>ENA-USUG01005302-USUG01005302.1-human-gut-metagenome-genome-assembly--contig:-NODE-5302-length-14868-cov-7.033872_pt1 | contig 14868 bp, 18 predicted proteins | sample MGYA00250059_ERZ773394 | MGnify/ENA primary metagenome ERZ773394 (study PRJEB29103, sample SAMN06111957) | human gut metagenome | biome: human gut; feature: ankylosing spondylitis patient; material... | reverse complement strand
TTTCATCCATTTGTGAGGAACTGGGAGTTATCTTCGGGATATGCCTGATTCTGATCTGTATCAGCAGTTTTTTGGAATGGGGAACATCGAGCCAAGGGAGGTGTTGAAGCTCGTAAAGGCAGGTAAATTCATCGTGGGGTGCGCGACCAGAAGGCCGACGGCTGCGCCCGCGATCATACCGATGAACATGAACGTCGTCATGTAGTCGCGCGGCTGCTTGAGAAGCCACATTGGAAGCACGGCCGCGAAGAAGATGTAGACGAACGTGATGTAGCTCCAGGTCGACTTGCCGTAGATGAGCGGACAGTTCATGCCGACGGCAAAGGAGGCGGCGATGAACAGAACGCCGAGCACTGCTTCCTTCCAACCCGAGAGGTTCCACTTTTTCTGTACAAGGCCAAATACCACGGCAAAGACCATGAACATGATTGAGACCATACCGGCCGCGCCGTTCGTCTGCGCCGCCTCCGCCAGCTGCGTCACGCCGTCAACAACCGTATACGCATTGAATGTGCCCGCCACCATGTCCGCGAACGCCGCGATGACAATTCCGCAGAAGAGCCAGCAGAAAAGAAGAAACAGCTTTCTTCCGAGCTTGCCGATGTACTTTTCGATCAGCATGCCCATGGACTTGCCTTCGTTCTTGACCGAGGCGTAGAGCGCGCCGAAGTCTGTGACCGCGCCGAAGAAGATGCCGCCGATGAGCACCCACAACAAAACCGGCACCCAGCCGAAAGCCGCCGCCTGAATCGCGCCCGTGACAGGGCCCGCGCCCGCAATGGACGAGAACTGATGGCTGAAAACCGTCCAGCCGTTTGTCGGTACATAGTCTTTGCCGTCGTTTTTCCGCACGGCAGGGGTCTTGGCTGCCGGGTCAATGCCCCACTTCTTTGCCAGCCAGCGCCCATAGAGCACATAGGCCGCAAACAGCACGACGGCTGCCAGCAATACGATGACGAGTGTGTTCATAAAAGTTCCTTCTTTCACAGGAAATTGCTCTCACCCGGTTTTTGCCACGAAAAAAGCCTCCGCCCTTGCAAGCGCGCCCAAAGACGCACCGATGCAAAGACGAAGGCATAAACAGCACGGCTGTCAATACTTCCGCGTTACCACTTTGCTTGCAGGAAAAACCTGCCGCTCATTCGCCGCTGACACGGCGCTCCCTTTTAACGGTGGGAAACCGGCTCCGACTACTCGCGGCCTAGAGAAATCCGCTTTTGCCAAAGCTGCTCGCAGGGGATAACCGTCCCGCTCCTTGCTGCCGTCTCGCACAACCGACGGCTTTCTGGAAACGGTGCTGCGGGGAAGTCGTGTCCTGTTCATAGCAGTTGCCAGATGATGATGGCACTAAGATACGCACTTTTTTGCCGTTTGTCAATTCCCTTTTGCGCGAAAGAAAAAACTTCGGCGTGGCTGACGAATTTCACAAAACAGAACGTGAACTTTTGGTCAAAACAACAATGCAGCGTGTCGCTGCACGCAAAAACGCCCCAGGTTCCCCTGAGGCGCTTGCTGTTTGAAGCTCAATCCTGATCCCAGTTGTGCCACACATTCTGCACGTCGTTGTATTCGGGCATTCCATTATAAAGATTTTTCTCCATGGTAACCTTGTTTAGATGATCGGCAATTACATGAATTCTCCTTTTTATCTCGTCCAAGCAGTTGTAATAAAGCCCCAATTCAATATTACTCTCTTGCACCGTATGTCCCTCACCGTTCTTATTATTTCAATACTATTTCAAGACCTTCATATTCTACAAAGAAATATTAACGTCGCCAAAATGTCACCGCGTACTTTTTCAATTAAATTCCCCATTTTCTGTCATTCTATCTCACTATAAGCAACACACCCACCAAAGTCAATTCTCTCCTCTTATAGAGATTGATTATTTATCCTGAAAATAGTTCAGCAAAGAATACAGAATACGCTTCTCTTCATTTGACAGATTTCCAATATAAACAGATTCTGTTTTATCAAGGCCAAGTATATAATCCGACGATACATGAAAAAATTGTGCAAGTTCTGCAACATACTGCGTCGTTGGTATGGAAAGTCCTATTTCCCATGCATTCACTGCAGACCGGGTCACGCCAACCTTTTTTGCCAACGCAGCTTGAGACAGCCCCGCCCGTTCCCTGAGTTCTTTAATCGTATCGCAAATCATAGCATCACCTCTTAATGCTAGTATAATTTGCGTTTTTAGATATTTAATTATCGTTGAATGTATAGTTTAATTGACATTTCGACACAGCTGTGCTACTCTGTAAATATTAGTAAAACCATAGAGGAGGAATCAATAAAATGTTAAAAAAATTCTTTGCTATTTGTCTTTCCAGCGCTATTCTCATTGTTTCCATTTGTGGCTGCACAAATTCTTCCGCCAGTGTTACTACAACCAGTGTAGCACAGAGCACTTCATCAGGTAAAAGCAGCAATGCTGCAACGTCCTCAAAAAATGATTCAAATTCACGCACAACGTCCTCATTTTCAAGCAGCAGTATATCCACTGGGGAAAAGAATGCGTTAAAATCTGCCGAACAATACCTCAGCTTTATGGCCTTTTCTTATTCCGGACTAATTGACCAGCTGGAATATGAAGGTTACTCAAGTGAAGAGGCCGAGTATGCCGCTAAAAACTGCGGAGCAGATTGGAACGAGCAAGCAGTTTTGTCTGCAAAGCAATATCTAAAAACAATGTCTTTTTCAGAGGATGGCTTAATAGAGCAATTAGAGTATGAAGGCTTTACGCATGAGCAGGCTGCACACGGAGCGGAGCAGGCTTATAAATCAACTGCCACAACCTCAACTTCTGCAAATTCCGGTGCTGTAACTACTGGCGAACAAAATGCTTTACAGTCCGCAAAGCAGTATCTGAACGTCATGGCGTTTTCTTACTCCGGTTTAATTGACCAATTAACTTATGAAGGATACTCTGATTCTGAAGCAAAATATGCAGCAGATAAGTGTGGGGCAAATTGGAAGGAGCAAGCCGTGAAATCAGCAAAACAATATCTAGATATTATGTCCTTTTCCCGGCAGGACTTAATTGACCAGCTCGAATATGATGGCTATACATATGAACAAGCCACATATGCTGCAACACAAAATGGATACTAACAGTAGGCATTTTAGTCGCTTAGCTTGCTTCTTTGAAAAAGTTTCTATCGTATGACGAAAGGCAGAGGATTACATTCCTCTGCCTTCCATTTATATTCTCTTTTTGTAAATCGCAATTCTTTTTTTATTACAAACTATGTTGAAAATTAGAGAAGCGAGCATACAGAAATTTAATTATTCCTGATCCCAGTTGTGCCAGACGTTCTGGACGTCGTCATCGTCCTCGAAGATATCGAGCATCTTTTCCATGTTGGAGATATCCTCGGGGTTCTCGAGCTTCTGATAGTTCTGCGGCACCATTTCGATCTGCGCAGACTCGAACTTGTAGCCCTTGTCCTCGAGCGCCTTGGCAACGTCGTTAAAATCAGCGGGGTCGGTGTAGACCGTGAAGCAGCCCTCTTCCGGCTGGAAGTCGGCAGCGCCCGCGTCGAGCGCATCCATCATGACTGCATCTTCCTCGAGCTCTTCTTCCTCGTTGTCGATGACGATGACGCCCTTCTTGTCAAACGCCCAGCTCACGCAGCCGTTCACGCCGAGGCTTCCGCCGTATTTATCGAAATGATGGCGGATGTTGCCTGCGGTGCGGTTGCGGTTGTCGGTCATGGTCTCGACGATGACGGCGACGCCGCTCGGGCCGTGGCCTTCGTAGGTGATGGACTCGTAGCTGTCGCCCTGACCGGCGGAAGCCGCCTTTTCGAGCACACGCTTGATGTTGTCGTTCGGCATGTTGGCCGCCTTGGCCTTGGTGATGACGGTCGCCAGACGGGAGTTATAGGCAGGGTCTGCCACGCCGCCGCCTTCTTTGACAGCAACGATCATTTCCTTCGAAATTTTGGTAAAGGCCGCCGCGCGCTTTGCGTCCTGCGCGCCCTTCGTTTTCTGAATGTTATGCCACTTGGAATGTCCGGACATGTGGTTTCTTCCCTTCGTTACAATATCGCTTGTTATTTTATCACAGCCGCACAGCAGAAATCAACTGTTTGCCGCACAAATTACAGAAATTGCGTCTCATCCCGGTGCGCCCGCGCGCGGAAAACCGGAATTTCCGGGAAGGCCTCCCGCAAAAGCCCCTCGAGCACGTCGCAGACGGGGTTCTCCGTCTCAAAATGTCCCGCGTCGATGAGATTGAGGCCGCGGTACTTTGCCTCTTCAAAGTGATTGTACTTGAGGTCTGCCGTTACGAACGTATCGCAGCCCGCAGCAATCACGTCGCCGATCTCGCTGCCGCAGCTTCCGCCGCCGACGGCGACCTTGCGCACAGGCTTTCCCGCATCGGAAAATCGGACGCCCGGGCAGGACAGCACCCGCTTGACAAAGGCTGCAAACTCTGCAAGGGGCTGCTCGGCTGCCTCTCCTATGCGCACAAGGCCGTAGGGCCGTCCCTTCGCGTCCGTGCCGACGGGGTTCAGAATCTCAATATCCGCCAGTCCCAGCCGAGATGCAAGCACGTCGTTGACCCCGCCGGGGCAGCAATCAAGATTCGTGTGCAGATTCAGGCTCGCGATGCCGTTTTCGATCAAATACAAGAGATTCCGCCCGTCGAAGCTCTCGTCATTCACCTGCTTGAGGCTCTGGAAAATCAGCGGATGGTGCGTCACAACGAGCTCGCACGAACGCGCCTTTGCCTCCTCGAACACGTCCATCATCGGATCGAGCGCGACGAGGATCCTGTGGACCTCGGTGTCAAATTTTCCGCACACGAGCCCCACGTTGTCCCAGTCCATCTTCATGTAAGCGGGCGCAAAGTCAAACAAAACGTTGTAAATATCACGGATGGTCGGCATAGTTTTTCCTCATTTCCTGAATTTCGAGCAGCGCCTGACCAAAATACGCCAGCCGCTCGGGGCGCTGCTTTTCCGCGTTCGTGAGCCCACGAACCGTCTCCTGCAAGGTGTTTTCCACACGCGCAAGATAGTTTCCAACCAACGGACTTTCGCTTTTGAGCAACGCGGGCGAAGCGTACTCCGTCCCAGGTGTGAGCGGCGAAGGTGCGCCCTGCCGGATGGCCATGACGGTATATAAAAAATGCCCGTCCTGCACAGGCTCCTCGCGCTGAATCTCAAATCCATCCTCGCACAGCCAGCGCCGCAGGACATTGCCCGCGCTCTGCGGCTGCAAAATGAATTGCAATCCTTCCCGCTTGCGCCACGGGCACTGCGATAAGATTTTCTGGATCAGATCGCCGCCCATGCCCGCCATGACAACGGTATCGACCTCGTCCGGAAGGATTTTTTCGAGTCCGTCCGAGAGCCGGAGCTCCATCTCGCCGTCCACACCGAAAAGCTTCGCGTTGCGTCTGGCGTTTTCCAGCGGGTCCTTTCGAAGGTCGCACGCGATCACGTGCCGCGCCGCGCCTGATTGCAGCAGATAGATCCCCAGATATCCATGGTCGGTTCCGATATCCGCCACGCGCGCACCAGACTGGACCATCGACGCACAGCATAAAAGCCGTTTTGAAATCGGCAGCTTCATATGTACTCCATTTCTGTCCGTATCACGAAAAAAGGCGGCCGAAGCCGCCTTTTGCTTTTTCTCAGATACCTGCTTCCTCGCTGGCCTCGAGGAATCGGTTGACCTGCGCCAGGAACGCATCGGCGTCAACGCCGTGTACCATGCAGGCCTCTTCCACGGTCTCGCCGCGGGACGACGGGCAGCCCAGGCAGTGCATGCCGATGGCCATGAACAGCGGCGCAGTCTGCGGCGCGATGTCGAGCACGTCGCCGATAATGGTGGACTTTTCAATTTTTACAGCCATGATTGTGGCCTCCTATTTGTGATTATAGTCGTATTATACCCAAAGGTGCAAAAGAATGCAACAGGGAATTTCCCATACACATATAACGGGGAATTTTCAAAATTTCCGTAGGGGCGGACGCCTCTGTCCGCCCTTGGGAAGTGTCGAATTCGCCGGAGATTTTCGTAAAAAAACAGATTTTTCTGCGGGCGGACAGGGTCGTCCGCCCCTACTAGCATTACGGAAGCAGCGTGTCATAGGGAGCGTTCAACGCAAGATGCAGCGCTTTGAGCTCGTCCGGGTAGATGCTTCTCTGGCCGCACTCGATTTTTGCCAGCGCGCTTCGCGTCAGATCGCAGCCCAGAAGCTGAACCTTCGCCGCAAGCTGCTCCTGCGAGAGCTTTTGCTGCATCCGAAGTGAGCGAATGGTTTTGCCCACATGCCTTGCATATCCCATGTCCATCTCAATCAAACCGCCTTGCACCAAATTCGAACAATACGGTGTTGATTTTATGGTAATTTTCTGATATTCTTGCACTATATCAGTGCAAATCAAAAATATTATGAACTTGGAGGAATTACATTATGGAACTGGATACCGCGCTCTTGCGCCAGATTGAAAAATCCATCCTGCTTGATACTGTCTACGATGAACGCAAGATTTCCGAGCAGGCGATGCAGCCGCTGCTGCGTGAACGCTGTTGTCAGGCGCTCTGCGCCATCCGCCGCGTGCTCGATGAAGACACACCGGATGAAACATGCTTTCAGAAAGTCGAAGAAATCGTCCGCATTTTTGAGGCCATCGGCGCGGATGGCGGTGCGCGGCACGATTTTTGAATACAAAAACCGGGGTGGTCTGTCCACCCCGGATCTCTTTATTCATTCAAAATAGCCTCGGCGGTCAGAATGCCGTCGACGGCAGCGGACATGATGCCGCCCGCGTAGCCTGCGCCCTCGCCGCAGGGATAGAGGCCGGAAATGTCGGACTGCCGGTTCTCCCCGCGCAAGATTCGCACGGGAGACGAGCTTCTGGTCTCCGGCGCGGTCATGACAGCATCGGGGGCTGCAAAGCCGTGAAGCTTTTTGTCGAGCTCCGGCAGTGCGTTCTCCAGTACCTTCGTGATGCGCTCCGGAAGAACCTCATGCAGATCGCAGAGCGTCACGCCGGGGCGATACGTCGGCTGAACGCTTCCAAGCGCCGTGCTCGGCCTGTGTGCGAGAAAATCCCCCACCAGCTGCGCAGGCGCGTGATAATTCTTCCCGCCTGCCGCAAAAGCTGCCCGCTCGAGCTGCTGCTGATACCGTACGCCGCCGAGCGTTCCCTTGTCCGGGAAATCCTCGGGGGTCAGCGTGACGAGAAGCGCGGCGTTCGCGTTCTGGCCGTCCCGCGCGCAGTTGCTCATGCCGTTTGTAACAACGCCCCCTTCTTCGGATGCCGCTGCGACCACATAGCCGCCCGGGCACATGCAGAACGTGTACGCGCTTGTGCCGTCCGGGAGCTTGACGTTCAGCTTATAGTCCGCCGCGCCGAGCGCCGGGTTTTCCGCGAACGCGCCGTACTGGCTGTCGCTAATCATGCGCTGCGGGTGCTCGATGCGAACGCCCATCGAAAACGCCTTCGGCTGCATGGGAACGCCCGATTTTTCCAGCATCCGGAACGTATCTCTCGCGCTGTGCCCCAGCGCCAGAACGAGATCGCGGCAGGAAATCTCCTGTGCGCCATCCTGCGTCTCAACGATCGCGCCCGTGACACGGCCACCTTCTGTTTTGATTGCCGTGAGCTTCGCGCCGAAGCGGACCTCTCCGCCAAGGGCGATGATCTCCTCGCGCAGATTCTGCACGACGTTCACCAGAACGTCTGTTCCGATGTGGGGCTTTGCGTCAAATAAAATCTCCGCGCCTGCGCCCGCGTTTGCGAACTGCTCGAGCACCCAGTAGTTTCTGGGATTGTTCACGCCCGTGTTGAGCTTGCCGTCCGAGAATGTGCCCGCGCCGCCCTCTCCGAACTGCACGTTGCACGAAGGATCGAGTTCGCCGGTCTCCCAGAATTTCCGTACGATTTCCTGCCGCGTCTTCGCATCCTGCCCGCGCTCTAAGACGATCGGGCGATAGCCCGCCTGCGCCAGAACGAGCGCGCAGAACATGCCCGCCGGGCCGAAGCCCACGATGACGGGGCGCTCCTCGGGCAGTTTCTTCCCCTTGGGCGGGGTATAGATCTTTTCCTGCGCGATGGCGGCCTTCGGGTTGTGCGCCATCTTTAAAATTTTATCTTCGCGTCCCTTGACCAGCACGTCCACGGTGTAGATGAGCCGCACATCGTTTTTCTTCCGCGCATCGACCGAGCGCTTTTTGATGTCCAGCTGCTTGATCTGTGTATGGTCGATGCGAAGCTGCCTTGCTGCGGCGTAGACGAGCTGCGCCATGTCCTGCTGGGGCGGAAGCGAAATGTCCCGGATGCGAATCATGCGTATTCTCCTTCTCCGAGCTTGCCGGCCAAGAAGCCGGACGACCACGCCCACTGGAGGTTAAACCCGCCGCAGTCGCCGTCCACGTCCAGCACCTCTCCGCAGACGAAGAGCCCGGGATTTTTGGTGCTCTCGAGCGTTCTCGCGTCAAATTCGCGCGTTCTCGCGCCGCCCGCGGTCACCTGCGCGCTGTCAAAGCCCATGACGCCGGTAACTTCCAGCGTGAACCACTTGCCGGTTTTGACGCAGGCGAGCAGCTGCTCGTCGGTGAGCTCTTTAAGCTTCGTCTGATATTTGAGCCCCGCGCGCTTGACGATCATTCTGCCGAGCCGCGACTGGAGCATGCCCGCGAACAAGTCCTCCGCTGCAAGCTCGGGAAGCTTTTCACGTTTTTCCTGCAGCATGTCGAGAAGCACGCTGTCTCCGTACTCCCGGAAAAAGTCCAGCGCGAGCTCCTGTCCCTCTCCGCCGGTCGCTGCCGCGCGCGAGAGCGTGAAGGCCTCGGGGCCGCTGAGGCCGAAGTCGGTAAACTGCACCTCGCCGAAGCTGTCCTGCAGGGTCTCGTCATCTTTACGCAATCTCACATGCGCGTCGGCGCGCACGCCCTTGAGGGCTTTGACATACGTGGGGTCTGTTTTGATTTGCGTGAGACTGGGGAAAAGCGCTGTCGTGCCGTGGCCGAGCTGCTCGAGTAGATGGTAGCCTGATTTGCTGCCGCCGAGCTTCTTTCCCGCGGCTCCTCCGCAGGCGATGATCAGCTTGTCGCCAAAATACGTTTCGCCTGTCGCGGACAGCGCCTCGTAGCCTCTTGCCTTGTGCTTGACCTCGACAATGTCGCAGCTGGTCACGATGTTCGCCCCCTGCGCTGAGAGCGCAAAGCGCAGAACATCAAGAACGCTGGACGCCTGATCGGAAAGGGGATAGACCTTGCCCGAGTCCTCGGTCACAGTGAGAAGACCGAGGCGCTCAAAAAATGCAAGCGTCCGTCCCACATAGAAGCTCTCCAGTGCGAAACGCGCAAACTCGGGCTGCTCGCCGTGGTAGTGCGACAAGCGGATGTTGCGGTTCGTGAGATTGCAGCGGCCGTTTCCGGTTGCGAGTAGCTTTTTGCCCACGCGGCTCTGCCGCTCCAAAAGCGTCACGGTATTGTTCGGGTTTTCCAGCGCGGACAAAGCCGCCATCATGCCGCTCGCGCCGCCGCCGATAATGAGTACCTTCATAGCCTTGTTCCTCTTGTGTTTCGTAGGTTATTTTCTAGTTTAGTATAATCGAAAACGGCGGCTTTGCCAAGCGGAAAATCGCGCGGTATCGGTAGGATTGCATTTTTTCCGCGCGCCTGATACAATATCTGAAAAACGAGGTGATATGGTGGACAGACGAGAAAAAATCGCGCGCCTTGCGCAGTCAAAAGAGGACGAGGTACTGCTGGCGCGCGTCTATGAGCGCATCACGCTGGCCGCGCAGCGAAATGTCCCGGCGAGCACGTGCTTTCTTTCCAAGCGCGAGCAGATGCTTGCGCAGGAGCTTTTGCGGGGCGAGGACTTCCGTTTTTTTGGCGGGACGGAGCTTTCCGAGCGCGAGGTCTGCTGCTATCTGCCGGAGTATTTGGACGAGAGCTGGCTGTACTCCCAGGACGGCCCCATTGCCGCCGTGCGCGCAAGCTTTTTTGAAAACGACAAGCTTACCCACCGCGACTTTCTCGGAAGCCTCATGGGAAGCGGCATCAAGCGCGAGACGGTCGGGGATATCTATGTCGGCGAAGGTTCGTGCGACTTTCTCGTTTTAAGGGAAATTCTCCCCTACGTGCTGCAAAATCTCGTTTCCGCCGGGCGGACGAAGCTTCACTTAGAAGAACTTGAGCTCTCCGGGCTTCACGTTCCGCAGCAGTCTGTGAAGACCGTGCGCGACACCGTGCCGTCCCTTCGCTTAGACGGCATCGTCTCCTCCGGCTTTTCCATCTCGCGCGGCAAGGCAGCCGATTACATCGCGGCGGGAAAGGCCGAACTCAATTATCTCCCCTGCATGAAGGGTGACAAACAGGTTCAAGAGGGCGACGTGATTTCCATCCGCGGCCTTGGAAAAATCAAACTCGAAACCATCGGCGGCAACACAAAAAAGGGCCGCATCAGCATCGAAATTTCACGATTCCTATGAGTGAAAAGGAGTGTTTTACTATGGAAAAATCCCGCGTGGAGCGCATCAACGAACTTGCCCACAAGGCGAAAACCGAGGGGCTCACCGAAGAAGAAACCATCGAGCGCGACCGGCTGCGGCAGGAATATTTGGCCGCCTTCCGGCAGAATCTGCGCGCGCAGCTCGATAACACCTACATTGTAGACGACCACGGCAACAAGCGCCCGCTGCGCCCGAAGCCCGGGAAAAAGCATTGAGATGCAGCTGACAAGCCTTACCTTTCTCTTCGCGTTACTGCCGGTAAGCCTGCTTTTCCTGCTGCTTTTGAGGAAAAGGCTTCCCGGGCAGAACGCAGCGCTGCTGATTCTCAGCGTACTCTTCTGCGCGGCGAGCGGCTTGGCAGGCTTTCTGGCCGGACTTCTGGAGACGTTGGCGGTTTACGCTTTTGCCCGGCTTCTTGCGAGGAACAAATCGCCCAAGGCGCGGAAAACGGTTTTTACGCTCGGCGTTCTTTTCTGCGTCGGGCTGCTTTGCTATTTCAAGTATACGAACTTCTTGCTGGGGGCGCTCTCGCTTCCAACCGTGTCGCTTCTTCCCGCGCCCGTTGGCGTGTCGTTTCTGACGTTTCTTCTGATCTCGTATCTGGCGGACGTGTACCGGGGCTACATACCGGCGGAGCGACGGTTTGATAGATTTCTTCTCTATGCGTTCTTTTTCCCCAAGGCGGCGCAGGGGCCGCTTTGCCGGTACGGCGAATTTTCCGCGCAATTGGATACGCGCACGGTTACGGCGGACGGCCTGAACGCGGGCGTGACGCGGCTGATTTTCGGGCTTGGCAAAAAGGCGCTATTGTCTTCTGCCGCGGGGGCGATCGCGCAGGAGGCGTTCTCGCTGCCATCTTCCGCGCTCTCCCCGGTCTATGCGTGGACGGGCGCGATCTGTTACGCGCTGCAAATCTATTTTGACTTCTCGGGCTACACCGATCTGGCGCTGGGGCTGGCGCTCCTGTTTGGCTTTACGCTGCCCGAAAACTTCAGCCATCCCTACATGGCAAACTCCGTCACGGATTTCTGGCGCAGGTGGCACATGAGTTTGTCCTCCTGGTTCCGGGACTATGTGTACATTCCGCTCGGCGGCAGCCGGTGCTCGAAGGGGCGGCTGGTTTGGAACCTTTTTGCTGTCTGGAGCCTCACGGGGCTCTGGCACGGGGCAAACTGGACGTTTGTCTGCTGGGGGCTGTGGTTCTTCGTGCTGCTGAGTTTTGAAAAGCTCGTCTGGGGACAGGCGCTCGCGAAGCTCCCGGGCATTTTGCGGCATGGGTACGCGATGCTTGCCGTGCTCATCGGGTGGATTTTCTTCCGAAGCTCCAGCCTTCCCTATGCGTTCTCGTTCCTGCGGGCATTATTCGTTCCCGGAACGGGCGCGCCGGACGCGCTTTCGTGGCTGACGCTTTGTATCCGGCAATACGGCTTGCAGTTAGGTATCTGCCTGCTGCTTTCCACAAATCTCGGTACGTCAGTTTGGGCGGCGCTTGGTAAAACAAAGGCGGGACGCGCCGGTCGGCTGCTCTTTTTGCTCGTTGTTCTCGGCCTTTCCGTTTTGAGCATGGCGGGCTCCGGGATGCAGGCGTTCATCTACGCGCAGTTTTAGGAGGCGGGTATGAAGACAAAAACAAAGCTCCTGCTGCCATTGCTCTTCTTTGCGGCGTTACTGCTTGTCCCGGCGCTTACGCTCTATGGGCTTGTAAAATCGCCCTCCGGCTGGTCGGTGGAGGAAAACCGGGCACTGGCAGATGTGCCGGAGGTGTCCTTGCAGAGCATGCTGGACGGGACGCTGGTGCAGAACTTAGAAACATTTTACAGTGACCATATCTTTGCGCGCAGGCAGCTTCTCAAGCTCGACACGCTGCTTCAGATGAAGCTTCTGCGCCGTCCAATTGTCCATGACGTGGTTTTGGGCGATACGGTTTTATTGCCCGCGCCGGGCTTTTCTATGAAACTCTCCGGGGAAGCGCGCGAGGCGCAGGCAGTTTCGATTGCGGAAGGGCTTCAAAGCGTAAAATCCGCGGCAGACGAGGTGGGCGCGCAGCTTTTATACACACTCGTTCCCGAGCAGCGTACGGTTTACGCCGCGTATTATCCCGACTGGATGGAAAATCCGGCGAGCGAAACGAAAAAAAACCGGGACGCACTCCTATCTGCGCTGCAAAAGGGCGGGATTCCGGCGCTCGATATGACTGATATTTTTACCGCACTCGAAGACCCGCTTCCCTATTACAGCCGCGTTGACCACCATTACACCCTTCGCGGTGCGTATCTGACGTATGAAACTGTCTGCGAGGCGTTCGGCCTCCAGGCAAGCAAATTGACCATCGCCGATACGGAAAGCGAGCTTCTCGGCACGTATAACCGCAAGCTCTACGGGCTGTCTCCCGTCCGCGAGGCGATGCAGGTTTTGCAGGACGCGTTCCCCGATTATACGCGGGAGGATAACGGAAAGGCCTCCGACACGCCGCTCATTCAAATCCGCGCGTCCGGCCAGAGCCTCTACACCGACTACATGGGCGGCGACATCGGCGAAACGATTGTAAAAACGAACCAGCCGGAGCTTCCCAAAATCCTGATTGTCGGAGACTCGTTTACAAACGCCCTCGAGCCGCTGGCCATTTTCGATTTTGACGAGATGCGCAGCCTCGATTACCGGCACTTTGACGGCGCGGCGCTCTCCGATTACATCCGCGCTTATCGCCCGGACTATGTGCTCATCCTGCGCGACGATGTGAGCTGCCTGAATAGAACCGGCAACGGCGCAATTTCCTGAAAAGCAAAAACAAAACCTGTCGAGGATACGCTCCCCGGCAGGTTTTTTGTCATTTCAGGTAGTACCATCCCACGGCGGCGGCTTGCAGCGCGAGAAGCAGCGGGACGGTGATATAAAACTTGGGCTTGCGCGTTTTATGGTGCGCAAGCATCATGCCAAGAAGACTTCCGAAGCTTCCGCCCAGCGCGGCCACCCAAAGCAGCGTCCGCTCCGGCACGCGCCGGGCCTGTTTTTTTGCCAGAAGCTTATCGATGCACATAATCAGGAATCCCACTGCATTTATTAAAAGCAGATAATAGCCAAGCACCTGTTTCATCTTCTCCCCTACTCTTTCCTAACCCGGAGGTTTTGCTATGCGTTCGATTCATGTGTCCATGCTCGCGCTCGCGCTGACGGTGCTTCTTTGCGCCTGCGTGAGCCGCGTCCCTGTCTGGGAAACCGTCGACGACGAAATCGTCTGTCAAATGCCCCGCCGTCCGTCCACAATCGTCTTTGCCGTGCCCGACGGCTGGGCTAGCGACGTTTTTTCGCCGGGCGGACTGTCCCGGCAGTATACCGCCCCGGATGGCTCGTATGAAATTTCCGCGACGGTGTTCGAAACGTCCGACCCGGAAAGCGCCATCCGCCAGCTCACGGGCCTTGACGCAAGCCGCTTCGACCTCATCCGCACCACGCGCTTTTCTCTTCCGGAATACCAGTTCGCGTGGAGCGCGGAAACGGACGACGGCGACCGGCTCTACCGTGCGGCGATGCTTTGCGACGAGCAATACTGTTATGCGCTGTGCTTCTCCGCGCCCGCGGGCTCCGGCACGAGCTATGATAGCATACAGGAGTCTGTCTTTGCAAGCTTCGGGCTCTATTACGACGAGACGTTGTAAGTTCCCGGAAATAGGTCAAAAACCAAACTTTTTGGACGTGCAAAAATTTGTTTGCGTTTTTTGAAAAAAATGCTTGACTTTTGGGGTCGACCTGATTATAATATCGATGTCGCTGAGAGATGCGGCGCCGCAAGAGCGGCTTGTGTGGAACGGAAGGTTAGCTCAGCTGGGAGAGCACTTGCCTTACAAGCAAGGGGTCACAGGTTCGAGCCCTGTACTTTCCACCATTTATCTGGCCCGGTGGTGCAGTCGGTTAGCACGCCAGCCTGTCACGCTGGAGGTCGACAGTTCGAGTCTGTTCCGGGTCGCCATAATGTATGATGAGGCGAGTTTATCTCGCCTCAACATGCCTCTGTAGCTCAGTAGGTAGAGCAGCGGACTGAAAATCCGCGTGTCGTTGGTTCAACTCCGACCGGAGGCACCACATTATGCGGGTGTAGCTCATCCGGTAGAGCGCCACCTTGCCAAGGTGGAGGTAGCGAGTTCGAGCCTCGTCACCCGCTCCAAATAAAATAGGAATGCCTCATCGCATTCCTTTTTTCATATCCGGTGCTGTGGCCAAGTGGTAAGGCAAAGGTCTGCAAAACCTTCATTCCCCAGTTCAAATCTGGGCAGCACCTCCATAAAGAGTTACCAGTATAGGTGCGTCTGGCGCAAAGCCAGGCGCATCAACCGTTTCCGGGCTTTTTCGAGCCCGGATTTCTTCTTTTGAACCATAGA
>ENA-USUG01005299-USUG01005299.1-human-gut-metagenome-genome-assembly--contig:-NODE-5299-length-14874-cov-15.319321_pt1 | contig 14874 bp, 13 predicted proteins | sample MGYA00250059_ERZ773394 | MGnify/ENA primary metagenome ERZ773394 (study PRJEB29103, sample SAMN06111957) | human gut metagenome | biome: human gut; feature: ankylosing spondylitis patient; material... | reverse complement strand
TCACTTGTAATGAATGCAATTGGAATTGATACGATGGGTAGAAATGATCTTTATGATTTTGTACATAACTACTATAAAATCAGCCCACTTTTTATTGGAAATGGCTATGAGTTTATTACAACACTCTTTACAAGTATTCAAAGATGGAATGGTATGAATCTTGGAAAAATACAAGCACTTCATAACTCTTATCTTACCATTTATTTAGAAGTAGGATTCTTTGGATTTATATTTTGGATGTGGCATGGTTTTACATTAATACCGCAAGTAATTAAGAAAAAATATGGAAGAGATTTTTTAATTTTATTTTATGTAGAAGCAGTGTTTGTGTTGATTACATACCTTACAGATAATACAGCTTTTGTATTCTTTTCCAGTATGACTTATAAATTGATACATATTGGAATGGCATGCAAAGTTAAAAAAGATGTTGTTGAATAAATGTGCAGCATCTTTTTTATCTTCCATTTTATCAAAAAAGATAGATGCCATATCAGACATCTATCTTTTTTTTAAATATACTTCCCTCGTTTTCTCGGCAACTTTATCCCAATCATATTTTTCTTTCACATATTCTGCTTCTTCTTCATTTCGATGTGGTGTATTTTCCATCAAGATTTCATTCAATTTTTCTTCAAAATCTTTTTCATCATTTACAGCAAACGTATACCCAAATTTTCCAATCACAATTTTATTCTCATAAATATCACTCACTAAGATTCGTGATCCACAAGACATTGCTTCGAGAAGTGCAATGCTGCAACCCTCCACATCGCTTGGAAGTACAAAAACATATGCATTTGTATATAATTCTTCTAATATTTTTCCATCAACAAATCCTGGTGTAATAATATTTGGATTTCCATCAATCTTTTCTTTAATTTTTCTACAATATTCTCCATCATCAAATGTTCCAGCAATCACAAGTTTTTTATCGGTATGTAATTTCAAGTATGCATTTACAAGTTTATCTACCTTTTTTTCAGGAACAATTCGGCCAAGATAAAGAATATAATCATCTGTATTTAATCCATATTCTTTTTTAATTAAATCAGGTGTTTGTTCAGGAATTGGTGTAATGCCATTTTGAATAAGAATGGTATCTCGTCCATATTTATCTTTAAAATATTTTTGCATATCTTCAGATAATACAATCATATCATCTGCATATTTGACAGCCATTTTTTCACCAAATTGTAGATAAGTACTTGCAAACTTTCCCCATTTTCCACGTTGCCAATCAAGACCATGAATCGTTGCTACTGTATGAATGCCGAATAAATGAGGGAGAAAAATCATGGCACATGGTCCAATTGCATGATAGTGTGCTACATTTGGATGATGGAATAAAAGTTTGATAGTGCCAGTGAGAGAAGCAAGCATTGCATTAATTTTTGAGTTTGAAAGTGTTGGACAAAGTTTAATTTTCACACCTTTGTATTCACCAGTTGGATAATGCCGTGTTTTATCGAGTTCGTATCGATCATAGCATACAACATTGTCTCCAATTGCTGCAAGTCTCGTAGCGAGTTCTTCTACGACGACTTCAATCCCACCTGTCCGAGATGGGAATTGTTTATGTCCAATGATCGCAATTTTTAGTTTTTCGTTTTGCATAAACGAGTACTCCTTTTGAAATGTAATTATGTAGTTGTGGATAGTTATCTTAATTTTATTCTATCATAATCATTGACAATTGTCAATATATTTTGATAGAAACTCATTTTTTTGTACATATTTTACAATTTTTATTTAAAATATTCTTGAAATATGTATAATTAATTGTTTGAATTATACACACAATTTAAACAATTAAAGAATTGATAAAACAAACAAAAAATATCTGACAATTTTAAAAATATAAAAGGATGAAACTGAACAATGGAAGAACTTTTAAAGATTTGTAATAATCGAAATATTTTCTTTATATAATGCAAGAAAAAAGTATAGAAAATAAGAAAGGAAGAAGTTATATAGATGGAACTGACAATGGAAGAGTTTCTTGAAGAAATGAAAGACGAATGTCAAAATGAGAATGAGTGTGATGGCATGTACAATGTTTTGGAAGAAACGAATGAAAAAATGAGGGAGAATGTTGAGCGCGAAGCGAATGAATATGATGGCACGAAGGGAAGACTGAATGATTCGATTATTCAGATGGCATGGAACGAAGTTTTCCGAAATAAAGAATGGAAGATTGAAAAAATGCTAGAACCAATCGAATGTCAGAAAGGTTTGGGATATGAAGAAGAAAAAGTGTATGATCGCAATGGTACATGGATTGGATCAAAACTCCGAAAGAAAAATTGGAGAGAAAATTGGAGAAAAAAAGTTGAAGAGATAAAAGAAAATGATGAGAAAATTGGGAAGAAACGAAGGAAAAGAAAAAAGAATTTAATGGCATATGCATTTGAAAATGATATGGAATATTTGCTTGACGAGTGGGATTATGACGAAAATGAATTATTACCAGAAGAAATCGGCGCAAAATCAGACACAAGAAATTTTTCATGGAAAATAATTTTCCTTTGCAATGAAACTGGATATCATTTATTCCAATGGAACATATATGTAAATGCAAAAACAAAAGGATGGGAATATCCATATATTACAAATCGTGCAATATGGAAAGGATATAATGATTTTGAGACAAGATGCAAACTTAAGCATATGGACTATTTATTAGAAGAATGGGATTATGAAGCAAATGTTGATTTAAACCCTGATCAAATCAGCTATCGAAATACACATAAACAAATTTATTGGAAAATTAAAGCAAAGCATCCTATCACTGGTGAAATGATTGATTTAAAATGGACAACAACAACGTATAATCGATATTGTGGATCCAAGTGTCCATATTTGAATGGTTATAAAGTATTAAGTGGATACAATGACCTTTCAACACTTCGACCAGATATTGCAAAAGAATGGGACTATGAGAAAAATGAAAATTTAAAACCTACAGATTGTTCATTAGGAAGTACTAAATGTGTGTATTGGAAGTGTAAAAAATGTGGAAATTCATGGAAGGCTCAAATTACAGACAGAACAACTAGAGGGTATGGGTGCTCAAAATGCAATAGCTGTAAAAAAACATCATTTCCAGAATATGCAATTTTTTATTATTTAAGTAAATATGAAACAGACATTATTCATTCATATAAAGATTTAGGTTTTGAGCTAGATATTTATCTTCCAAATCAAAAAATTGGAATAGAATATGATGGAATGTATTGGCATAAAGAAGCAAAAGAAAGAGATTTAAAGAAAAATAAAAAATGTAAAGAATTAGGCATTAAATTATATCGTATACGAGAAAACATAGATTCGTTAAATGATTATTCCGAAGATATTATTTGCGAACAAAATCATCACAGCTTGGATTCTGTAATCAAACAATTAATAAAAGATATTTTTAACACTGATACAAATGTTGATGTAATTCGAGATCGTTTTGAAATCGATAAAAACAGATCTTTCTTAGAAAAACAAAATTCATTAGCAATAAAAGCACCTAATTTAGCAAAAGAATTTCATCCTACAAAAAATGGAACGCATACCGCAGAAACCATTTGCTGTCGAGCAAGATATCCAATTTGGTGGAAATGTTCGAAATGTGGTTATGAATGGATGGCATCTCCTGATAATCGATATGGACATGGTAATGGATGTAGAAATTGTTATTATATAAAAATGGAAGAAGAAAAAAAAGAACGAGCAAAACTTCGAATTGGAGAAAAAAATATAGCAAGAAATGGAATGAAAATGACTATAATTGCTTACCGAAACAACAAAGATATTGATGTTGAGTTCGATGACGGAACAAAAGTATTTCATGTTAGATACGATAGTTTTCAAAAAGGTAAGGTTAAAAATAAAAATTTACAACAAAAAAAGTCGTGAAAATATATATCACGACTTTTTATATTCATTGCCGTAAAACTACACACCTTTACGGTGTGTAGATGTAAGGCAACGCTTTGCTAATTAATAAGTTACTTCACAATTTAATGTGATAATTCAGAAGATTACTCTTCTGTTATGGCAATCTACATACATAGATAATACATACACTACGACCGTATATGTATGTGCATTCGCACAGCTCTTCCTCTCGACAATGATAAGTGTTTTCTCACACGTAATTGGCTATTACGTAGTGTGACACAGAGCGATGGTCTGAGGCGGCAACCAAGGGTATTAACACTTACCGTAGCATCTCAATTTCTTGATGCTGAGTCTGGTGAAGCTACATCCCCTTGCGGGGTGTAGTTATTCACTGCATTTTGTTGTATTATTTTTTTGTTATTTTTTTATACATAAACTTTCTAATCATATCAATAGGTATAATTAAAGCTCCCATAAAAAATGTTACAATGTATGATCTTAAATTTATTGGCATTGTTTCAAATATAGGACCACCAAATTCCAATAAAAATGTTTGGAATATAAATATGCCACCCATAATATAAATGAACTTTTTATTATCTTTAATATGTTCAAACAAATTATAATTTTCTGATCTTGTATTCAAACTGTTAAACAATACACTATAAATAAAGAATGCGAACATTACTGTTTTTTCATATAAAGCAATATTTGTGCAATCTTTTGGAATTAAAAAATCCATAATTCCAAAAGCATTTTCAAGAAACATAACACATCCTAGAACAATAAAAATTGAACTTGTTGTAATTGCAGATTTCACATATGGTGTTAAAATCTTTGCATCTTTTTTAACAGGTTTTTCTTTCATATATCGTTCAAGCATTGGTTCGGAACCGTAAGATAAGCCAGCTAATGTGTCCATGATTAAATTCACATATAATAGCGTTACTATTGAGAATGGTTCCATCCATCCTAAAATCGGTGCTATAATATTAAGAGCCAATAAACTTATATTTACTGTTAATTGGAAAATCAAAAACTTTGAAATTGATTTCGCCATTGTTCTACTACTAAGAATGCAATCTTTAATTGAAGTTAAAGAATTATTCAGTAATATAACATCTCCTGCTTCTTTTGCAACAGCAGTTCCATCTCCCATAGCATATCCACATGATGCAGTTCGTAAAAGTGGAGAATCATTTGATCCATCACCATTTGCAGAAACAACCTCACCAATATTTTGTGCAACATCTGCAATACGTTTTTTCGTTAATGGTTTTGCTCTTGCAACAACTCTTAAATACGGTATTTTTTCTGCTAATTCTTCATCTGTCATTTCTTCAATTTCAGTATTTGTAAGTGCAATATCGTTTGTATTTTTATGATATATACCAACTTCAGTTGCAATACTTATTGCTGTTCTAAAATTATCGCCAGTACATAAAATTATATTAATGCCACCGTTTCGTAATTCTTCTACTGTTTGTTTTGCCTCTGGTCTGATATCATCTCTTAAACATAAAACTGCAAGCAAAATGATTTCTTTGTCTTTAATCATAACCGTTGATAGTAATTTCATACAACGATCTGCTTGATCATTCATAGTTTTTTCAAGGTTTTGTCGATTTTCTTTTGTAAATGTTTTTTTATTGCCATTTTCATCAATAAAGTGTGTTATTCTATAAATGATATTTTCTGTTGCACCTTTCCAATAAATAGTACCATCATTCATTTCAGCAGTTGCACATTTTTTCTCAGAATCAAATCCAGATATTTCTTTTATTTCATTAATTTTTTCATCGGATACGTTATATCCATGTTCTACTGCATATGTAAGCAATGCACGATCCATATTGTTGCTTCCGATAGCTTTTCCTTCTGATATTTTTGCTAGGTTATTTAGTGCAATTGATTCGACGAATGTATTGTCATTTATATCTTTTACAATTTTACCATTTCCTCGAATACATTCGACAAGTGATAGACGCCCAACAGTTATAGTTCCAGTTTTATCTGATATTGTTAATGTTGTATAGGCTGCATCAGCAAATGCTGCACTGTGAGAAATTAATACATTCTTTTTATATAAAGATTCTGAAATCATGCTTTGTACTAAACTTACAAGTACAGCTAATCCTTCAGGAACCGCGGCTATGATAATAGATGCTGCTAACATCACACTAGATGCTATTGTTGATAATACAAATGCAGTATTAATTATTTCGTTGGTTCGTATCAATGTCAAAACAACATCTAGTATACCTGTAATTGCCGCACATACCATACCAAGTTTCCCGATACTTACGGCTACTGATTCAAGTTTTAAAGTTGTAACATCTTTTTGATATTCTGTTTCTTCGTTCAGTGATTGATTGATTTTACCAATTTCGGTATTATCTCCGATTACAGTTGCGATTAAATAACATTCGCCTGCGCTAATAAGAGATCCCATGAACAATTTATGTTTTGATGCATAATCAGTTGATTCAGCTTCATCAAAATTATTAGTTTCAGTTTTTGTTTCATCTCGTGATTCTCCGTTTAGTGCTGATTGCGAGACTTTTACATTTCCTTTGATTATGAGTCCATCTACAGGAACTTTATCTCCTGCTTGCAGTAATACTATATCAGATTTTGTAATTTCAGTTGTTAAGATTGAGATCAATTCTCCGTTTCTTATTACTTTTGCATAAGTTTTGTTATATTCATCTTGTAATGCACTCGATCTTGATGTGTTGCGATATTCACTGAATGTACTAATTCCAGTTGTTAAGCCAATTGCCATAACAATACTTATAATTTCAAAAATCGAATTTCCACCTTTTGCAAATGTAGGGAAAATAAGTCCAATGACTGTTAAAATAAGTTTCAATACAAGTGATGCACATAGTATAATTACCCAAATATCATTGAATGAATCTTTAAACATCGCCCACACAGTCTTAGGCTCTTTCTTCGATAACTCATTTTTCCCATATTTTTCAGTATTTTGTCTAACTTCATCATCTGTGAGACCTCGGAGCAATCGATCCTTGTCAATTCTGTCTTTTTCTTCTCTCATTTTTTCTCAATTTTTCCTTTCATTTTTGTATATACCCTTATTTTACTCCGTTTATTGACAATTGTCAAGAGTTTTTTCAAAAATTATATCAAATAGTCTTCTCATGTTTGCAAGAGTCCATCGTTTCGCTCGCCATGGAACGTATCTTGTAACATTTGAAATTCGTTTGAAACAATGCTTGGCTCGTTCTTTCTCACATATTCTTTTCGTGTCACGGCCCATTTCGTTGCAAATATGATCATACAATTAAAACACAACAAAATATATCGTTAGATAATTTGCAACTACATTAAACATCGTCAGATACTATCTAAGTTATCATTCATTTTTTCTATCATATAATTGATACACTTTCACACATTCTTCTCATATTTTTTCAATCATACAAAATATTAATTCTCATTTTTTAATTTTTCGCATGATAATGTCTATTGTTTTCTAGCATTCCACTTCGCATATTCTCAAATATCATCAAATATTCTTTCAAACATATTTTCTATCAAATGCTTCGTTTTTCTTTCATTTTTCAAACATTAAGGAATCATGCAATCTAGAAAGCTCTCATAATTTCTCAATTTCTTTCAAATATGAAATCAATCATTTTGTATTTTTTCATTTTTATCAAATATAAAAATATCCACAGATGAAGGGATATTCCTCATCCATGGATAAATATGATTGATTACATATACAGAGCTGCAAGACCATTAATGTCTGCATGTTTGCCTTCTCCGATTGCATGGAATTGCCAATCATTGCCATCTCGAACAAGTTCTGCAACAACAACAGCTGTTTCTGTAGAGAAGTTTTCTTTTAGTGGATAAATACAAAGTTCTTTTTCACCATTTGCCACATCAAGAAGTCTTACATATGAATTATTTACCATTCCAAATGTTTGACGTTTTGCATCGGCATTGAAGATAGCAATCGCGAAAACAACTTTTGAAACAGATGGAGAAATCTGAGGAAGATCAAGTGAAATTACTTCATCATCACCTTCACCAACACCAGTTAGGTTATCTCCATTCAACCTTACACCTGGTGCTTCTTTGTGATTGAAGAATACAACATCTTCATTTGCATGAATCTTTCCATCTTCATGGCAAAGGAATGCTACGATGTCGAGATCAAAAGATGCACCCGTTTGAGCAACATCCCATCCTGCTCCGAGATTCACTTTTGCAAGTCCTGGATTTCGTTTTGTAAGATCCAAAAAATCATTTTTTTGCAGATTAAGTGAAAGACCATGTGATGGTGTAGTTGTAGATGTTGCATTTAGTGGTGCAGTTGTTGATTCTAAGTTTCCAAGATTAATTCCCATAATTTTATATTTCCTTTCGTATTATAAATTTGTAGTTACTAGGTTTGTTAGAAACCTATCATTTGTAATTACATGTAAAGTCCAGCAATACCATTAAAGTCAGCACGTTTTCCATTACCGATTGCTTTGAAAGACCATTCTCCATCTTCTTTGAAAAGTTCAGCAACAATGACTGCTGTTTCTGTAGAGAAGTTTTCTTTTAGTGGATAGCGACAGATTTCTTTTTCGTTATTTTCTACATCGAGTACTCTTACATAAGAATTATTAACCATACCAAAGCTTTGTCTACGTCTATCTGCTTCAAAAATCGCAATAGCAAAAACGATTTTTGATACAGATGGAGAAAGTTTTGAAAAATCGATAGAAATAACTTCATCATCACCCTCTCCTGCTCCAGTTCTGTTGTCACCATTTAGTTTAATACCTGGAACTTCCATATGATTAAAGAATATAACATCTTCGCCACCATGGATTTTGCCACAATCATCAAGAAGATAAGCAGCGATATCAAGGTCAAAATCGGAACCACTTACAGCAACATCCCATCCTGCTGCAAGATTTACTCGTTTAAGTCCTGGATTTTTCTTTGTAAGATTTAGAATATCGTTTTTTTGTAAATTAAGTACATTTGTACTAGATTGTGTTTGTTGTGGTTCGCTTGTAAAATTACTAAAATCAATTCCCATAATAGTTTTTCCTTTCGTTATAAGATTTTTAATTTGTATTATTTTTAATATTGATTACATAAAGATGAAATATCCGCTCTCATATAGTTTCCGATTGCATGAAACTGCCATCCACTTTCAGTACGGACAAGTTCTGCAAATTCAACAGCAGTATTGTCTCCACCATCTTCACTTAAACTATATCTGCAAATTTCTTTTTCACCACGTTCTGTATCGACAAGACGGACATAGGCGTTTTTCACATTTCCAAGTGTTTGTATTTTCTCTGCACCACGATAAATAACAACATTAAAGACAATTCGTGATACCGAAGATGGAATCTTATTTAGATTCACGAAGATGTTTTCATCGTCGCCTTCACCTTCACCCGTTAAATTATCTTTATCGAGGCGAATGCCTTTATATCGTTTATCTGCATAATAGACACAATATTCTACTTTATTGACTTCATTAAGCAGAATTGCACAAAGATCGAGATCATAATCTTGACCATATGCATTCACATCCCATCCAGCAGATACTCTTACATTATTGAGATATTCATCTACTTTTGTTAAGTCAAGAATATCACCTTTATTTAGATTTAGAATGCCGACTGATTGTTGCGAAGTGCTATTAAAATTTTGTGATTGTGTAGGAACAGGATCTTGTTCCTTATGTTTAAACATATCAAAAAATCCCATAATATTTTTTCCTTTCCGTAAATTGTTTGAATATTTTGTCTTTTGTGTGAATCGATTGTATTTTAACACATTTACAGACAATTGTCAACAATTTTTCAAAAATTATTTTAAAGAAATGCGTTGTACATAATCTTGGATTTGTTCATCAGACAATTCGTCTTTTGTTGTAATATTGATCAGAACTTTCTCGGTATCGCTAACATCAACCATAACAGTATATAAAAGCTGATCGTTTGGAACTTCTTTTTTTGTATATTGAAATGTTACATCATCCATGGTTAATTGTATAGATGTTGCAATGTCAATAATCATTGCTGGATCTTTTACATCGTCAAAAAACTCATAAGAAAGCGAAGATCCATTATCAAATGTAACATTGATTCGTTTATATGTTTTTGATGGTAAATCATCATATACCGAAACAGTATCACTAATTTCAACATTATCTTTATCATAGTTTGTTGCTAAGATAGACGTTTTGTCTGCATCAGTTAAATCACTCATTGGCATATAGACATAAATCTTTTTATCATTGGATTTCAATGTGATTTTATTTTCATCTTTATATTCATCTGAAGCTTGAATATGTTTATTCACTTCAGTATTTGTATTTGCTGTTTTATTATTGCAACCGACAATCGATCCTGTACATAACATTGTCAGAGATAAAATTGCGATTATTTTTTTATATTGCATATTTACTCCACCTTTCTATTTTTTTTGAATATTATATTGTTATTCCATTTATATTATTCCAATTTTTGATATGATTTTGAATCTTTTTTTTTTTGAAATAATGTCTGTGTATTTGGCAAATTGTTTTGAAATAAGATACAATAATATAAATTGTATGAAAATTATTTAAGAATGACAAAAAAATCATCATTATCCAAAACAGATAATGATGAAAAAATATTAGATAATATCAAAGTCAATGTCTTCTGGATGTTTTAATTGCAATAGACCGAACATCAGACATAATTCTTGATATTGATGGTCGCAAAGTGTATCATTGCCTTTCGGAAACACCGTTGAAAACTTTCTGATAACTCGGTCTCCACAAGTTAAAACTGCGGAACGTTTTACAACATCTTTCCCATTTTCAGACATTTCTTTGATTTGTAGATATACTTGCTGATCATTTGTAAGTTTTAAGTTCACTCCATTTTCAAAATTACTTCTTTCGAACTTTTCAAGATCAATCAGTTTCATGAAAAACACCCCTTTCAAAATCCATTCCTTCATTTTTTCTAAATTATAGATCCATTGAAAAAAAATATAACAAAAATGCATACAAAATTAATTGCATGCATTTTCGTTCATCTCACGGATTTTTTCAACATTTCGGATATGCTGCTCACGTGAGACAGAAGCAATGTGTCCAAGACGATCATCCATCTCTTCAATAAAAGTATCTTTGTAGATATCTTTATTATTCGAAAGCTCAATTAAGGCATGTCGAAAAGAAGATAATGTATAAACATCTCGATGAGCAAGAATTTCATTTGACAGATGACAAGTATCTGCGAAGACAACTGCCTTTGTCAATGAGATATTTGGAACATGTTTTTTAATATTCCAAACACCAGAACTTGCTTGAAAGATCGGATTGTATAATGAATATGCTTCATGATCATTATACTGACACATCCAATCCTTCTCTTTTACATGACCTGTAATTGTGCAATGATTATAATTTTTTGCCTCAATTACAATGAATGCCTTTGGTGTCATTGCAACCAAATCAATTTCCTTTGAAAACTGTCCATTTTTAATAATAATGTTCTGACGAACTTTACTACCTGGAAAGATTTCAAGAATCATATCACGGATTCTGTTTTCGAAAGACTGTCCTTTTGCAACTTCAATAGAATCTTTCTTACGCTCAAGCTCCGTGATATGTGCTTGGCGTTCACGTTCTTTTTTGTTTTCTCCGTTGAGTTCTCTTTTCACCCAACCTAAAATTCCCCAATCCTCAAGTTTTCCGAGAATAGCAAGAATTACGAAAAAAGCAACAATAAGTTTTAACATATACAATTCCTCCTTTTGTATGTTTATCATATAGATTCCTGTTTATTTTTCTAAAAAATCATATATAACATTTGAAAAAATATAACAGATTTTGAGATTTTTTGGAATAATTTTTCACTGAATGTGTAGGATAGATGGAAATAAATAAACAGGAATAATTAATCACTTCAGTGATTGATAAAAAAAAGGAGGATTCGTTATGACAGTTGTAAAAGGAGTCGTTGAGGTAACAAGAGTTCAACTTGATGAAAATCAGATGGACGAAGATTTGGATGTTGTGTATTTAGGTCTTTATGAGGACTCTAGTGGACATCTCCAAGTTGAGAGTCTGTGGGATGAATTTTGTCCAAAGGCTCTTAATGCTATTGATACTGATAGCATGACACTTAAAATGCTTCCAGGCACAGAGCACGAGAAGTTCGAATATCGTTTTTCTGTGACAAATGATAAAGTTCCAGATGTTGAGAGATATCTAGAAGATTATCAGGATTCATTTGATTGGTGCAACCTTGTAGAGTTTTCACGAACTCTCGGTTTCACGGTTCGATAGCAAGCAAAAAAGCATTTCATTTATTTGAGATGCTTTTTTCCCGCTCGGCAAAATATTACAACAACAAAGAGCAAGACAAAATGCCTCGCTCTTTCTCTCATTATTTCTCCATTTTTTCAATTATTGATATTCTCACATTCACTCTCAATTCGATCAATCATTGTTTCCATATTTGCCTTCTTTTTTTTCAGTATTCTTTCATAATCTTTTTCCATCTCTTCAAATACAGCAAAACTTGCCCATTCGTCTAGATTTTCTCTGAAACTTTTGCAACATTCGTACATAAAATCAAAAGCAGTCAGATTTGAGATATTTAATGTTTCTTTTCCTTCGTCAATAATGTAAGTCTGCCATTTATCCGAAATAATTTTCTGTGTATTTCCTTCTTCATCGATGGAGAGTACGAGATTCTCAGATTCAAGACCTCCACGTTCCAAATATTCGAGAAAATGTGTAAGGAAATATATTGGAATATCTTCGATATAAGATAGTGCAATACAATGATTTCCTTTTAAACAAGGAATTGTTAAAGTTGACCATCCATGTCTCGGCTTTGTTAACATTACTCGTTCGTCTGTTTTTATTTTGTTTTTGTCCATTATTTTTTCTCCTTTTTTCTCAATTCATTTCTGTCTTTACATCTTGTAGTCCAACTTTATAGATAATTTTCTTTAATCTTTCCATCGATTTTTCATTTGCTTGTCCAAGATAGCCATCGACTTTTAAATCTCCATTTATAATTAGTTTGATATTGTCAGAATAGATACTTCCATAAGAAAGCATTGTATTTATTCTATCATTTGTCTCAACTGTTTCCTTATTTAATATAAGTTCGTATACAATCAAATGGTCATATCGCATTCTCAAGTAAACAATATAATAGACATTCGGTCGATTTGCGCTTGAGTAAATTCCACCTATTTTTAATTTTTGTTCCATTGTTTCCCTTTCTTCTATCTCATCTTCTTTCTCTCTTCTATTTTCTTTACTTTCATTTTTTTATTAAAAATGATTGAGAAAGTCGAGAGAGAAAGAGAGAAAAAATGTTAATCCAATTCGGTTTTCCAATAGCAGTATAAGCAACCATAGCAATGATTGTATCCTGTTTGATTATATTTGTATGTAAGTAGTTCCTGTTTTGGCGCAATGCAAAGACAAGTTGGACGTTGTTTCTTTAATTCGTAGGTATCGTCCATATCTAGATTTAAGATATCTAGATCATATTTTGAAACACAGCCAATTTGATATACAGATGGCAGATTTGGTTCTGCACATGCTTCCATTTTGACACCATATCGTTTTTGGAACTTATTCAATACTTGATCAATACTCTTAAAATCTCCAATGGTAAGTTTTCGATTAGTATATGGCAAATTGTCGGCTAGTCCTTTTTGCTCGAAGCGTTTATACACATGCGGATAAACATCCATGATAGACACACGTACTCGTTCAAGATCTGGAATTGTTTCTTTTGCATATGCAAGTACTTTTTCAACAAGTTCAAGCCCTTTTAAAGATGGAATGATTGGATCGATTCGTAGTACCACATGCTTCACATCAAATCCATAGGATAAAAGTTTGTGAAGTTGCTTAATTTGTTCTTGATAAAATGGAAGATTTGGTTCGACTACAGTCCCACCGTAGCCAGTGCAACTACAGTGTAAAATCGTTTTATCTTTGACTTTCATGATTTCATCAATGAACTTATCTGTAATATTTTTCGTAATTAATATCATGCCATCTACAGTATCTGCTTTTGCCTTCCATTCATAATTTAAACTCGCATCTCCTGCTTCAGTAATTCCAATTTTCATAATACACACTCCTTTTGTTTTTTAACCTTTTTCTGTTTTTATATTGTATAATATCGTTCGAAAAATATAACAAAAGACGAGATGATTTTCATTAATACGATAATAGCAAGGATACCCCAACTGACTTTTTAAATCAGTGGTGGGAGGAATTGCGTCACTTTAGAAAAAATGATGGAATCCTTTAGTATCTTGCTATTTCTCTTTTCTTATTTAATTTGTTTATAACCATTACTATATTTTACAAGTTTTAATTCACTTGGTTTTGTTGATAAATCTGCTTGCAAAGACACTTGATTTGTGGTTGGATCGATGTTCTTTACTGTAAATACTTTTTTCTTTCCATAGAATTCAGTAAATACTTTATCACCAACTTCGATATGATTTGGATCTGCTGTTTTCCTTTTATTTTTTGTTTTGATTGTAAGATCCTTTAAATCAGCAGTTAGATTCAAATATAATTGAACATTTTGTCCTTTATTATTTGTACCTTTTACCACATATCGTTTTCCTTGATAAAGAACAATATCTTTTGTTTTAAACTCATAAACTTGTTGTCTTGTAGCAGTTCTACCTTTTTGTATTTTCTTACCACGATAAACCCTAAAGTTTTCACTATCAAGTTTATGATTACGATTGGTTCTGCCAGAAGATAATTGTTTACCAGTTTTAATAGAACCATCTCGTCTATCGATATATTTTGCATCATAGAACCTACTAAGAATGCGATTATTTCTTCTTACTTTTTGATAAATTGTTTCTCTACAACGATGCTTTGGATGAAACTCACCCATTGCATATGCATCATTGGTATGACTTTTTTCAATTTGTAAGTTTTTA
>ENA-USUG01005285-USUG01005285.1-human-gut-metagenome-genome-assembly--contig:-NODE-5285-length-14934-cov-15.127840_pt1 | contig 14934 bp, 19 predicted proteins | sample MGYA00250059_ERZ773394 | MGnify/ENA primary metagenome ERZ773394 (study PRJEB29103, sample SAMN06111957) | human gut metagenome | biome: human gut; feature: ankylosing spondylitis patient; material... | reverse complement strand
ATACAAAACTGCTTACAAGAAACTCAATCAAAATGGCGTGATTGATGAAATTATCAACCGTGAAGTTGCGAACGGCGCAAACCTTGATATGGTGAAATATCATATCATAGCAGGAATTAACCATTACAATGAGTTTACAAAATCATCAATGTTTAAAGGTATGACATACTGGCATGAAACACGCTGGCTTGTCACCGACGGTCAAAAATTACACCGCCGCATTGTTAATGCAGTATGCAAGGCACTTGCGAAAATTGAACTTGCGGAGTGTGCCGTATATGCAAAACAATTACAGTATATGATTGATGTTCAGCGGGAAGTCTAAAAACAAGGTGTCCTATTTACCTATACGGGAGGAAGAAACATGACAGTCGAACTACGTATTATCAATAATCATTTCCATGACAACGACATAGCTTTTGTCTTTGACGGAAAAATTTTTTGTTGCCTTATCGCTCTTGCTGAGCATTTAGGTGGCGAATATCTGGATTTGGATAACAATCTTTGGCGCTCTGTTAAGTTTGTGTTTAATAACAGGAAAATTTCCTATGATGAAGTGCTTGAATATTAAATTTTTCAAGCTGTCCTATCTGGCTATACGGGGAGAAACGGAGAATAAAATGAAACGCAACATTTATAAAGACGGTTGGCACACTGCAACAGAAACTTTTTCGTTTTATGTGGAAAACGGAAAATTGATAAAAGGCTTAAGGTATGGAGATCCTTTTGCTCCTAAATTGGTATATCCTTACAAATGGAGTAAAAGGCTGAATTGCTATGATAACGTGTCGGGTATTACCGCGCGTTATGGTTGCTGGAAGAATGTAACTTGGAGGTAAAACAAATGAAATTCATTTTGTATATCTTTATCGCTTTATCAGCTTTTGTTATGTGCGGTATGTGTATGTACACCGCGATAACATCGGAAGATAACAACATAAAAATGTTATTTTGTACAATTGTAAGCGCGGCAGTAGCCGTTGTAGCACTACTTTTTGCGGGAGGAATAATAGAATGAATAAAACCCTTAACTTACTCGCCAATCCTAACAAACTGTCAACATTTTTGCTTGTTTGGTGGAATGACAATTCGGAAGAACATTTCTGTGAATTTATTCACGATAAGGATTATGAAACGGCGGAATATGCTGTTTTGCAGATTATATCTAAAACAGGAATTAATAACGCTGTTTTGTATAAATCGGCTGTAAAACTCAACAACACAAACAAACAACATGTTTTTCGGGTTTATGCACCAATCGCATTTTATAATGGTAATAAATATAAACTCGCCAAACTGAAAGGCTGTGATACAGCACCAATTGAGATTTGGCGCAACGAAAAATCACATTGGCAAGCCGAATTTATAAAAATATCGTCATTGGAATGGGATGAAATGAAAACTGCACTTTATACAAACTTTGATAGAGTATACGGGAGGAAGAAAAATGAAAGTTTATAAATCGCGGATCATGGGAATGGTTTCAAAAAACGCTGTTAAAGCCCGCAAAGTTAAGCGTGGCACTATTGATAGATACGGTTCAGCAGGCGCATTTTTTGAGATTGAGCGCGGAAAATTAACCTTTGTGCAAGGAAAATATGGTTTGGAATCAAGCATTTCAACATCTGTTTCGAACGATGCAGAAACGGGAATTTATCGCTGTAATGATGAATTACACATCAATGCGGGACTTATGTTTGAAATTGATAATTTCGGCAATGCTGTTCAAGATGAATTAAGACAAGATAACGCTTTTGAAGTGTTAAATAAACCCTGCAATTATCATGAGTTGATTTGTATGGACAGAACCAATGATCCGAAATTTTCAAGATTTGATAGAAAATTATTGCTTGAGGTTTTATCATATTTCGATGGGGATACTATTAAAATTCGTTTAATTGAGAACGTTGGAGGAGGTTATAAATATCTGCAAATTCAAGATTCATTCTCAAGGGCAATATTGATGCCGATGAAAGACATAGATTAAATAAGTAACAGCTAATAAAACGCAAGGGCCGTATCCTATAACAGATACGGCCCGTTGCGATCTTAAAACTAAGGAGGCAAGAAAAAATTTTTTGCTGAAAGACTTTTTCCCTTTGCACAATGCTATTATAGCATACTTCAATTCATCTTGCAACCGTTTTTGCCAATTTACTAAAATATATTATGTGTATACAATATTATTATCGCTGTCAATTGTGCAAGTATGGAGTGTTGCACTTTCATCATATCCGATGAAAGTTAATTTTGTCGGTGTGATTATCGTATTTCGCATGATAAAGATTGAATTACGATTATTTTTTGAACTATATTTGACATCAACAACAGCGCCTCTTGTTATATTAAGGTAAATTGTAGAAAACGTGTTATCGGCGGTAAGCGATCCGTCAGCATTTTTTACAATTGATACGTATACAAATTTACTGTCGGTATATTCCTTTGCACTTGCAAGGTTTGTTTCATCCTGTGTATCCGCATATGCTTTCGCCGCCGCAAGTGTTTCGCCACATTTAGTATCAGCATATATTTTGGCCGCTTTTTGAACCGCCGCATCCTGTGTATCGGTATATTCCTTCGCCGCCGCAAGTGTTTCGCCGCATTTCGTATTAGTATATATTGTGGCCGCTTTTTGAACCGCCGCATCTTGCTTATCGGTATATTCCTTCGCCGCTGTCAGCATTGCGGTATCCTGTGTATCTGCATATGTTTTCGCCGCCGCCAATGTTTGTTCGGAAACATTTCCTACATATTCTAAATTTGCCGCAAGTTTGCGACCGCTTGCCGCCGTTGCTGTCGGCACGGTGATTCCGCTGTCGGCGGTAATTAATTTATAAAATCTCGTTGTTTCGTGAAATTCAGTAAACTTATTAAAATCAACGGCATTATTAAAAGTTACTTGTTCTTCAAACGTTGTATCGTGATCCTCTGTAGCAAAACTATATTGAAATGGAGTAACGCTTTCATCTGCTCTAATGGATATAATCATTTCCTGTTTGCCATCAATGTGCAAAAAATTGATAGCAGTATTGGACGCATAAAAAGGAAAAAATATTATTGTTTCATCATCAGATTTTGTTGTGAGAAACACAATTCCCTTTTTCATTCCTTCCGAAATTTCAGCGAAAGTTTTATTCGCTTTTATAGGTCTTACTGTAAGATCAACCTCAACCCACATAACAGATAATTTATCTTCAATAAGCTCATTTATCGCCTGCGCAAGATCCTCAATATCGCCGTGATTTGCGTTTACACCGTCAACGATAACATTTATATGGTACAATATTTTCCATAGCACTTCCAAAAATGATAAATTACCGTCAAGTACGCAAGGAATTACAGGGGTATAAACCGAATTAAGCGGAATATTAACCTTTTCTAATTCTTTATCTTTTATATTAATCATATATAATCCTCCAATTAATATATATTCATGAAACATACTTCAAGCTCATCGAATATCATTTTATTAATATTTATAAGCGTTTCCCTAAACTCAAGTAACATTGCGCTGAATGTTGCGCTATTTCGTTTTCCAATAACATGATTTATATATTCATCAGTATTATTGAAGTTTTCTGTTTCGTTACCTGTCGTTCGGCCCGTGTTTTCGGTTCGGCTTGTTGCGTTTCCGTACGTTTCGCCGTGATTTTCCTCACTCAAATCTTGCGTTGTACTGGAATTGCGCTTATTTTCATTTGTTCCGTTGGTGGTATTATTACTGCTTGTTTCGGCGGTATTCGTTCCGTTTTCTCTTGATTCACTATTATTTGCGGTATTATTTGATTTTTTACGATAATTTGTTAAATAATAATTATCGTTAATACCATTAACTCCGCTCACGCTTGTTTGTGGTGTGTCGCTGTATGCGTCAGTGTCAATACCGCTTACATTTGATTCAGCGTTTGTGTTTCGGTTTGTATTTTCAGTAGTTGACGCTGTTGTTGTTGCTGTGCTTGTTGCTTTTCCATTGTCAGTGATATTTTGATTTTCAGTGTTATTTCGGCTTATATTATTGTCGGCTACTGTATTTTGACTGCTTTCCACATTCATGGTTGAAGATGAATTACCACTGTTTACAGTATTTTTTTCACCACCTTGTGATCCGTGGTGTTCTTCCGTATAATCAACATCGTTCAGTGGGTTAAATTCAAGTGTTGCACTTTTATAAAGTTGATTATAGTACGGCATAATTTCACGCATTTTTCGTGCAAGGTAATAATTAAACAGACCGTATGTTTCAGCACCAATTTCACGCATATAAAAATGAAAAAGTATTTCATGTTCTAAAACATTGCGGTATGATTCGTCATATATAGGATACCTAAAATTAAATATTTTCGGTTGCGCCGCTGTAATAATTTCACCTATTGTTTTTTCGTTTAATTCGGCGGGCGTGAATCCGCTTTGCACTTCGCAAATATAACGTAATTGTGACGTATAATTACTCATTTTTTTATCACCTCTTCATTCTTTCGGTCTATTTCGGCAAACTTAACTTTAATGTTTAAGTTAAACATTTTATTAATTTTCGCTACCGCCTCTTCACGCGCCTTCAAGCGTGTTAAGCGGGCAATCTCAACACCGCCGAAATTCGCTGTAACTTCATCGGATACCAACCTTTCCTTTTTATCAGTGTTGGCATTATCTATTCCGAAATATGTTAAGCACTCGCTTATTATTTGTCGTTTTAGTATCTGTAATTTATCGGCAATATACGGTGTCGTAACATCAAGTACATTTATTTCCGATAAAGTGCTTAACCCTTTTGTTCCGAATATGAAGGGAATATTGCCGTCATACTGTCGGAAAAGATTCTCCATCGTGAGCCGTTGACTATCTTCTGTCAATATAATTTTCGGTGTTTTTTGACCCTTTACATTAACATCGATAATTCGTTCGCATTCCGAAATACGTTTCGCATATGAGCGCAAGGCCAAAATTTCATTGGAACGTGTCGAATTATTCCATATTATAACCGAATTTTCATTGCTTAGGTTTTTATTACGATAATTTACAGCGGGCGAAAATGCCACTCGCTTAAAAGGTTCACGGTATATATCAAATGTTGAACTACTGTAAAATTGAAGAACAACGAACTGTTCCAAATCTTCATCGTAATAAAACAGTGCTTTTCCGTCAAAACACAATATCAATTCAATAAATCTTGCATCAATCTCTGGCGGCAAATTCTCATATTTAATGCCCGCCATTGCAATTTCCGTAATGCGGTTGAACCAAAAAGTATACGATTCAATATTTTCGCGTTCAGCCTCTTTTCGGAAACGCTGTGTTATACTCATACTATTTCGTATCACTTTAAACCTCCGTTATTCCAATGGTTTATTGCGAACTTTGTAATTTCCGACATTCGCATTATCAACCCAAAAAGTAATACCTTTATCAAATATCTGTGCAATTTTCGCTCTTGCGGCGGCATTGCACGCATCGTATTCATTATTTGCGCTGGCCCGAACAACACAACCTTTAGTTTGTATAAAAGTAAAATTTTCCCTATTATGTATTGCAGGTGTTTCAACCTTATGTATCGCGTAACCATAATGCGTAAAATAATCATCAATAATTTTCACATAATCATCACGCGGCCGCAATATATAACCATGAAATACTTTTTCTCCGAGTGTAAAAAGTGCTGTACCTGTGATATTACCGTTTACCTTAGGAGGTATTCGGCTTGCTTTATCAACATCTGCTAAAATATGTCCAACGGAAGTTGCACCGCTTACAATCATACCACCGCCCAATGGAAGAGCCGCTCCGCCGGATCCGCCCGCAATAATGCCGCCGCCTATAATTTGTCCTGCCGCTAAAGCACTTGATAATACTAAATTTCCCGCATTTTGTGCAAGATACGATTTAAAGGCATCACTAACCCAAGCACATTGTGGAAACCCCGTCATTATTGACATTTCACTGTAATTTTCTGCCGACCCCTTATAATTAACAGGAATTGCCGCCACACTTTGTGTTGGTGCTAAATCGCTTTCAATATTAAATTTAATACTACCCATTCCGTCACCTGTGGTGCTGTCATCAAAATCATACATTTTACCTTCCGAACCTGTTGTAACATAAAGACAATAAAACGGTGCAGTGTAAAGTTTTTTGTTTTCAACAGAAAATTTCGGATTTCGTTTTATTTCCCACGTTCGTACAGTTGTTTCGCCTTCCAATTCACGCGGCGAAAGAGAAATTGAAACAACACCTTCCACTTTATCAGCATGATTTTCTACAATATCTTTTATTTTTACGGTTGCATCCAGTAGCCATGACGCACCCGCGTTTGTTATGTGAATTATGCCTATTTCCTTTCGTGAAAGTGCGGAATACATACCATTTACTAAACTTCCGCCGGTTGGTTCATATGTATCGGGATTAAAACTGGAATACATTATAACGCTCCAGTCTGGGCCGAACGGTGCTTTACTTTCGGAATCAACAACGTATTCGCCGATTGATATATTTTCCTCCACACGGTTTGAACCTACCCAATCTTCATAAACATGATTTCGTTCAATCCAACATGCAGGAATTTCACAATACAGTTTAAAGGACTGGATAACATCTATTTCAAATTCTATTTCGCAACTGTTATCACTTAAATAAAAGATATTCTTTATAAAAGCATAAAACCAACGATTCAAATAACCAGTATTTTGATAGCGTAAATAATTACAACCTATCAATGCGTCGGCTGTAAACGGCAAACGAATTCTTCCGTTTTCCTTAACATACATTGCTTTATCCGCGCTGTGTACTACCCATTGCGAAAAAAATGAGTTTTGAGCGGATACACTTGCAAAATAAAGTGTATGCTCATAATTAATATCAATGTTTATATTATTAAATAATTGTATCTTTGAATTCGGGCTTGGTGCTAACATCGTTTTACGGCGGGCAATAGTAAACTACTACCCGCCTTTCTCCCTTCACAATATTTTATTAACCCCTGTGAACAGTAATTGTTGCGCTACCTACCTTTGAAGGATTTTCGTTTGAATTTGCATTAAGTGACAGCGTTGTTGCGGTTTCATCTGCACCGATAAATACCGTTCCGCGCACGTCAACAAATGTTTTACTTGAATTCGCTCCCTTAAGTGTCCATTTTACAGTTTTATTAAAGAAACCTGTTCCGCTTACAACCGCATTAAACGATATTTCGCTATTCGGAACGACCGTTGCACTTGCGGGCGAAATGGTAACGCTGTTAACCGCCGCCACGCTGTCGCTGAAAGTTGCGGCGGGCGCAAAAGGCGAAACGCTTATAATTTTCCAACAATGAAGGAATGCATTAGTATACAGCCCATCGGGATTCCGAATATCTTCCATTGTAATCAGTCGGTCATATATCTGGATAAAATCATCATCGATAATGACGGCGGGGATCTCCGCAAGTTCCTCAAGCTGAGAATCTGTAATTCCTTTAATCTTTGCACTTGTTACATTTCCGTTTGCGTCATATGTAATATTTTCGCAAGTTTCGGGAGCGCATTGTGCAAGTCGGTTTATATCAATATCGCCGAACGAATCTACCATAAGTCTCTTAGACAAAAACTCGGCTTTATCCATGTTGAAGGCCGCCGCCAAAACATTTACATCCATTGCCGCGTCAAAATCCGCTGTAACAATAACAGTTTGGTTTACATGCTGTGAATGTGTTTTTACGCCCGCAATATTGTAATCTGCCGTCATAAACTTCATTTTATTGGAAGTTGCCTTAATTTGAGTAACAACGGATTTAACATTCGCATCTGTTGAAATTGCGGGAACCGAAATTGCCTTAATATTGCCGTTTACAATATTCAGCGCAATAAGGTATTTCATGATATTAAATTCATCGTAATTGCTTGCGCTGACAAGCGATTCGTAAATTTTCTCGATAAGCGAATACAGCCCGTTTTCGCTTGTAAACGCCGCTGACAAATCCTCATTTGAAATTGTAGCAGGATACTTTACTTGATAGTTTACAATATGAAATGCGGCGCGAATATCGGGAATGCGTCTTTTAAAAACCGTTTCACTTGAAATATTCGGATTATAAAGCTCCGCATTTGCAATATTAACAAAGATCTCTTCAATCGTTTCACCCAAAGACAAAACACCCTTTTTGAGACTTTCCCAAGGGTTATTGTACATTTTACTTGTTACTGTGACAAGGATAATTCGGTTGATAAGATCCGTTGCAAACGCATTGCGCAAATTAGGCGAATCCATAATGATTTTACCAATTGCGCGGATAGAATCCGCATCCGTTGCAGTGAACGGAATATAATTCTTATAGTTTGTTGAAAAACCTTCGTTTATAATTCCGTTGATAACATCTTTAGATACATTCGTCAATACATAATTTTTAGGTCTTGTAGGCATATGTTTATTCCTCCGTAAACAAATCTTTTATTTTAATTTCCTTTTTTTCATCTTCGTTTTCATCTTCCGCAACCTTTTCGCCTTCGTCACCTTCACCGAAAAAACGCTCTTTATATCGTTTCTTGAGTGAATTGTACTTGTTTGTGATTTCTACTAATTCTTCCGAATTATCGGCGAAAGAATCCGAAAAATCCTCAAGAAAAGCTATTGCATTTTCGCTTTCGTCTTCCCCAATAAAAGCCTTCAAAGATTTAAGCAATTCTTCTTTAGTACGTTTCATATTAGTATTCTCCATTCAATACGGTTACACCGTTTATTTGTACTTTTACTTTTGCCATTTTACCGTTTACCGACAGCATTTCATCAAATCCCGCCTGTGATTTCGGACCCCATTTTCCATCAATCTTGCCGACATCGTATCCGTTTGCGGACAATGCCCTCTGCATCATCTCAAATTTTTCGCCGCGTTGCATCGGGCTTGTAACTCTAAATCGCGTTCGCTCGATTTCGGGAAAAACAAGTATTTTGTTAGGAATGCCGTATTCGTTCCAACCGTCATTAAGGGTTGACATAATAATTCCGTCTACAAAACTTTTTGCCTCAATAATAAGCGGAACACCGTTTGCGTTTTGTCCTACCACATATCCAACATGGTGGATCCTGCCGCTTGAATTGCGTTTAAAAACGCAAGCACCCGCCGCAAGCTCACCCTTTTCAGTGATATACTCAAGTGCCTCATCGTCTTTGATACCACACCAGTTTGTATAATTACCCGCCGCATTGTTATCCTGTCCTACAAAAGCATCAATCAATCCGTTGCAGTCATACAAATATGCGTTTTCTGTTATCCATTTTTGCGTTTTACCATCAAACTCGCTTTTACTGTAAGTTGACTGATAATATTTAGTATATGCATAATCAAGCCGCCATTGCGTTGCTTTTTGTCCCGTTGTACCCATCAAATAATGTGCGGGGACTGTTCCGATCTCGCTGTCGGTTACACCGCAATAATAAGTACCTGCCAATAGTTTATTCTTAGGCAAACGCTTAAAAAGATATTTTACAAAATCCTCTGAATTTTTCATTCCTTACTCAACCTTTCGTAAAGTTTGCTGACAATAAGAGTATTATTATCAATAGTTTTTCTTAGCTCATTCACTTCTGTTTTGTGTTCGCTCATAATTTCGTTGATAATTTGCTGATTTTCCTTATCTTTTTTGACAATGTAGCATGCAAGGGCTATCATTGCCGCAATCGACACGCCATACGTTGAAATAATCTGAATCCATTGTTCCATAAATGTGAACCCCTTTTTTACTATAATTGCAAGGGAACTGTTTAACGTTAGTTTGTAAGACCTATTCAGCGGTTCAGTCGGTTTCACCCGTTACAGTCTGAACTCGCAACGTTATTTTGAACATGTTCCCCGCAAAATTATTGTAGCACATAGGCTATTTTTTGTCAAGCGCGTATTAATTTAAATGCGTTCGAAAACTCATTTTTTATTTTTACGGATTCATACCGAACCGCACCGACATTATACATGTTTCGCAAGGTCTGCAAACATATTGACTTTCGAACCGCTAATAGCATATTGGGTTGAAGATCCGAATTTGTCAGCGCATATTTTATTAAACAGCTTTCATCAATATCACGGGATACAAAAATTAAACCTTCTTTATAATCCACCCATATTCCGTAATTATTATTCATATATAATATTGTGAAATAATATTTAGCGCTTTGCGTTTTCTTTTGAACGAAATTTTTATTATCCCTCAAAAAATCGTTTTCCATATTGTATTTACCATACGCCGTGCCGTTTATAATTGAACCGAAACGCGTTTTCATTGCCGCATTTGTATATTCTTCATTCTTTATCACCTCTACCAATATTTCATTATTAATTCGCTTTATAGTTTTATTTCCGTACGGCGGAACAATATTAAAATAGTCAAAATACGGATTAGAAATTGTATACGCATTCGACAAAAAGAAAACTACAACATCTCGCAATCTTGCAATTGTTGAATATAATTCTAAAAAGTTTGTTACTTCATCCTGCAAATAGTGATATACACCTTTATCAAGTATAAATTCATCAAAACATATTTTGCTTACCTTCGGGAACGGAATTGATTTTAGGATCTTCCCTGTTGATAATGCTTGCGCCTGTCCCGCATATTCATCATTGATATAAAACATATTTCCTTTCACTTTAAATGTGACGTTCGGGAACTCTTGTTGTATATCGTCAAAAAACGATTTTAATCTTTGCGCTGTTACCTCCGTTTTATACCGCCGAATGTATATAAACTCATTTTTATTTTTTAAAAAATCCTGTATTGCCCATCGTTTAAAAGCGTATGTTTTACCTACGCCGCGCATACCAACGATAAAATTAAATAAACAATTATAACTCAATGCTTTTCCAATTTCATAATACATATTTTTAACCCTTTCTTACTGTAAATTCTGTTTCATCAAGTACAATTCCGCCCGCTGTATGTACAGGCCGCAATTTTCCGCCGTATTTTGCACCTTCCGTAAAATTTTCAAAAGTAACTTGTGAGTGCAAATTTGCGGGCATTCCCGCGCATGTTACATTTAGTTTCCCTTCAATTTCTTCAATATATGTTTTAGCCCTTAAAAACTTAGCTCTTGTAAAACTTGATTCATGTTTCCATGCTCCAAGTTTTACATCATCAATTTCCAATTCTTCTGGAATGTCATTTCCTAATAAATGCAGTGAATCAGTATCCGCATATAAAAAACGGTGAAATACTTTTTGCGCACTTGAAATTGTTTTGTATCTTGCCCATGCGGTTATAAATGCCGCAATCGGAATGTAAATCGGCTTGCGCTGTTCCCATTCTCCAAATATATATCGTACATTGTCATTCAGCGGATCAATTACAGGAATCTTCGATCGCACGTTTGGATTCATGCCGAATTTACCGTAAAGCGAATTCAACATCAGTTTTGCAATTGTCCGCAATGGTTTATTACCCTCTATCGTTGCCTTTTCTTTTACAGCATACCATTTATCAATATATGAACGAAACATAATATTAGAACTCTTCCATTTCCAACCACCTATATATTCTATGTTGTAAATGTCATAATGTGCTTGAAACAATTCCATATCAACGGAAGTTAAACACAGTGCAACATCTTCACCGTTGCTGTCAATTATATATTCAGTTGGATTGAATGCAGTGCTGTTTTTTAGCTGTATTGTCGGAATATAATTTTTCTTTAATTTGAAATTGCATCGTATCATTTGAACATATAAATCATATAATTCGTCTTTTTCATAATTTCCATCATAATATATCGGTTCACCGTACGGTAAATTGCAATAATACATGACGGAAGGATATAAAGAGTTAACATCTAATACAATTCCGTTGCCAACTATTTTATGAGTAAAACGCGGATTTGCATATGTAAACCCGCCGCGGTAGCATTGCCGAACATCAGCATCGTAATCGGGTTCGGGAAACCACCTTGAAAAACATTTTTTAGTTATTATTTCTTTGTAATTTGTCATTGCGTTACTTGCCGTTGTATTTTTTGTCAACCCCTGCTGAAATAATATTTCAAGTGCTTGAGCCACAATTTGACAGTCATTGCGCAAATAATGTATCTCATCAATTGTTAACTCATGCCCTACTTCCCGATCCGCTGTATAGTCAATTTCTTCTTTTTGTATTGGTAAATTAAAGGCCTTTGCAATTTCCGCAACCTTAAACGGTAAAAGTTTTAAGGAATCTAAAAAAGTTATTTTGTGATTTTTCTTTTTTAGAATCTTAAAATACGTTGTAATTGAATAAAATATTCCTTTATCGCTTATAAGCGTTTGAAACGTGTTTGGCCGCTTATCTTCATCTGTTATATGACACCATCCATTTTTTAATAAATGATAAATTATAAACTCTCCATCAAATTTCAAATTATGAAAGTATATTGTTTCTTGCTGTTTTGATAATTCTTTCATCTTTTCAAAAAATGATGAAATATCATTCCCATAAATAAAATTTGAGATATTGCCTATTTCACATAACCCCCAAGCCCACACTCTACAATCTTCGATATTTGTTGTTGTTTCAAAGTCAGCAACATACATTCTTACAACCTCATGATATTATCGTAAATAATTTCTCTTTGACTTTCGCGCTCAACGGGATCGCGATAAAATAGTATAAACAAATAATCGGACCCTAAACTTGCGTTTATAAAATCCTCAATATTGACCGAATGTATTTTGTTTATTATTTCTTTCAATCTCGGATCGTTGCTGTCAAATAAATTATTTAGCATTGAAATATAGTTATTCCTGTATTGCACATTTTTTCTTTCAAGATAGTTCGGTTGAGTTTGCGTATCAAGCGAACGCAAATATGACGGCATATCACGCATACTGATTTGATCTATGTCCTGTTTAGGCAATAAATTAACATCACGCATTCGGCCCATTTGCGCTAAATTACCTTTCTCAATTTCCCCCACCTTCGCACGTTGCATTGCGCGGCGTTCATTTATTATTTGTAATTGCTTTTTTGCCTTCCTATATATTGCATCGGGCAATTCAACCCCTTTTTCTGTTTTTACTGTCTTATATCCACCCTCCATAAACTCTTTTATTACAGCCTTTGTATCTGCAACATCGGGGCTATCTTTCAATTTTGAATACGATAGTTTATCGACTTTATACCCGCGTTTTTCAAACCTTTTTGCTTTTTCGTTATAGGCTTTTACCATTTTCTTTAATTCGTAATCAACAGTAACTTTCGGCCTTGCTGTAAACGCTTTCAATTCCGATATTACACTTTCAATGTTTGCGCCGCTGTTTTTTATTTTAGAAACATATACTTTTTGCGGAATGTGGATATATTCCGCTGACAGTTGGGCCTTCTTTTCGAGCCTCTTTATCTTCGCATTAAAGTTTTTAACCGCTTTTCGCAATAATTCATCTTGTTTTGTCATTATATCACATCCTTTTTAAAATTTCACGCACTATAATTTATCGGTTATAGTGCGTGAACCATTTTATTGGTATATTGTATTCCCTGTTTTAGATATTATTTTGTGACAATATCCAAAGTGAAAATTCTGTTTGCGCCGTTTGTAATCTGACGAACGCGAACGGGAATACCGTCTTCCCATGTAGGCGAACCGTACAAACCGAAAATTCTCTTAAGAGAATTATAAATTCCATATGACGTTGCCGTGTATGTATGACCGTTTACATCAATCAGCGTTACGCGCGGCGTTGTACGGACTTCGCCCGTTTTTTCGTCGACAATCTCAACAGGCTCGATAATAACATCCTTCACATTAATTTCCTTACCGATATGATCCGCGATTCGTACTTCGGGCGAATTCAAAGCATTGTACAATTTCGCCTTATCGTTGTTGGATTCAGCGACAAACGAACTGTAAATTGATGTGGTTGCAGTGTTGATACCGTCAAGGATCTCATTTTTCTTTGTGTTGGTTGTAATAATTTCGTTCATAATTTTTTCCTTTCTTAGAAACCATTTATTGTATTTTTCGGTTTCCTTGACGTGCTGTTTAACAGCACGTTTCGCCTTGTTCCCGCAAGGCTCATCGGAAGGATTCAAAATACTAAATATGAGACTAATTTATGCCGCGTTGATTTTGGGCAATTTGTATACCATTTATAACCAATTCCATATCGACCATTATATGGTTCAATTACTCCCAATAATTTTTTAGAAACATATCCGCGAGCCATCGAATTGATAGCGGCATAGTGCAATGACGTTATATCAACCAATGCCATAACTAAATAGCAAGGTATATCCTCCACATCAACAATGCTGTACATTCCCGACCGCTTGTTATTTGTCATTGCGTAAAATATTCCCCATTTCGCTGCTACAATTTGTTGAGCAATTGCATTCAAATCAATGGGCAATTCTTTTTTGCCAAATATACGATTTGCAATATCATCGTATTCAATTCGCTCTTTCGTTTCAGCGTTTACAAAGTAAATCATTTTCTTTTTTTCATCCTTTCGTTATTCCCGCCCGCCCCACCTCATAACTTATTTACACTTCGACATAAATGATGAAATAATTATTGTCTTCCGTCATCATTGATACGTTTTTCACGTTGTATTCGGTACCATCATCAGCGCAAACACATTCTTTTATACTATGATAAAGCACAATTTCATCATCATACTTTACCACCATACACCGACATTTAAGCGGTTGATAATTGGTAAGAATTTTTGCATAAGCCGCGGTGATCTCTTCATGCGGTTTTACAAAAAGTTGCCACATTTTGACTAATTTCATTTTGTTCCCTTTCCTCCCAAACGTATTTCATACGGCGTTCAAGATCAGCCAAAAAATCAATTCCGCAATCGTAATGAGTTTTTTGCGCATCATAGTATATTGATTATCAGCGTTGATTCGTTTGCTCAACGATAGTTTACCATAATAAAAGCCTTGCTCTGCCCAACTCCCAATCATCCTGTCAATGATAGTGTTCACCTTTTCATAGTCAATCATA
>ENA-USUG01005274-USUG01005274.1-human-gut-metagenome-genome-assembly--contig:-NODE-5274-length-14956-cov-15.321393_pt1 | contig 14956 bp, 8 predicted proteins | sample MGYA00250059_ERZ773394 | MGnify/ENA primary metagenome ERZ773394 (study PRJEB29103, sample SAMN06111957) | human gut metagenome | biome: human gut; feature: ankylosing spondylitis patient; material... | reverse complement strand
ATTTTCCGGGAAAGTTTGTTGCATCACAATATATTCAAAACGAACCCCATGCTGGGATACATGCACATGACCTTTGCCTTCGGGTGGTTCCTGTTGATCGTTGTCGGGAAAATCGAATCCATGGTTTATCATACCAGTGCTTTCAACCCGCCTTATTTCGCTATCTTTTTCCGTTATTTCCACCCGGCGAAAGAGACCTTCCCGTATAGTGAATTTTTCGTTTTCTTGATGGACCTGATACTGACATTCCTGTTAATCGGAATCTTACTAGCCGTCACCAAACGTTTCTGCTCCCGCATTTTCGGCATGAAGAAAACCACGAAACAACGGGCTTACGATCTGCTCATATTAACGGTTCTCTGGCTTATCTTCCCGGTGCGTTTTCTGGCAGAAAGCTTCACAAGCGGACTGAATGGTGGTGGTAGCTTCCTCACGTACAACGCGGGTAACTTCTTCAGTGGATTTCTACCCCTGGAAAACCTTTCCTATCCTGCCTGGTGGCTCTATTCCTCCCTGCTCGGGTTATTCTTTTTGCTATTACCCTTCTCCCGGTACATGCACATTCCGACCGAAATGGTCTATATTTTCTTGAAAAACTGGGGAGTAAAACAAGGCAAAGAATACAACGGATTTAGTGAAATTCAGGTCAATTCCTGTTCCCGTTGCGGAATATGTATCAACACCTGCCAACTGAACACGTCATGCAATATCAATGACACACAACCCGTCTACTTTCTTCGTCGCCTGCGCAATCACGAGGAATACGCCAAGCAAGCGGAAGACTGCCTGATGTGCGGACGTTGCGAGAACTCCTGTCCCGTGGGAATCAATTTAAATGCCATCCGTCAAAGCAAAAGACCGGATATATTAAGAGTAACCAAAGAAACGTATGCTTATGTGCCCCAACCGGAAGTGAAACCCGCTAAAGTCGCTTATTTTGCCGGATGCATGAGCCATCTTACCCCAGGCATTATAAAATCCATGCAGCAAATTTTCGAGAAAGCAAAAGCGGATTACACGTTTATTGATGAAAAAGCCGGGGTTTGTTGCGGGCGTCCGTTAGCTCTTTCCGGGAACTGGAAAGCAGCACAAGTGGTTATGGACAAAAACCTGCAAATGATTGACGCCTCACAAGCGGACATCCTAGTCACCTCCTGCCCGATCTGCTACAAAACATTCAAAGAAGATTACCTGTTGAATATAAAAATCATGCACCACACGGAATACATCGATATGCTGATCCGGGAAGGCAAATTGAAAGTCAACGCCCTTGATTTGAAAACCGTATTCCACAATCCATGTGAACTGGGAAGAGGCTGTGGTGTGGTGGATGCCCCCGAAAATGTACTGAAACAAGTAAGCCAAAAAATTCCGACAGCTTATGACGGGAAAAAATCACTCTGTTGCGGGGGAAGCTTGGCAAACACGGCTATTGATGCCACGCAAAAAACTAAAATCAGCAGTGATACCGTGAAAGCATACGCGGCATACCAACCGGACGTAATCGTCACGGCATGTCCCCTATGCAAAAAGACATTGGGTAAAACCTCACTGGAAATCCCGGTAAAAGATATAGCAGAAGTAGTTGCAGAAGCCTAAAAACAAAAATGGGATTCCCCAAACATAAAAGAATCCCATTTTTTGTTTTTACCAAGAAGCTTAATCCTCAAGCTCTTCCTTCACCCCTTCTATCTGCTCCACATTCAAATCGCTTTCATTACTATTGGCAGCAATATCATAATGAGGAAGCGGGTTCTTCTGCAATTCAATATTTTGTTCCCGGTGTACACAAACATCCATCGCTAAATACAGGGCATTACGAAGTCCTTGTTCATCACCCATATTCTGCCCCACAATATCATAATGAGGATCCGTTAAAGACATCGAACAGATCACGGGTAAGCCGGCAACATAACAAGCAGCCCCTTCCTCATCCACGGACTTAAATGCCACAACACCCTGATCGTAATACATGGCGAGAACCGCGTCAAATTTCTCGTACATCCTCTCCGAGAAGAAACGCTCGGCCGAAAAAGGTCCAATAGCCATAATCCCCTCTTCCCGGGCACGCTCAATCGCCGGAATAATAACATTCACTTCTTCATCTCCATTCTGGCCGCAATTCACCTGTGGATTTAACCCCAAAACAGCAATCTTCGGTTTCAAAATAGTGAAATCCTGACGCAAAGTATCATCCAGCAAGGTCAATTTCTTGAAAATATTCTTTTGTGTTATCTGATGCGGCACATCCCGCAACTTAACCTGTTCGGTCACGAATCCCATCTTGATCTTCTCTCCCACCAAGATCGACATAATATCCGTCGTATTATAACGCTTACCCAAATATTCCATCAACGACCCGGCCTCCTCCGTGAAGAAAGTATTCGGTCCATGAGGAGCCAACATCAACACATCTATCTCGTTTCGATCTAGCTGATCCAAGCCATACTTCAAGGCAATCATGGCAGCCTGATCCGATTCGGGCGTCTCTTTTCCTAAATCCACCTTCACGTTATCATCCACGCAGTTGATGATATTAGACCTTTTTCCATTTGCCTCCCCCGGCTCACGAATCGTGTTTAAACTAAAGTTCTCAATATTTAATACCTTCCGGTAGTAGGCTGCCACTTTAGGCGACCCGTATAGAATAGGAACACACAACTCGCAAATCCGATTCTCTGCCAACAATTTTATGATCAACTCATAAGATATTCCGTTTACATCCCCGTGCGTGATTCCTACATTCAATCTGTTTTCCATAGTTTATTTCATTTCATACCATGGACAAAGATAGTAAGATTTTGCGTAAAAATAATAGAATGAGGTGCAATAACCTCTACAAATGACGACATAGACGCTTTAGGCAGAAAAAGAGGGCGTGTCGGACAATTACCCCCGACAATCCCTCAACGTTCCTACTTATCGTTTATTCTCCGAATACTTCCTGCAATTTTGCATCTATCGGCTCGGATTCTCCCACGGCTCGTACAACAATTTTTCCTTTATCGTCAATCAATACTTTCGTAGGGAATGCCGTGATGGCATAGTCTTTCACCACATCACACTTATCTTTCCCCTCGTTATTCAAAATCTGCGTCCACGTCATACCATCTTCCTCGATAGCTTGCAACCACATTTCACGAGCTTTAGAACCGTTCTCTGTTGCAATATTAATGACCACCAGACCTTTATCACGGTATTTAGCCTCAACCTTTTTCAAGTGAGGATGGGAATCCCGACAAGGACCACACCAAGAACCCCAAAAGTCTAGTAGTACATACTTTCCCCTGTAATCTGACAAACGTATGGTATTCCCCTCCTTATCCACTTTTTCAAAATTCGGGGCAGTAGCACCTACTTCTGTACGCAAGGCAATATCAATGGCTCCTTGCATCTCTTTCCCCAAAGGCATCTCTCGCAAACTCTGGTCAAAAGTCGCAAAAATAGCCACATAATCCTTTAACGTGAAATCATTACGCATACCGTTCAAGAAATACATGGCCGCATAACTGGAGGGATTCCCTTTGATAAAACTGATCTTTTCTTCTTTTTCTTTTTCCGCTAAAGCCATCCGTTGCTCGCCTAAAGCCACCTGCTCATCCTCGGTTATCCCTGAAGCATATGATCTATGCAACAACTCAAACATCTCGTATTCCAAAGGTAATGTTTTGACATACAACTTCATCAGGTCATTGTTCCATGCCCCACCTTTCCATTGCAATTCCGGCCAACGAGTATTATCCATGCTAATTTCCAATTTCGTTCCCGGTTCCATGAACAGCGTAACACTCGGTCCGGGCACAACTCCCATACCTGACGGGATAATATTATGCGGATCTCTTGACACGAGCGAAGCAACAATAGGTTCTTGTAATTTTTTCCGGTAACTCAATTTTCCGTTTTCCACCCGAATCGTATCCAACACGAAATTACCATCTTTCTGGTAGGCACAAATCAAAATTTCTTTGGGATAAGAACTGATTGTTCCCGTAATCACGAACTCGTCTTTCTGAATGGAATTGCACCCTGCCAACAGGGCTACAATTCCAAGTAAAATTATCACTTTCATCATTTATTATTTTTAATTTTATCCAACTTCCCATGAATACGTGCAGCAATAGCATCATTACCCGCCGGCATTTTATCCAACGCTTTTTCCATTTGCCAAAGAGCCTCTTTCTGATACCCCATCTTGTACAACACCTCGGCCAACGTTTCATAGCAAGTAAAATTGCCAAATAACGTAATTGCCTCCAATGCCCATGTTATCGCCTTATTCAGCAACTCTCGATTATCCGAAAGGCGAGCAACATTAGCAGCAAGATCACGAAAACTAAATGCCAAAGAAGAGGACTCGTTGATTCCGGCAAATTGGATCGTGAAAGCCAAATGTTCTGGGGTCTGTGAAGCAATTCCCGATGGATCTTTAATTAAATTCTGCAAGAATTGCATATATTTTTCATGGTCTCGTTCCAAACAATCTTTTTCCTCTTCAAAAAGAATATCTGCATGTTTCTCTGCCAACTTCTCGAATCTCAGTTTATCTTCAACGGCAGCATAAAATCTGGAACGACTTTTCACTTCCTCGTTCGCCACGTCTGCTCCCAATTTCTCATTCAGAAAAGCCATTACCTTCAGGTAACTATCAAAACGCTCCTCATTCTTTTCTTTCACGGCACGACTATAGGAATATCTACCCATACTATAGCTAAGAAACTCAGCCATTCTTTCAGCCTTCATTCCTGTCATTTCACGAATACGCTCCCAGTTTCTCATGATAAAATCGGCACATGCGCCTCCGGCATTCAACTTATTGTCATAAGCTAACAACTCTTTTAAAAAAGTAGTATCCATCAAATTCTTCTCCTTTTCAATGCTCACATATTGATCAAGAATATCTGCGTTATCCAATTTCGCCCGATTACGCTTGGCAATATATCCTTTCACGAAAGAAGCGTTATTCTTTTTTCGTGAGTAGAGAGCTTCCCACTCTTCAATCGTCCGCTTATCAGAAAACTCTGCCAAAGCTATTTTCCCTTCCGCAATAAATTTTTCTGCCGGCATGTACGATCCTGAACGGTAAAATAATTTTCCATTTCCGTCCACGTACAAATAAGTAGGGAACGACATAATCTGGTACGTTTTTGCAACTTCCACTCCATCCCCTTTCTCACAATCCAGTTTATAACAAATAAAATTAGCATTATAAAAATCCCCGACTTCCTTCAATGGAAATATCTCACTCACCATCTTTTTACAAGGACCGCACCAGCTGGTATAATTATCCACGAACACCAATTTATTCTCCTTCTTGGCAATCTCCAAAATCTCCTTCCAGTTGCCTTCACGAAACTGGATACCCTGCGCCAGCAGCGACATGGTAAATCCACACAGTATTATGACACTCAGTACTAATTTTTTCATCATATCTTCTATTTTAATAATCATTCTGTTTCAACTTATCATTCAGTAGCAATTCTTCAGCAGGAATCAAACACACGGTTCGACGGGATGTTTTAGGATCAATCTCATTGTACTGTGCCCCCGTATAGTTACTATAAGACACAGACACTTCCTCCCGTTTCATGGTCAAACCATTACGTACATAATCATAGTACGTCAGTGCCTCAAAAGCCAATTCCCGACGACGTTCAGTGAATATCTCTTCAAATAGAGCATTGCCGCTTAATTCTGACAATTCTTCCAAACCTGCCCGGCCTCGAATTTCATTCAAATCTCGCAAAGCCTTTGCATCCTCTCCTAGTTTCGCATAAGCCTCTGCCCTGTTCAAGACCACCTCTCCAGCCCGGATAAACACAGAAGGACAAATGAAAGAATAGTAATCATCAAAAACTCGATCCGCTCCTCCATTATATTTTGTTGTACTGAAACGTCCGGCATGTCGCACGGAAGGCTCCGTGAAATACTTCCACCGTAAATCGTTTTCCTTATCCATGATCTTTTCGTAATCACGTGAAATTTCGCAACAGAACACGCTAGAACTTGCCTCTGACTCGTAACCGCTCCAAGAATAATAACCGTGAACTGCATTACCTATACCACTCGGAAAATTACCCGTGAAGAAAGCAAACAAAATCTCTTTATTCGTCTTCGGATTATCATACAAATCTTTCAATTCTTCCCCACGTAAAACCTCCACCACATCATTTACCAAACTAAACGTTGAATCGGCATAGACAGCCGCCAAACGATTATATTCCTCATTAGGACTCTCCGGTAACCCGCCCATATACAAGTACACTCTGGACAACATACCAAATGACGCCACTTTATTAGCAAACGTGCGGTCAGAACGCTCATCCGGCAAACAAGATGCCGCTAATTTGAAATCAGCAACAGCCTGTTCGAAACACTCCCGCACGGTATTACGAGGTAACATATCTGCAGTAGCCTCAACATCCAACGGAATCCCTAAATTCACATCCGGGTTATCCCAAAAAGGACGTCCGAATACATTCGTGGCATTAAAAATCATCAGTCCGCGTAAAAAAGCATTTTCCCCTTTCAATCGAACCAAATCACGCTTTTCATCCGGATTCACCGTTTCCTCAAACAATTTATCAATAGCAATGATATTACGAGATGCCCCCAGAATCAATTGTTGACTTTTCGCCCACATCGCCCATGCGTATGACTGGGATTTCTGATCACTGTTCAAGAAAAAATGAGCATCCGGGGCTCGCAAATAATCAGAAGAAGGCATAAAACCATTCTGAGCCGGAAAAGCCTCTGCAAAAATGACATTATTCCCCCGGAATTCACCCAACACGTGGTAAGTACCATGATAATGATGTGACTCCGAATATCCCCCTGCCTGCATCAAGAATTGTCCGTACAACCCCGAAGTGGCATTTACTATATTATTGAAACTACCCAGATAACTCTCCGCCTCGGCCATATTATGCGGGCGCATTTCATCAAGCCGTCCATTACAAGCGAACAAGAATAGAGCTCCGATAAGTAAATATCTCTTTTTCATAACTTTCTACTGTTAAAATGTAACATTCAAACCAAATATAAAACGTCTTGGTGCCGCCCAACCGCCAACATTCTCAGGATCCATACCTGCAAAATATTTGGATGCAAACGTATAGACATTGTCACAACTAAAACTCAAGGCTGCAGACTGTACACAGATTTTTTTCATCCATTGTTGTGGAAGATTATACGTCAACCGGATATTCGATATCCGCAAATGACTGGCATCCGTGTAACAGAAAGAAGTCTCACTATTCAACTCTTGCACGAAAGCCGGATCGGCATTGACCATCGGGATATCAGCCTTATCCCCCGGTTTTTCCCATATTTTCAATCCGGAAGGCACTTTATGGAGATTTGACGAAGTCCATGACGTTCCTGACGTATATTCAGCCAGCACACTATTATACACTTTGTAGTTCAAACTATACGTGGTATGCAAATACAACTCCCAATTCTTGTAGATAAACGTGTTCGTGAAACCACCCCAATAAGGAGCGCGAGACAAACCGATATTCACATAACTCAACTCTCCGTTACCAAGCACGGCTTCCGACAAAGAACCCACAATATTCGTACTACCATCTTCTTCTACCCGTGCATATTGAGCAAAACCGGTTTCCAGATCAACTCCAGTAACTTTTACTTTCTTCAACTCGTCAATATTATCACCTTCATAAAAGGTTTTATAATAGCTACGTGTCAATTTCTCTTGATCCAATTTTGTCAATTCATTATCATTATAACTAAACGTGAATGTCGTAAACCAGTTAAAATCTTTGCCTTTCATCGTGTGCGTGTTCAACACCAATTCCACTCCCCGGTTCTCCATTTCACCCACATTCTGATACTGTCTTCCCACGCCTTTTGCAGCCGGCAAAGTCGTACTCATGATCAAATCGCTATTTCGCCGTTTATACCAATCCGCTGACAATGAAATACGGTTATCCAACAACGCCACATCCACCCCAACATTCAGATTATATGCCGTTTCCCATGACAACTGATCATTCCCCAACTGGTTAATTGTTGCGCCGTAAGCAGATTGATAAGCTGGATGATTCCGGTAGTAATCAAACGTCGTGTTACTTGTACTATAAAGCGTGTAGTTCAGATAATCCATTCCCGCCTCTTTACCCGACGTACCATAACTCATTCTCAATTTCAAGTTAGACACCACATCCTGACGAGCCATAAAATTTTCCCGAGAAATAAGCCATGATCCACTAAATGAATAGAACGTCCCGTAACGATTATCCTTACCGAAATTTGTCGAACCGTCCGTACGGAAAGAAGCTGAAGCCATGTACTTACCTGCATAATTATAATTTACTTCCGAAAATACAGAGAAACTAGCGGATTCCCGCTCTGCGCCTGTCGGAATTACACCCGGATTGGTCTTATCTCCTTGTTTCGAAAAACCTCCTACATTACGCTCCCCGGCAATAATCTGGTCATACATTTCAACATGTGACGAACGAGTGTGCCGTTCATACCATTCCTGTCCCACAATCCCGTTCAGGTTATGATCTCCGAAACTATGCTGCAATCGCAAAATATTTGACGTTAAAAAAGTCCAACTCCGTTCATCATCTACTTGCAAAACACCATTACTCATCTCATTACGACTATGATTACCCCCGTAAGTCCGACTATCTAAATAATCATTTCTATTAACATTCGTCAAGGTCAATGTATTTGTTGAAGAAAAGGATATCCACTTGAAAGGCTTCAACGTCGCAGAAAACGAACCGAATAAATTATTCTTCAAATTTGTCACATCATTATATTTATTATCCTGCAACGGATTTCTCAATGGAGTCGGATCCATCGTATAATTTTTCCAAGATTTAATGTTGTATTTCAATGTTCCATCCTCATTATAAGGTGTCAGCCAAGGGTGGTAATCCTCCATAGAATCCTCATCCGAATTGCCAGTAATACTTTTCTCGAAGGTACCGCTCAGATTCACCCCAAACGACAAATACTTCATCACATCAAAATCCAACCGCAACTTAAACAAATGTCGTGTCAAGTCATACCCGATCTGCGTCCCCTCCTCGTCGTAATAATTATATGAAAAATAATACTGGAGTCGATCTCCACCACCCCGTATGTTCATCGCAACATCCTTGCTCAAACCGTTACGATAAACCAGATCTCGCCAATTGGTCGTTTTCGTTACGTCAAAATTATCATATAACACTCCCAACTTATCCTCTATAAAAGTTTCCGGATTGGAATATCCCGCATGTAACCCCTCGTTCGTATTCCACCAATTACGTAACGCCATCTTTCCATAATCCAGTAACTCCTGTGAATTCATATACTCTAATTTGCCGAAATTCGGAGTACTGATGCCTAATTTCATATCCAAAGCTACGGTCATACGATCTTTTGCCCCCTTTTTCGTTGTCACCACGATTACTCCCGTTGCAGCCCTAGAACCATAAATAGCGGTAGAAGCCGCATCCTTCAATACCGTGATATCCGCAACATCCGATGGCGACACAACCCCGTTAATGCTCGTGTAATCGGTGATCACACCATCTATCACGATCAAAGGAGCCGAAGCCGTCGTGGATAAAGAACTCGAACTATACAATGTTCCTATTCCACGTAGTAGTAAATCCCCATCACTTCCCGGTACGCCACTACTACCCGTAATCTGTAATCCCGTCGTGTGTCCTTTTAACGCATTCATCAAACTACCGCCCGTGGCCGATTGAGCGATCGTCTTTCCCTGGAACTGTTGCACGGCTCCGGTCATCTCACTAACTTTTCGGGTCGAATAGCCCATGACAATCACTTCTTCCACTTGTTCCACGTCTTCCTGAAGCACCACGTTAAGCACTTTTTGACCTGAAAACTTCATTTCCTGAGACTTCATCCCCACGAAGGAAAACACGATCACCACCTCTTCTTTTTCCGGCACTTTGATCTCATACTTTCCGTCTATATTCGTGGCCGTGCCTATCGACATGCCTTTTAAAATCACCGTCACTCCCGGTAAAGGCTTACCACTTGCATCCTTCACTTGCCCTTTCAACACTTTCACGGCCGGAACAACAGGATTCGCTTTTGCCCGTGTTACCACAACCACCTTGTCCACCATTTCGTAATCATACCCGTTCTCCCGCAACACAACATCCAGAATCTTTTCCACCGTTGCATCCTTCAACTTTAAGGTCACCACATCATCTACCCGGACAACACCTTTCCGATAGACAAAATCATACCCCGCTTTTTCTTTCAGGTAATCCAACACGGCCCCGATCGTACTGTTCGTGAAATTCACGTCCAATTTACTCCCTTGCGAGAATCCCGCCGCACTAACCGTGTTTATCACGCAGACAAGTAAAAACACCCTTAAACCCATAGCAATCAATTTTTGCGGCAATCTTATCCAATAGGGATTGCCAGTTCGTCGATTTTTTTTCATAACTTTGTAAAGCATTTAATTAAACATTCATCTGTGCCAACAGATGTTTATTTATGACGAGGAGAATCTTGCCGGATTCCCCTCTTCTTTATTTGAAAACGATCACCGTCCTTTCTTCTATATCAAATTTCACCTCATTTGTCTTTTCCAAAATATTCAACACCTCACCCAACTCCGCATACCGAGGTACAACACCTTTAAATACAATATCTTTCAATTCTTTATCCCGGTAAACGATCTCCATGTCATACCATCTTGCAAATTTCTGCATGATCTGTTCCAAGGTTTGCTCCTCAAGAATAAACATTCCCTTTTTCCACGCGATCACTTTCTCCACGTCTACCTCACGTTTGTCAAGATGTCCATCCCGACAATCCAGCATACTCTGTTCCCCGGGTGCAAGTATCATATTTTCTCCGCTATCGGTTGCCACCTTTACTTTACCAGTCACCAAAGTCGTGTAGATTGTTGCCTCATCCGTGTATCCCGACACATTGAATTCAGTTCCCAACACCTCTACTGTTTGTTGCAATATTTCTACCCGAAACGGCATTCCGGCATCCTTAGCCACAGCAAAATAAGCCTCACCTTCCAAAAAAACCCGTCGTTCTTTTCCCACAAACTCCACCGGATAACGCAACTTACTTCCTGCATTTAACCACACGGTTGTTCCGTCAGCCAAAATCAAATCAAACTCCCCACCTCTCGGTACTTCCACTTCATTATACACCAATTTTTTTCTTTTCTCGCCATCTGTCTTTCCTTGTCCCACGTACGATAACCGCCGTTCATCAATCTTCACAGCCTTCATGCCTCCCACTTTCACTCCCTCTGCCAAGGTCTCCAAATCAACCTCCTTACCATTTTCCAATCTCAAAACAGCACGTACGCCCCCTGCTTTAATAGGTTGCTCCGTTTTTGCCAAAGACTCAGGCTCCAGTTTATCATCTACCGGGAACAAATAAAAGAATCCTACAAACAAGACCACAACTGCCGCTACTGCCACTCCCCACTGCCATCTTCTCCACCTCAATCGCCGCTCCTCCTCCCGAATACGCAAATGCATCTCTTCCAATGGACGTATCACATCCACCCCCTCCAACTGCTTCACCTCATTCATCATTCGCTGCCCATCCCTCAACTCACGATACAATCGCTCATTACCCGGATCCTTTCCCCGCCACCATTCCAGATAGCGTTGCTCCTCCTCCGAAATCGTCCCCGTCACCTCCTTGAAGATCAACCGTGAAACTTTAAAAACTTGTTTTTCCAATTTCTCCATGATGTCACACTTTATATCCTGTTTCTTCATTGAATCATTCATAGAACGCAATCAGTTAAAAAAAGGGTAAAAAATTTACATTTATTTTCAAAAAAAATAATGAGTCGAGTAAAAATAAATCGTAAGTAATACAAATACAGAAAGATATATATAAAAGAAAAATCAATCTCTCCTCAAAATAGGAATCACCTCTTCAACATGAAAAAGAATAAAAATAACTCCCTCGGCAACTTCTCTCGCAAAATGTCCAAGGCTTTTGCTTTTGTTTTTTTTACCGTACTTTCCGACACGTTCAATTGTACGGCAATATCCGAAATTTTCAACCCTTCAATAAAACTCAATTCAAAGATTTGCCGCTCCCTTTCCGGTAAACTCCTAACTGCATAATACAACAACAACTGAGTCTCTTGATCAATCACACTATTCTGGAAAAACACATCCTCTTCCAGTTGTGACAAATAACGCTCGCTCGCTTTCGCCTTTCGGTGAAGACTAACAATTTCATTCTTGATAGAAATATAAAGGAAAGATTTCAATGACTCCACCGACTCAAACAGCGGCCGTCTTTTCCATGCATTAAATACCGCATTTTGCACGCAATCTTCGGCCAGAAAACCACTTTGTTCCCCCGCGTACCGCACGGCATACAACAATAGTGCAGGATACAGACGCCTGTACAACATCTCCAAACGTCCTTGCTTGAACTCGTTCAACATCTGAACATCAATATCTTCTGACACTTTCATATATGCAGCCGGATATAATAGCCAATAAACAAAATTCAAACAAAGATAATCTTTTTTTTATTTTATCCTGCATCTTCCCGTTTTCTTCCGAATTCACAAAGACAAGGATAGAACCAACTTTCAAGCAAAAAAAGAAACGGAGTGAAAAATCTCCTCCTCACATTCGAGAAAATTCTTCACTCCATTCAAAATATAAAATCAATAACTTATATACTATTCTTGATTTTCTTTTCTTTCCGGTCTAGGCCCCCTGTCACGATGAGGACGATCTCCCCGATCCTGTCTGGGTCCACGATCTTGGCGTTCGCCTCTATCCTGGCGTTCGCCACGATTTTGACGATCGTTTTGCTCCATTCCTTCCGGTTTAGGCAACAATGCCTTACGGGAAAGTTTGAATTTTCCGGTTTTCGGATCGATATCGATCAATTTCACACGCACCTTATCACCCTCTTTCAAAACGTCCTCTACTTTTTCCACGCGTTTGTGATCAATCTCGGATACATGCAACAAACCGTCTTTACCCGGCAAGAACTCCACGAAAGCACCGAAAGTGGTGATTGTCTTCACGACGCCCTCGTAAATCTCCCCGACTTCAGGTTTGCAGGCAATCGCCTTGATGCGGGCAACGGCGATATCGATAGCCTCTTTATTGGTAGCGGCAATATCCACGATTCCTTGATTACCCACTTCCTCGATAACGATAACCGCTCCGGATTTTTCCTGAATATCCTGAATAATCTTTCCGCCGGGGCCAATGATCGCGCCGATCTGATCCTTATCCACCGTAAGCGTAACCATACGCGGAGCGTGCGGTTTCAAATCAGGACGAGGTTCCGGTAAGGTCTCCTTAATAATATTCATGATGTGCAAACGACCTCTCCGGGCTTGATCCAGTGCCTTCTCCAAAATCTCGTAAGGAAGACCGTCTACTTTAATATCCATCTGGGTGGCTGTAATACCGTCAACCGTTCCGGTTACCTTAAAGTCCATATCTCCCAAGTGATCCTCGTCACCCAAGATGTCAGACAACACGGCATACTTCTCGTTATCGGTAATCAACCCCATAGCGATACCCGTCACCGGTTTCTTGATCGGAATACCGGCATCCATCAAAGCCAAAGTTCCGGCACACACCGTCGCCATGGAAGACGAACCGTTAGATTCCAAAATATCAGAAACAACGCGTACCGTGTAAGGATAATTATCCGGCAACATCCGTTTCAAAGCACGGTGAGCCAAATTTCCATGACCGATTTCACGACGTCCCACACCCCGGCTGGCTTTAGCCTCACCCGTTGAGAACGGCGGGAAATTATAGTGCAGCAAGAATTTCTCTTTTCCTTGTTCCGTGGCTTCATCTACAATCTTTTCATCCAGCTTAGTTCCTAAAGTTACCGTGGACAATGACTGAGTTTCACCGCGAGTAAAGATTGAAGACCCGTGAGGTCCCGGAAGAGGTCCGGCTTCACACCAGATCGGGCGGATTTGCTCGGTAGTACGTCCATCCAAACGTAACCCCTCGTCCAGAATCATTCTCCGAACAGCCTCCTTCTCCACGTCATGGTAATAACGGGAAACCATACTTTTCTTCTCCTCTCTCTCCTCTTCCGGAAGTGATTCCAAGTATCCTTCCTTCACTTCGGAAAACAACTTCTCGCGCAAATGTTTATCTGCATTGCATTGACGAGCAACAGCATACGCTTTATCGTAACATTTAGCCCAAACATCCTTACGCAACTCTTCATCGTTCACTTCATGACAATAAACCCGCTTTTCTTTGTTCACGGCTTTTGCTAATTCCATCTGAACCAAACAATGATCCTTGATCGCCTCGTGGGCAAATTTAATAGCATCGAGCATTTCTTTCTCGGAAACCTCGTTCATCTCCCCCTCAACCATCATGATATTCTCGTAAGTTGCCGCAACCATGATATCCAGGTCGGCAGTTGCCAACTCGCTCTTGGTCGGGTTAATCATCAACTCCCCGTTCACGCGAGCCACGCGTACCTCGGAAATAGGTCCGTGGAAAGGAATATCACTCACGGCAATCGCTGCTGATGCTGCCAATCCGGCCAAACAATCCGGCATGGATTCACCATCAGCCGAGTACAGCGTCACCTGCACGAAAGTCTCTGCATGGTAATCATCCGGGAACAAAGGCCTCAACGCCCGGTCGATCAAACGAGACACCAAAATCTCGTAATCGGAAGCTCTCCCCTCTCTACGTGTGAAACCACCGGGGAAACGCCCTACGGCTGAAAATTTTTCTTTATAATCTACCGACAAAGGCATGAAGTCCACGTCCGGACCAGCCTCTTGCGCGGAACAAACCGTGGCCAGCAACATCGTGTTGCCCATCTTCAGCATGACAGCACCGTCAGCTTGTTTGGCCAACTTCCCGGTTTCCAACGTTATTACCCGACCATCTTTCAGGGTAATGCTTTTTTCAATAATGTTCATAGAAATAATAAAACTGTTAAAATACTA
>ENA-USUG01005262-USUG01005262.1-human-gut-metagenome-genome-assembly--contig:-NODE-5262-length-15000-cov-10.875561_pt1 | contig 15000 bp, 22 predicted proteins | sample MGYA00250059_ERZ773394 | MGnify/ENA primary metagenome ERZ773394 (study PRJEB29103, sample SAMN06111957) | human gut metagenome | biome: human gut; feature: ankylosing spondylitis patient; material... | reverse complement strand
TGAAGACGAACAATTTTCTTTTTAAATTCTGGTTCATAATATTGTGTCATTGTAACATACCTCTTTTCCTTCTAAATAAGATTATATCTTATTAGGCAGAGGTGTTACAACTATATTTTATCACAACACACCACAGCAACCCAAAAAATCCACCGACTCCATCGCTGGAAGAGTCAAGTGTTTCTACTGTTCCCCCTGTAAAGCAGAAATATATTCCTTTTATACCATAAAATAATGCTGCTACCCCCAAAATAAACCAAATAATTTTTATCAATAATCTCGACATATTTTTCTCCTCCTGACTTCCGAGTTTTCTATCCTTTATCTTATCTCCCATATTATTTGTAAAACTAACAAAATCAGCATGAATGTTCCCACCACTTTATATGTGATATACTCACTATAACCCACTATTTTGTTATGATCTGTTTTCTTAATCAGTACGCGATGTTTCCTTCCTTTTCTCGGAAATCCAACTGCAAACCCCCAGTTTTTTATATGTCACTGCCTCTCCATTCTCAACCAGTTCATATACATATTCGGGATAATATGTCATTGAGCGACCTACCCGATAATCCAGACATATCGCTGTCCATTCAAAGAATTCTTTTTTATAATATATTATACGACCACAACAGATAAACATTATTATTAAACTTATAATCTCTAATTCCATACAATTCCTTTCCCTAAATATGCCGGCAGGTATGTATAAATGCAAAAATAGCCCGACCACATGAAACAGGTTATTACTTCCTTTCATTGCGGTCGGACTATCTTAGAAATATCTCTAAATACGTTATATAATGTCTTATTATCTTTATCCCCTTAGACTCCCAACTTTGCGTCCATATGTTTCCACATGTTTGCCCTCATCAAATTCATTTCCTCTTTAAAGATAGCATATTTTGTATAATTTTGTCAAGAAAATAATTTTATAAATCATATTTTTATCATGACTATCCCTAATACTCCATCATTATTTTCTGCGGATACAATGCCATAATAATGTTTCCGCTATCTTCCTCTATATTTTCCCACTCTTTTTGTGAAAACTGGTTTTCATAAACAACAAATGGCAGTTTTAATTCCATATGTTCACCGGCTTTCAGATTTGGATGCAATGAACCTCTTTCATTTAATTCCATAAATGCTTCAAGGCTGACTGCATTTGTATAATATTCATATTCCATCATGGCCTGGTACAATGGCACTTCTGTGGTCTGTTCCGTATTATTATCAAGCTCCATTGTAACCACCAGCATCCTGCCCTCGCCGAGATTTTCCAATGGCATGACATGATAGCTTTTCATGCCTTCCTCATCCATCCATTCAGCTCCTGCTATTTTAAAATCACATCCAAAAATATTGTATGTTTCACCCTGTTTGCAGACAATATCTTTTTCCATTTTATACTTACTGTTTACATGGATAAATGCAATTCCCCAGCAGGCTGCCAGCAGAATTAGCCCGGCTATCATAACATATCTTCCTCTAAATCTGTTTTTCATTCTTTCCCTCCATCACTGTCTGTTTCGCTATTTTTCCCTTGTTTATACGAAACCATTTCCTGCTTTGTCACTTTTCCATTATCTATATACAGAATTTCGTCCGAAAAACGATATAATTCTTCACTGTCATGACAGGATATTATAATAATCTTCTTCTGATTTCGTGCCTCATCCATCAGATTCTCAAATTTCTTAATGCTTTCCTCATCCAGTGCATTTACCGGCTCATCCAGTATAATTAACTGCGGATTCTCCATAAATGCTGCTGCAATTCCCAGTTTTTGTTTCATTCCCAGTGAATATTTTTTGTATTTCTTCTTTTCATATGAATCAAGTCCCAGCCGTTCCATCATTTCCCTTATTTCTTTTTCTCCCACAACACCCCTGATATCCGCCAGCACCTTCAGATTGTCATAGCCGGTATATTCTCCGATAAATCCGGGATGTTCCAGCAGAATACCCATATTTTCAGGAAATGAAATATCCTTGCCTACCTTTCTGCCATCAACCTCCACATATCCCTCTGTCGGTCGTATTAATCCGCTTACAGCTCTCATAAGCATTGTCTTTCCTGCACCATTTCTGCCTTTCAGCCCATACACCTTTCCCTCTTCCATTGTCACATTTATATTATCCAGAACTACCGCCTGTCCAATTTTCTTTGTATAATTTACAATATTAATAACCATAATTATTTTCTCCTAAAAAATATCTTTTTGTCTAAAACATATATATCCTATTACCGCCAGTACCAGACAGCCGGCTGAATATATCATAATCCCCTGTCCCATGCTTACTCCGCCATTTCCATAGATACAGGTACATCTTTTCAGCATCAGGTAATTTCCCGGCAGCAACGGACTAAGATAATATGCAGATGCTGCAATGATACTGATATTCACTATCAATGCTCCAATATCATTTATCAGAAATGTAACCACAAGCTGTAATAGAGCGAAAAACAGTAGCACAATAATTGCCATAATGCAATATGCAGTTATCTTTTTCCATCCTATGCTGCCTGCAAATATAATGTCATTTGCTTTCCGATTTAAAATACTACCCGGAGTCAACCGCATTTCTCCAAAGCATAATGCCGTTACACCGGAAACTGCCCACATTCCGGCAATTCCCAACAGGACACAGCAAACACACCAGATGCACTTTGACAGCCACCAGAATATTTTATTTCCACTTCGTGTAATATACTGATACCCGCAATTCTTATAATCTTCCTTCGGATAACGGAATATCATCAGACTGAAAAATATCATAATGCAGAACCATTCCACCGGAATTTTAAAGGCTTCCATATGTTTCATCATACTATATGGAAGACTTCCCTGAAAATAATGTATAATATAATCCATAACCCCTGGCAGTTCCAATTCCGGAGTGTTTCTCCGCAATACCGCGAGCTGTCTTGTATAATTCATATTTTCAACCAAAAGATATATCATAAATACCAGATATATTTTACAGTTTTTCTTAATTCCCTCCTGCAAATCATGTCTGATACAGGATATCAGTTTACTGCTCATTTAAAAAATCCTTTCGTTCTGCAAAAACCTGTACAACAATAAAATAGATAATCTGATAAACAACAAAACAGATAATATATTTTATAAAACCTGTCTGTCCAGACAGCCATTCATAATCTGCCTTCCAGAAATTGTAAAAAATAACAATATTTTTATAAAAAATTTCCAACATTCCAATTACTAACGGAATGACTATCGCTAAAACTATATTTTTCTTAAACCAGTACAGCAGCCACATTGTATTGACAACAAGAATCGCTTTTACCACATAGGCCGCATAAAACCTGACTGCAACCTCCAGTATCGAAACCTCCGTACTCTGTCCCATTTCAAACACAAACATACTTGCCGGATTATTCCAGTTTATCGGTGTGCGCAGAAAATAATAACCTATGCCATAAACAAATATTGTCATAAACAATGCCCCAATCATAATCCACGCATCTGTTTTTAACAATAAATTCCAGAATATTTTCTTTTTTGAATCATACCGGATAATCCTTAACACCGATAATTTCTGATTCGTATATAATATAAAAAATATTGTATGAAACGGAATAAGTATGTACACCCAGATATAGGACTGCTGTGCCATATAATAAAAATCTGCCGCCGATATACTTCCATGCGAGGCCATAAGCAGTGAAACTCTTACCAGATACAGATAAACTGCCAGTAAAACCGCTATAACAGAATAAAAATATACCTTATATGTCTTCACTGTTTTTCTCTCCTATTATAAAAGCAATTCCCACATAGATGAGAAGAATTGCCAGCTGTGCAAGCGGAATCAATGGATTTTCCATTCCATATCCCGGATTCAGGAAATATACAGGTGCATACTTTCCGATATTTAACATATTCATCATTACCATAAGAAACATTCCTGTGACAAACGGAGCTGCCAGAACAATACAGATATTTCCGGCAAAAGTAGAAGCCGCAAGTGCAATTCCCGCAAATGCTCCTGCAAATATAAAATCAAATACCAGATACAATATAATATACAAATACGGATGTGTAAAAAACAGCTGGTGTCCAAAATTCGTGTTATGTATCTGAAAAGAATACGTTGCAGCCTGTGGAAGTAATGACGGAAGCGTCGCTGAAGTCAGTAACAGGCTTAATACCAGAGGAAATAATGTTACTACACCGGCTGATAAAAATACTGCCTTATATTTTGCCTTAATATATTCTTTCTTTTCAACACGTGTAACAATATTTTTATATTCACCGCTTTTTTTATCCTCATAATAAGATGTTCCAAAAGGCAGCACTGCCAGAATCGGAAATATAATAAAAAGCAGATACTGCTGCAATGTATAGCTGTTTCCTCCCATCCACGATTCAAATACTGTAACCGGATAATATATTTCTTCTTCAAATTCTTCTGCTCTTATCAGCGGAAGTACATACTGCACATAATGCCACACAGCAATAATCATTCCTGCCAGAAGTGCAATTAGTAACTTTCTGCTTTTAAAAGCTCTTTTCAATTCTATTTTGAAAATATTACTATTTCTCATATAAGTAATCTCCTGTTTTTCTAATACCTCAGATATATTTTTCTAGCTTCATCCGTATAACCTATCGCACCCTGATTATGCACAAAAAGATACGTTTTATCTAAATCCCATTGGTCATTTTTGATGATATAATACAACTTATAATCATACTCCTCCCCTGCCTGTGGATAAAGTTCGTAATAACTTTTACTATATAAGCCATCCTCTTTATCCGAAGCAAATACTTCTCTATTACCAAGCTCATCTCCATCCTGCATCAGACGAATGCTATTAAGCGATACTTCTTCCTGTTCTGGTTTAACCGCATATATATGCATAGATACTTCTATTATTGAATATCCTTCTTCAAGCTGTTTATTTTTATATCCCGGAAACTCGCACAAATCCTCTCTTACATATGCTTCTTCTGGGAGTTTATCCCATATTCTATAATCCGTAGCTGTATATTCCAGTCCAATTGTATTTACCGTTTCTCCTATTTTATATGGAATCTCCGAACCACTTTCTGTTTCCGTCTGAACGGATAATTTTCGGCTTTCCTCCTCTCCATCTGTCTGCACCCATATACTCTGAGATTCTTCCGACTGATTTATTTCTGCCTGCTTTTCAGTCTCATTTTCTCTTTGATTCTTTAATTCTGTATATCCCTTTTTTCCAAAGAATACACATATAATTACTAACATCGCCACGAATAATAATGCCTGTACCTGCTTTCTCTTCATTATTTTCTCTTTCTTTTTCTATGCTTAACTAATACCTTAAATATATCTTTCTTGCCAAATCTGTATATTTTTCCACTCCCTGATTATGCACAAAAACATATAGCTTATCCATATCCCAGTCATTTTTTATAATGTAATATAATTTATAATCATATTCATCTCCCGGCTCCGGATAAATCATATAGTAACTTTTGGTATATAATCCATCCTTCTTATTCAAAGTAAATAATTCTCTATCCCTGTCCGTCTCTCTCCCATCTTCAACCAATCTGATATTACTAAGACAGATTTCTTCACTTATTGGATCTATTGCTTTTATATGCATGGATACTTCTACCATAGAATATCCACTTTCTAGTTCTCCTGATTTAAACCCCACCGAATCACACAAATCCTCTTCTACCTGTGCCTCTTCCGGCAATTTATCCCATATCCTGTAATCCGTTACGGTATATTCCATACCAAATGTGCTTGCCGTTTCTCCTATTTTATATGGAATCTCCGAACCACTTTCTGTTTCCGTCTGCACAGATAATTTTCGGCTTTCCTCCTCTCCATCTGTCTGCGCCCATATACTCTGAGATTCTTCCGGCTGATTTATTTCTGTCTGCTTTTCAGTCTCATTTTCTCTTTGATTCTTTAATTCTGTATATCCCTTTTTTCCAAAGAATACACATATAATTACTAACATCGCCACGAATAATAATGTCTGTACCTGTTTCTTTTTCATGAATTATTTTCTCCCTTCCTATGCATATCTTTTATTTCCGGATATCTAAGGTTATCATACTTCCAACCCATTTACAACCACAAATATGATGACATGTCGCTTTTCCCGCTGACGTGTCAATTTTTTTAATATGATGCCAGGGTCAAAAGTCTGAAATCACGATGTGCTTGCACAGAAGTGATTTTATGACTTTATGACCCGCCCCGATATGAGCATAAAAGTGGAGCGTCAGCTTCACGATATGCGAATATGGGGCAGGATTGTGGGAGTACGAAGTACGGAACAATCCGTAAGGCATCTTTCGCCCCCCAATATCATGTCTTTCGACTATTTAATCACGATATAATACAATTCTGGTTTCCATTTTTCCATCCTGTAACTTCATTCTTACCGTTCCCTGATACTTATCAACACTCTCCCTGATATTTTTCAATCCAAATCCATGATTAACTTTATCTGCCTTTGTTGTATTCCACAGTCTGTTCCCCTGACCTTCTGTCTGCAGGCAATCATTCTGCATCAGAATAAAAATCTCCATATCCGTACAGTGTATGCTCAGTTCCATATGTTTTTCCACTGTTTTTTCTGCTGCTTCTATTGCGTTTTTTATCAGATTGTCAAATATCGTACAGATATCATATGGCTCTATTTCATCAATTTCCGGAAAACACCCCTCTACCTGAAAATCTATTCCTTTTGCCTTTGCAATATCAATGTATTTTTCAATAATTGCTTCTGCTATCCGATTGCTCACAATATATGTTTTATTATTAATATGCAGCTTATTTTCAATTCTATTGAAATATTTCTGCAGATCCTCCCATTTTTTCTGGCTTGCTAATTGTTCCATTGCAAACAGATGTTCTTTTACATCATGGCGGAACTCTCTTACATCATGATTTTTCCTATCCTGTTGTTTATAATACCGTTTTTGTGTATTAAGATAATCCTGATTCTGATCTGCTTTTTGATGATAATACTCCCGCATTTCAACCAGCCGGATAACCATTCCTATCTGTATGTACATAAACAGAAATACGAGAATAATATATATTCCTGTCCGCACATTAGTTCCACCCCAGTGTAATATATATGCACATATTACACTATATACAACCGTAAAGCCTCCTACCAGTCCAAGCTCAAGTCCTTTGAACCGAATCTGTTTCTGAAGTCTTATTTTTCTATTTATAAATGTCATAATAATTATTATTGCAACTGTCAGCATATGCAGCAATATTTCTCTGTATCCCTCCAAATTACCCTGAAACAGAATATTCATCAGAATTTCCGATATTTCGTCCAGAGAACCGACAATAAATGCGAGCCAGACAGTCATCAGAATGTTTTTCCAGAACTTCATAACGTATATTATCTGCATTTCACATATCATAAATACCAGATAGGCTGCCATATTATCATCCCGGAATCCCAGATACAGCATCCGGAAGAAAAATATAATTACTACTGCTATGTACATTTTTTTATTCTTTTGTCCTGTGACCTGAAACAGCCACACTCCTATCATATAAAATTTTAACAGTTCCAGTATATTTTTTATTGCAAGTACAAACATAATTCTACCCCTTATCCTTTTGTCAGTTCATTTTTCCATTTCCAGAACAGGTCTTCTATTTCTTCTATCCTGTTTCTGCTTAATGGTATACTTGTTCCATCTGACAGAATAATTATTTTATCCCGCTTACGCCCTGTTTCCCGGACAATCTTTTTTATATGGCATATATTAAGCAGATAGGATTTATGTGCAAATGAAAATCCCTCTTTCTTTAATCTTTCTCCTAATTTTTTTAATGTTTCTTCTGTTCTATATTGCATAGTTGCAGTTTTTATAATGATAGTCCTGTTTTCTGCATAAAAACACAAAATATCATCAATCTTTAACAACCGCTTTCCCTGACCGATAATTTCAAATTCCAGGCTCCGGTTCTTTCGCTCTTCCTGTTCTCTGTATTTTTCAACGTACCGGAATGCTTTATCCATATAGGCTTCCAGATTTGCCTTATCTACAAATCCATTTGCCCCTGACCAGCATCCGTCAATACTGTATTCTATATATCCCGTTACCAGAAATATACAGCTGTCTTTATAATATTTCTTATAAAATTCTGTCGCCTGCAGTCCATCCATATGTGGCAGCTTAATATCCATAAATACCACCTGATATTGTATTTTTTTATTTAGAAATTCTTCTGCATCTGCATAATATTCACTTTCTATATTCCATCGCTGCCATATTAATTCCTGTATCCTGTCTGCCCAGTCTTTATTATCTTCTACAACTGCTATTCTCATTATTTTTTCATACCTTTCCAATCAACACTTTTTTTCCTTCAAATGCAAATCCATAATGCCGGATTCTCTCTTTTTCAATGCCAAGTGAAAGCAGCTCTGCATCGTAATTTTTCTCATCCCTGCACTCCTTTTTAATATCACATATTTTTCAGCTGATTTCTAAAAAAATTGTACCATATGCAGATGACAAAAACAAGACAAACCCCTGAACGTCTTACACCAGCACATCTTTTTTCCGAATAATAATATTCCCGGCTAACACTTCGATTCCCCACAGGATTCCGCAAAATATGATACCAAACACCAGTTCTATTCCATCCTGACGGAACACAGCGGTACGAAGCAGCATAAAATTATTTCCCATCATAAACCATTTAACATAATATGCCGAAGCTGTAATTACTGCGATATATACAACATATCCAGCCACAGGAGACAGACACATCTGACACAGCACAAGAAACTGGCTCAACGCAAGAAGTGTAACATATCCGAGAATCCAGATATAACACATAATAAGAACATCATCAGAAATAAGCAGAGGTGCTTTTAAGAATGGCAGAAATTCTTCCCTGATTGCGAATCCACCCGTTCCCATACACGCAGCCACCGCAAAGATGGCAGCATATGCCACCAGATAAGCACAAAAACTCTGAATAGCACACCAAAGACATTTTGACAGCCACCAGAGATTTTTGGAACGATATCTGGACAAATACATATTTCCCCGCAGCCGCCATTCTCTTCTCGGATAATAGACCGTAAATATCCCTGCCAGCAATGTAAACAGCAGATATTTCATGGGGATTTGAAATACTTTTCCACCCTCTACATATTCATATTTTTCAAAACCTTCAAATACTTTTACCGATAACTCCGATACATTCGGCAGAAAGCCCTGCATTTTCATTGGTATGAGTTCATTTACTGCAATAATCGCAACAAAAACCGCCTCCAATACATACAACGGCCACATTTTTACTGTTCCCTCCCGCAGATCATACCGCAGACAATGTATTAATTTTCCCATCACTCCACCTGCTTTTCTTTCATAAGGAAATCTCTTTTTCCTTTCATCAGACCAATCACCGCTATCAGTACCGCTGCCGCCGCCGGCAGAAAAAACTGATACCTTACATCAATTCCATCATATATATTTCCATAGAATACATTTCTTTTGTCAGCGGCAAACAGCATTGCAACATCCGTCTGCAGACAAAGTGCCGCCACAATGATAACTCCTGCCAATCCGCTTCCTGTATACCATTGAATCAGCTGTGCCAGCAATGCCGCTATAAAGATGGTAAAAAAACATTCTGCCGCATAAGTCAGAAAAATCATCCCATAATCTATACTGTCCACTGTTTTATTTGCCAGGAAATACATATAACTGTCTTTCTGATTCCACACAAACAGCTTATCCGACAATATTCTCCCTACCGCCAGTGTTTCCACAAATACACAGATTGTAAAAAACAAAGCGGCAATTCCCGTTTTTATTACTATGTAATTCCATATCCGCGGAAAGCTTTTCTGCCGCACCACCCGATCTGCCCGGTAATTATCTTTTCCCGCAGCAAATATAATAAGCATTGTAATAATTCCAACAGTGCCTGTCATACGTCTTGAAGCAAGTGCAAATGCATCCATAATACAGGGAGTACATAAACCGGCACCCGTTCCCAATACAGAAAGTGCATATATACAGGCAAAACAGGCACACACACCACCCAGTACCAGCCTTCTTTCCGTACATAATTCCTTAATCGCCCGTTTTATCATCCTTTATTATCCTTCCTTCCGATATCTGAATGATTTCATCCGAAAGTTCCTGCAGTTCCTCTGCATCGTGACACGCAGTAATAATAACTGCTCCTCTTTCTTTCGCCTCATTCAGCATTTGTTTTACATTTTTCACACCGGCTTCATCAATCGCATTAATTGGCTCATCCAGTATAATAATATCCGGATTTTCCATAAATGCAGATGCGATTCCCAGTTTCTGCTTCATACCCAGTGAATATTTACGGTATTTTCTTTTATCATCCGGATTAAGTCCCACATCAAGCATAGCTTTGCGGATTTCTTCTTTTCCTATTTTGTGCTGGATGGATGCCAGCAGTTCCAGATTCTTATATCCTGTATAATTCGCTATAAATGCCGGATTTTCTATCAGGACTCCTATGCTTCTCGGAAATGAAATCTCTTTTCCCAGTGTTTCCCCGTCTATCACTACTTTTCCCTCTGTTGGCGATATCAGCCCACTGACTGCACGCATCAGCATAGTCTTTCCTGAACCGTTTTTTCCCTTCAGTCCATAACATTTTCCTGATTCAAACACCAGATTCACATGGTCAAGAATCGTAACTCCTCTGATAATTTTTGTATAATCCATTACTTCTATTTTCATAGCCTAATTCTTCCCTTCATAATAAATATAATTTTTACCCGGATAATATGAGTATACCACTTTTAGCGGACTTTTTTCCAGTTCTTCTTTTGTCATATAATCGCTCCATATTGTGTATACAAGTTTTATCTCTTCTGAATCCCCCGCCTGAAATGTCCTGCTGTAATCCGGATTAAGACTGGAAAATATATACGCATCCACACCATTAGAATTTAATCCGGCTTCCAGTATCCATTGCGCCACGCCTGTTTTTCCCATATAAACAGTGTCCTGTGTGTTATTTGTCATTTTCACATTTGCCACAATATAGGTCGAATCACTGATATGACTGTCATCCAGTCCGTCCACCTCCAGTTCGATATCCGGATATGCCATCTGCATTTCTTCCTTATTATATATCTCCACATCCCCCGCAGTTCCCTCCAGTCCCTTGTAAATGAATTTTTCACCAACAGTAACCGGCTTATCCTCCGGACCCGGAAGTGCTTTATTCAGGCTGACAATCCGCACCGCTCCCAGTACCAGCACGACTGCTGCCAGTCCACACAACAAACCCTTATAATGCTTCATGTTTTCTTCCTCCTCCCAATACATAACCGCCAACACTTACCACAAACAGCACCACTATCTCAATCACAACAACTCCGAAATTTTCCAAATCCGGCTGCACCGGCTGCATAATAGTGTATGGACCGGCTGCATTCCATTTTGTATACCCAAGTATGGTCTGCAATAATATAAACAGGATAAATGGGAAAAAATATAACACATACCTGTTGTACAGCAGTCTTGAAACCGTCAGTGCCATACATGCAAATAATCCCGCAATAAAAAAGTCTATCAGCAGATAAATTCCTATATATACCATCGGGTGTGAATAGAATATATCGCTGAACATTGCCTGTGCCACTATCGCAAACTGCCTTGTTCCCGGCTGTGGAATTAATGCCGGAATCAATAATGCTGTCAGGTACAGATTTAAAACAAGGGGTATTACACAAATGCTTCCCGCACTCAGAAACACGGCAAGATACTTGCCAGCCAGATATCCGTTCCGGTTCATTCTTGTATACAGATTTTTGATATATCCCCCTCGTAAATCCGTATAATAAGAGATGCCATATGCTATCGTTCCCAGAAGAATCGACGCATAATAATACAAATATCCATAAAATCCCGCAAAATTAAGCATCAGACATGTATTATACAGGGATGGCGGGTAGGTTATATTATCGGCTTCACCCGCATATCCCCCGATCAGCGGCACTGCCTCCGCAATCACCTGGGCAATCGCTATCAGACAGGCTATAACAAGTGCAAAAACATATGTCCTGCTGTGAAATGCCCTGTATAATTCTAATTTAATTCCCTCTTTCATTTGTTATTTTCCTCCTATACTTCCTCTATCTGCGGCAGTTTCAACAATTTTACCTTGTCCGTTGCCAACTGACATTTTTTCTTTGCATCATACATCGTATCAAACACCAGTTCCATATAAATATCTTCACTTAATTCTTCCTGTGGTATAATATATAAACATCTTACCGGCACAGTTTCCCCCGGTTCCATATCTATAAAATATGCTTGTTTTCCTTGATTCTGCTGTTTTGTACAATCCACCCAAAACTCTGTGTATGGCATTACTATTTCTATTTTCGTTTCCGGCAATCCATAATTTTTTCCTCTTTCATCAATCACACATTTCCTTAAATTCATAAAATTAAACAGGCAGGGACTTTTTGTTTCATCCGCATAATTTGTTAATTCAACCTCTACACACAGATACATGAGTGGCGAACCATTATATGTATATGATACCTCCTGTTCACAAACCCGAACCGCTTCTTCTATTTTACTCTGCCACTCCGTAAATGGCTCTCCAAATGTTTCCAGATGATCAGATACCTGCACCTTTTTTATAAAAATTCCATACTCCGCATCTGTATAACTATCATAAAACTTTTCTTCTTTATTTTCTTTGTAAAGGCAATCCTCTTTTACAAAAGAACTTAATTCATCCTTATTCAAATTTTCCTCTTCCCCCGATATGACAGACGTTGTTTCCGGTACTGCATGACTCTCCGTTGTGACAGTTTCCTCTACAGAATTATAATGAACATTTTCTGCTTTTGCACAGCCTGTACACAATAAGACTGCAGACAACATGATCAGTTTTCTTTTCAATTTAATCCCCTCTTTTCCTATTTAATATACTTCCTCTATCTGCGGCAGTTTCAAAAACTTTATATCCGGACTGTTTGATGACACTTCACATTTTAGTTTTGTATCGTATTTTTTTTCATAATACAATTCCATGTAAAGATCTTCTTCCAAATTCTTCTTTGGAATAACATACAAACATCTTACCGGTACAATTTCTCCCGGTTCTATATTTATAAAATATGCTTCTTTTCCATTATCCTGCTGCTTTACACAATCCACCAAAAATTCAGTATCCGGCGAAGCCATTTTTATCCTATTTTCAGATAATCCATATTTTTTCCCTCTTTCATCTGTCGTACATAAATATAATCCCATAAAATTCCACAGACATGGATTTGTCTTTTCCGCTGCATAACTGGTTATCTCTGCTTCTATGCAAAGATATACTGCTGGCGATTCACTACACTCCCTCTCGCAAAAGCTAATAGCTTCTTCCTCTTCATCCGTTTTCTCCGTAAATGGTTCTCCAAATGTTTCCAGATTATCAGACACCTGCGCACTTTTTATTACAATTCCATATTCGTTGTTCTTCGCTATATCGTAAAATTTCAATTCTTCTGACGTATCGTAGAATTTATCCTTATCCACAAAGTATCTTAATTCATACAGATCCATTGTTTCTCCTTCTGCAGCCTCTGTTGTTGTCGGCACTGCATGACTCTCCGTTGTGATAGTTTCCTCTACAGAATTATAATGAACATTTTCTGCTTTTGCACAGCCTGTACACAATAATACTGCGGACAACACGATTAACTTTCTTTTCAATTTAATCCCCTCTTTCATTCCAGACCGCAAATCATAAGATTTACGGTCTGTTAATAGTTTTAAAAGGCTTTAGATAATGCCAAATTATACACTATCCGGACTCCATTTTCCTTCAAATTTTGCATAAGTTGTATACCTGGTACTACAATATATGTTTCCATAAATACAACTCGTTTCATAAATATAATTAGTCATATACTTTTTAGTTCCCGCAGAAAAAGTATAACTTGGTGTTTTCTTTCCATTGTCCCTTGCACGAAAGCATCCTGTCTTTCTCACAGGCTCACCTCCTTTCACCTCATTATCCAATCTTCATTCCCAATCTTACTCTTGTTTATAACTTTCCTCTTCCTCCAATGCTTTTTTCAATCCTTCAGGCACTTCTGTTTCTCCCCAGCAAAAAGCACATCCTGTTGTTGTCAGCATATCCTCTGCTAAATCTGCCAAAATTTCATTCATTCTTTTTACATCCATCTTTCCTTTTCCTCCTTTGAATAATTGCAGTCTGTACGTCAATAGTTTGTATGATAAACCCCCACATAATTACTGCCCTGTACGATTCCGACAGGTATTGTGTTATTATCATCTGCAGGATGAGTACCGACAAAGCTTTCATTTTAAATTCAAGCAGTCTGTTTTGGGAATACAAAATCCTGCTTTCCGGAAGACTTTTCTGATTATTCCATATACTTATCATAATCAGAATTTCCACACCACTGCAGATATACCTGTTTGGTGTAAAGTAGTCTGCACCAGCCAGAATAAACGCATACATAATAAATGTATACAGGACACAACCAAAAAAAGTTTCAACATGATTTCCTCCCACATAGATTCTTATTGTTACAACTGCAACATATGCGGTAAGAAATTCCAAAGTTTTTCCGACTATTCCAAAAATCATTAAAAGAATAATCAATTTTTCCACTTCAGATACTATTACCTGAAGTGCATATTTAACCTTTTGTACCACAATCTCTTCCTGTTGATCTGTCTTTAGAAACTTCATCATGCTTTTCACTAATTTTTCATTCTGCCTTTCCATGACTGTAAACATACATCTTTTCCTCCTGCACTTCCTCTTATACCATATCTTTCTTTTTTATTCAATGGCTTGAGAGCAAAACGACCTGAACGGTGCGGATAACGACCTGAAAATCATGGCAGATTGCTTTTTAATTCCTTTACCCCGTAATTTCTTCCAGTTGTGCTTCTCCGCTTTTTATTCCTTCCATACTTATCTGTGCTATTTTCTGTCC
>ENA-USUG01005258-USUG01005258.1-human-gut-metagenome-genome-assembly--contig:-NODE-5258-length-15011-cov-5.774340_pt1 | contig 15011 bp, 8 predicted proteins | sample MGYA00250059_ERZ773394 | MGnify/ENA primary metagenome ERZ773394 (study PRJEB29103, sample SAMN06111957) | human gut metagenome | biome: human gut; feature: ankylosing spondylitis patient; material... | reverse complement strand
TCAAGCGGCACCCCGCCTTGCTCCGTCCGGATGAAGGGCCTTTGCCGCCCCATTTTCCGATCGAGATTTTTTTCCCATGCCGCTCCGAAAAGCTGGACAAGGGGGCTCTTCTGATATATGAGATAACCAACGGATGCGGAAAAGACGCACGATCCGGCGGCACGCGCCGCCATGCCTTTTGAGGTGCTATCATGGCAGTCCTCAAAAGGTTTTTCAGGGGAAACCATATGCAAGGCGCCGAGGTATTTCGGAACGGTTTAAGAAAAAAAATCGCTTTCTGATATTCCTAACGCCCTCAACCCCCTTGAAGCCGCCGTGCAGGTAGGGTAAAACAATCTAATGTAGGCCGGAGGAACGGTGCGCAAGCGCCTTGATGCCCCGGAAAACAGGCGGGAGATCGCCCGCCAGCCCTCCGCCAAAAACCAACCCCGCCGGGCCAAGTGCCCCGCCGCAACCAACGCAACCGTTTCAGGTGCCCGAATATTTCGGGATAATTGGGAAGTTCGTAAAAACGACGCTGACCCCGCAACCGTGAGAGGGGATGAACCCGCAACAGCCACTGTGGACGCCGTCTACGGGAAGGCGCGGGCAAAGAAGATCCTCAAGCCGGGAAACCAGCCTGAAAACTCATATGGTACGGACGCCGCCATGCGTTCCGTCCGGTCCACGATGATTGGACCAAGGAGTTGCCATGAAAAAATGTTTCGTCATGGTTCTGCTGTGCTGCCTGCTGGTGGCCGGAACCGCCTTCGCCAAGACGGGCACCCTGCTCGTCGCCTTCGGAACTTCGATGGACAGTGCAAGGCCCGCAATCGACGACATCGAAAAGGCCTACAAGAAAGCCGCCGGGAATGAACCCGTGCTTCTGGCCTTCACCTCGGACATCATCCGCAACAAGCTGGCTAAAGAAGGCAAGCCCGTCCTCTCCGTCAACGCCGCGATGAATGAGCTCGCCGCGCAGGGCGTGACCGATCTCAAAATCCAGTCCCTGCACATCGCCCCCGCCGAGGAATACAACCAGCTCGAACGCATGGTCGTCAAAAACATCACCAAGAATCCCGGCGTATTCAAGACGGTCAAGGTCGGCTATCCTCTCCTCGTCTCTGAAAAGGATCTCGACGCCGTCGTCAAGGTGGTGCTCGCTTCCCTGCCCAAGGATCGCAAGCCCGGCGACGCCGTGGTGCTCATGGGCCACGGCAACGACCGCGGCCCCGGCGACCTGACCCTCGCCGCCACTGCCGCCGCCTTCCACAAGGCCGATCCCCACGTCTGGCTCGCCACCGTCGAAGGCTCCAACAGCTTCGACAACGTCCTGCCCAAGCTCAAGGCTTCCGGCGCCAAGCGCGTCTGGCTCCAGCCCTTCATGATCGTTGCGGGCGACCACGCCAACAACGACCTCGCCGGGCCGGAAGAGGATTCCTGGGCCTCCCGCATCAAGGCTGCCGGGATGACCCCCATGCCCAACCTCAAGGGCCTCGGCCAGCTCAAGGGCATTCAGGACATCTTCCTCAGCCACACCCAGAACGCCGTTGTCGATCTCGCCAACACGAAGAAGGCGGATTAAGTGAGGATGGAATAGCGAAAGAATCGGAGGGGGAAGGGGAACCTTTCTGGAGACGGGCTTCCCCTTTCCCCTCCCAAGACTTTCGACCTTATCGAATCCCTTTTCACGGCTTTCCCTGTAAGCCCAAAAAAAGGTCTGCAATACGGCATTGCCCCTCTCCTTAAAGACGTTCCGTTTCTTCAGAGGCAAGCTCACAGAAAGTCGCCATTTTTGCAGAAAAACAAAATATGGTTCCCCCTTTCCTACAGAACAGAAACCGTTGGAGAGAAAGGGGGAGGTTCGGGGAAAGGCGAGAGAAGCCCTTCCTTTCTCCGAAAACATCAACCCACTACAAGGATTTTACCATGAAACCGGGAAAACTGTACGGCGTGGGCATCGGCCCCGGCGACCCTCGGTACCTGACCCTCCGGGCGGCGGACGTGCTGCGCTCCGTAGACGTAATCTTTACCGTCATCTCCCAAAACGCATCGAGCAGCGTTTCCCGGTCCGTAGTCGAATCCCTCGAGCCACGCGGAGAAATCCATCTCCAGATCTTCAGCATGTCGCGTGACAAGGCCGTCCGCGCCGCGCAGGTGCAGGCCAACGCCGACGCCATCATTACGGAACTGAAAGCGGGCCGGGACTGTGCCTTCGCCACGCTCGGCGACGCCATGACCTACAGTACATTCGGTTATGTGCTGGAAATCATACGTGAAGCCATCCCCGGCGTGGAATTGGAAATCGTCCCCGGCATCACCTCCTTCGCCACTCTGACGGCGAAAGCCGGAACTGTGCTCGTAGAAAACGGCGAACAGCTCAGAGTCATCCCATCCTTCAAGTCGGAAATGGCCGAAACGCTGGACTTCCCCAAAGGCTCCACCACGATTCTCCTCAAGACCTACCGTAGCCGCAAAGCGCTGGTGGAACGCCTCAGGCGCGAGGAAAATGTGGAGATCCTGTACGGCGAACATCTGGCAATGGAGGGGCAGACCCTCCTGACCGATCTGGATGCCGTTGCCGACCGTCCGGAAGAATACCTGTCGCTCATCATGGTCAAAAAGCAATGAAACGCGGACGCCGCCCTCTTCCGCCTCCGTGGAGGCGCCCGAGCCGCATCCTGTGGTTCGTTCTGGCCGTCATCGGAGCCTGTTGGCTTACGCTGCACATGCCGGAATCCCACATGATGCGCCCGAAGCCGGAACAAAACGGCACGAGCGCCCCCACAAGCCGGATGCACCGGCCCGCTCCCGTCAGTGAGGCTATGGACGCGGATGTGGGCGAAGACGCCGTGACTTCCTCCGGGCCGACAAAGATGGATACCGCGGCCCCCCGCATGAAGCGGCACGCGCCGCTCACCCCGGCGGAAAAAATCTTCGCCAAGATGAAAACCTTCGGACGCCTGTTCGCCATCGTGGGCATCGCTGCCTTCCTTGGAGGGCTGATGGAGGCGCGGCGCTGGCACATGGCGCTGGCGCGGGTCATGGGCAAGCTGGCCCGGATGGCCCGGCTCCCCGAGATCGTGGGCCTTGCGATGCCGACCGCGCTCTGTTCCAATGCGGCGGCCAACAGCATACTGGTCAGCAGCCATGCCGACGGGCATATCCGCACCTCGGCGCTCATTGCGGGCGGCATGGCGAACAGCTATCTGGCCTACGTCTCGCACTCCATCCGGGTCATGTATCCGGTGCTCGGAGCCATCGGGCTTCCGGGGGCGCTCTACTTCGCGGTGCAGTTCTCGGGCGGGTTCATCGTCATTCTCGGCGTCCTGCTCTGGAACCGCTGGTATGTCTCCGGGCACGGGGATACGCCCGTTTCCGGCATTCCCCCGGTAGACGAAGCTCCGCTTGGGTGGCCTTCCGCCGTGGGAAAAGCCGCCGTCCGATCGCTGACGCTGCTGTTTCGCATGGTGTGCATCACGGTCCCGCTGATGCTCTGCATCGAATGGCTGTTGAAGAACGGCGCGTTCAATTTCTGGGAGCAGTATGTCCCTGATCAGGTGAACCGTTTTTTCCCTGCGGAACTGGTATCCGTGGTCGCCGCGCAGATGGGCGGCTTGGTGCAGTCTTCCGCGGTCGCCGCGAACCTCAGGGCCGAAGGGCTCATCGACAACGCGCAGATCCTGCTGGCGATGCTCGTCGGGAGCGCGGTGGGCAACCCCTTCCGCACTCTGCGGAGGAATCTCCCTTCGGCGCTCGGGATTTTCCCCGTGCCCGTCGCGTTCGCCATAGTCATCGGTATGCAGCTCTCGCGCTTCGTCGTTACCCTCGTCGCCATCGCCGGGGTCATCGCGTTCATGCATTATGTGTTGTATTGAACTTGGAGGGGGAAGGGGAACCTTTCTGGAGAAAGGTTCCCCTTCCCCCTCCAAACCTCCCCCTTCCTCTCCAAAGACTTTCGACTGATGGGGAGGCCACGCGGAAGGAGTTCGTTCCCGCGAAAGACGTTGAAGAGGGGAGCAGGCGAGGGACACGGAAAAGCCGCAATGGTGGAGCAACAATGAAACGGGATTATTGAACCAGCGGCATACGAAAAAGCGAAACTCTTGTTGCCGGAGGCGGCATGAACATACGTTGGAATTTGAGCGGAATGGAAATCGAGCGGGAGAGCTTCCGTGTCATCGAGTCGGAGTGCGATCTCCACAAGCGGATGCCCGCACCGGAATGGCGTGTGGCGCGCCGCCTGATCCATACCACAGCGGACATGTCCATCGCGGACACGCTGGTTTTCCGGCATGACGCCATCGGCTCGGGTCTGTGCGCGTTACGGGCTGGAGCGCCGATATTCTGCGATTCCAAGATGATCCGCGCCGGGCTTTCCATCGAGCGGTTGAAGAGGCTGAATCCCGGTTACGGTCCCGAAAGCCTGCACTGCCATATCAGCGATCAGGACGTCATCGATCGCGCCAAACTCGAAGGCCACACCCGTGCCCTGTGCAGCGCGGAGAAGGCGCGGCCCATGCTTGACGGGGCCATCGTGCTCATCGGCAACGCTCCGCTGGCGCTGGCCCGCATTGCCCGGTACGCGCTTGAGGAAGGCGTGCGGCCCGCCCTTGTCGTCGGGATGCCCGTCGGATTTGTCAACGTGGTGGAGTCAAAGGAACTTCTTGCCCAGTGCGATGTCCCCCAGATCGTCCTTGAAGGACGGCGCGGCGGCAGCGCCCTCGCCGTCACCACGCTTCACGCCGTTATGGAGAGCGCGTAGGGATATGGAACTTGGGGAGGCTCTGCGAGAGGAGTTCGTTCCGGCAGGAAACAAAATATCAATAATATAAATAATTTAAATATATTAAACAAACAATCTTCACATTGCCTTTTCAGAAAGATGATGCAACGGACGCTCGGCAACATCCCGTAAAACCGCAGAACAGGGATTCGATAAACGCGAAAGTCTTTGGAAAAGGAGAGGAGGGGGTCTGGGGGAGGGGAGGAAAAACCTTTCTCCAGAAAGGTTTTTCCTCCCCTCCCCCAGTTCGCATAACCCAACCCGATCCAACGCGCTATGAAACAAACCGAACAGAAAACCCTGCGCTGGGGCTACTCCACGGGCGCGTGTGCGGCGGCGGTGGCGACGGCGGCGTGGCTGCGGCTGACGCTGCCGGAAACGCCCCTGCCCACAATCCCGATGCTGTTCCTCGATGGCAGGGAGCGCATCCTTCCGCTGCTTGAGCCGGACGAAGGCCACATGGCTGCCATCCGCAAGGACGGCGGCGACGACCCGGACTGCACGCACGGCGCGATCTTGTTTGGGAACATGCGGAGATGCTCGGCTTCAGACGCACGGAAAGAAGATTATACGTTAAGCGTGGGAGGCGGTACTGTCATCCTGCGCGGCGCGGCGGGCGTAGGGCTGTGTACCCGCCCCGGACTGGACTGCGAACAGGGCAAGTGGGCCATCAACACCGGCCCGCGCCGGATGATCGCGGAGAACCTGCACCACGCAGGGCTCGACGCCGGATGCTGGCTGCTGGAAATCGGCGTGGAGAACGGGGAGGAGCTGGCAAAACACACCCTCAACCCGCTCCTCGGCGTTGTCGGCGGGATCTCGATCCTTGGGACGACCGGGCTCGTGCGGCCCTACAGCCACGAAGCCTATATTGAAACCGTGCGGATTTGCGTGAAATCGCACCATATCGCCCACGGGACGACAATGGTGTTCTGCACCGGCGGACGCACGAAGTCCGGCGCGGAACGGCGGCTTCCCTCTCTGCCCGAAACGGCGTTCACCTGCATCGGGGACTTTATCGCGGAGAGCCTCGCCGCGGCCTGTGAATACGGGATGCGCGAAATCGTCGTGGCCTGCATGGCGGGGAAATTGTGCAAGTACGCGGCTGGATTTGAAAACACCCATGCCCACAAAGTCAGTCAGGATATGGATCTGTTGCGTGCCGAGGTACGGAAGCACCTGCCCGGGGAAGAAGCCCTGCACGATGCACTGGCGCACAGCGTTTCCGTGCGGGAAGCGCTTCTGTCCATCCCCGAAGCGGATCGGCCCGGCATCCTACGACGCCTCGCCCGCACCGCCCTCGGGCAGTTTGCCCGCCGTTGCGGGGAAAACATCGTGCTGCGGCTGCTCGTCTTCGATTTTGAGGGGCAATTTTTATTTGAGGAAAAACGGGGTGAGCAAAAGGAACCGGAGAAAAACGGAAAAATTTTTTCGGGACAAAGCGACCCCTCCCATGCCTCCGCTTCTTCCCCAGAAGCTCCAACGGCAAGGAGCGGGGAGCACGCGGAACCTGAATACAACGGAACGATCGGCCTGACGTATTTTCTGGACGGCAAAAAGGATTGAAGGCTATGGACGGCAACGGAATGGATACGGAAGCTGGGCGCATTGACGTCGTGTCTTGCGGCATCGGCTTTCCGAAGGACGCCGAAACGCTGGGGCTGATCGGACGGGCGGACGTGGTGTATGGTTCTCGGGCGCTGCTGGCCGCGTGCCCTGTAGAGGCCCGCTTGACCCGGATCATCGGCGCGAAAGCCCGTGAGGATGCGGCGGACGCCCTCACCCTGTGCCGGGTCGGGCGGCATGTCGTGGTATTGGCCTCGGGAGATGCGCTGTACCACGGGTTCGGCGGTACGCTTTCCGGCATGGCCCACCCCGATGACACTATTGTGTATCATCCCGGCATTACCGCTTTTCAGGCGCTGTTTCACCGGCTCGGCCTGCCTTGGCAGGACGCCCGCCTGTTCAGTGCGCACTCCGGCGAAGCCTTGCCCGCCCGTGCCATTGCCGAAGCCCCGCTTTCCGTCGCCTATGCCGGAAGCCGCTACCCCGCCCATGCTATCTCGCAAGCCGTGCTCAAACTCCATCCCGCGTCCGCCGGGCGCGCCGCCGTCATCGCCGAACGGCTCGGTTCGCCCGAAGAACGCCTCTTTTCAGGCCCGCTGGCGGATCTGGCCCGCACGGAATGCGGCCCCACGTCCATCCTGCTTCTGCTCCCGACCCCTTGGCACTGTGTCCCTCATACCGTCGCCCGGATTGCTCACGATGCGCGTCCCGATTCCGGCATTCACGAAGGTTCCCCCATATCCCACAGCATCCCCGCGCCGATACTCACCCTTGGGTTCCCGGAAGAGGACTACGAACGCGAGAACAACCTGATTACCGCCTCCGATGTGCGGGCGGTGATCCTGTCGCGGCTGCGGCTTCCGGCATGGGGCACGCTGTGGGACATCGGGGCCGGAAGCGGTTCCGTGGGGCTCGAAGCCGCCGGACTGCGGCCCAACCTCAACGTCGTCGGCATCGAGCGCAAACCCGAACGCGGCGCGATCATCGAGCGTAACCGCGCCCGTCTGGGCGTCTCCAATTATACGCTCCACATCGGCAACGCCCTTGAACTCATCCATGCCTCATCCGTAGACAACCGCCTTTCCTCTCCATACGGCGGAACTCCCGCCGCGCAGCCTCCCCACCAGTCAGAAGTCTTGGGAAAGAGAGGGGAGGGTCCGGGGGAAGGGGAGATGAGAAGCCTTCTTCAGAAGGGTTCCCTCTCCCCTTCCCCCGGCGGCTCCGCCCCTTCCCTCCCTCCCCCTGATCGCGTCTTCATCGGCGGAGGCGGGCGGGACTTGCCGGAGCTGCTGGCGGCGTGCATGGAAAGAATGCCTCCGGGAGGCATCATGGCGGCGAGCGCGGTAACGCTCGAAAGTTTCCATGCCCTGTCCGCATGGTCTCCCGACCGGAGGACCGGCCTGTGCAGCCTCAACATCGCCCACGAGCAACCCATTGCCGGGACGAGCCACCATTTGAAGCAACAGAACACCATCTACCTGTTTACGTTCCAGAAAGAGATCACGTCATGAACACTCCTCTCGTCGAATTCGTCGGCGCCGGACCGGGCGCGGAAGACCTCATCACCCTGCGCGGCCTGCGTGCGCTGGAACAGGCCGACCTCGTGGTGTACGCCGGGTCGCTGGTCAATCCCGGGCACCTCAAGCGCTGCAAGCCCGACTGCGAATGCAGGGACAGCGCCGCCATGAACCTTGGGGAGCAGGTCACCGCCATGAGCGAAGCCGCCCTCGCCGGAAAGCGCGTCGTCCGCCTGCACACCGGAGATCCGGCCATGTACGGCGCGATCAATGAGCAGATCCGCGCTCTTGCCGAAAAAGGCATCGCTTCGCGCATCGTCCCCGGCGTGAGCAGCGTCTTCGGCGCGGCGGCGGCTCTCGGCTGCGAACTCACCTGTCCCGACGTGAGCCAAAGCGTCGTGCTCACCCGCACCCCCGGGCGCACTCCCATGCCCAAGGGCGAAAACGCGGCGGCCTTCGCACGGACCGGAGCGACGCTGGTCTTCTTCCTCAGTACCGGAAAGATTGACGATCTGATGACTGCTCTCATGGGAGAGGGGGGCCTGTCCCCGGATACTCCGGCGGCGGTCGTTTACCGTGCGACATGGCCTGACGAACGCATCCTCCGGGGTACGGTGTCCGACATCGCACGCAAGGTCGAAGAGGCGGGTTTCGGACGGCAGGCGCTCATTTTCGTGGGACGGGCGCTGGATGCCCAAGGCGGCGCATCACGGCTTTATGGCGCTGACTTTTCACATGGTTACAGAAACCACCTTGCCAACGAAGCCTTTGACGGGCGCTGTGCCCTGTATGCCTTTACCGACAAGGGGGTTGTCCGCGCCAAGGAAATCGCCGCCGGACTCGGACTGCCCGCGGTAATCCACTCCACGCGTCCCACAGGCGCGCCGGACGTCGTCCATACGCCGGGGGAAACCTTTGACGCGACCCTGTCCGCCAACTGGAGGCAGTTCGACGCGCATATCTTCATCAGCGCGACCGGCATAGCCGTGCGCAAGATTGCTCCGCTGCTCAGGGATAAGACCAGCGATCCCGCCGTATTGTCATGTTCAGAAAGCGGCAGCCACGTGGTCGGCCTCACGTCGGGGCATCTCGGGGGCGCGAACCGTCTCGCCCGGCGCGTAGCCCGCGTCACCGGCGGGCAGGCCGTGATCAGCACCGCTACGGACGTAAACGGCCTCCCAGCCTTTGACGAGGCCGCCGCCCAAGAACATGCGCGCATCCTCAATACCGACGCCATCCGCAGCCTCAACGCCGCTCTGCTCTCCGGAGAACCGATCGCTTTCTGCGGCCCCCGCACGGTGTTCGACCGCCATTTCGCCGGAACGGACCAAGTTATCTACACAGACAGCCCGGAAGCGGTTACCGCTCGCCATGCCGTACTCTGGGATGCCGAAGGCACGGTGCCCGAAGAGGTACAGCACCTTGACATCACTGGCAAATCCTTTGTTCTCGGCGTGGGTTGCCGTCGTGGGGTCGAGCCCTTGGAACTGCGGCTCATCGCGGAAGGCCATCTCTCCGATCTCGGTTTGCGGCCTGAACACATCGCCGCCATCGCCTCGTGCGACGTGAAAGCCGATGAGCCCGCCATCCTCGAATTGGGCGAAAAGTGGCAGGTGCCCGTCGAGTTCCACGCCGCCGCCCGGCTTGATGCCGTGCCCGTGCCCACGCCCTCGGCCAAAGTCCGTGAAAAGGTCGGCACCGCTTCGGTGAGCGAGGCCGCGTGCCTGCTTTCCGCCGGATACGGCTCAATCCCCCAGCCCACACTGTACGCCCCGAAAGCCGCCTTTGGAGACGTCACGCTGGCGCTGGCCCGCCTGCCGCACCTCTCCGCACCCAAGGCCGCTCGCGGACAGGTCGTGGTTGTGGGGCTCGGCTCCGGCGTTCCCGGGCAGATCACGCCCGAGGTGGATGCCGCGCTCAGGCATTGCGACACGGTGGCAGGATACAGCAATTACGTTGATTTCATTCGTGATCGCATCATCGGAAAACCAATCATCCAGAACGGCATGATGGGCGAGGTGGCGCGGTGCCGGGCCACGCTCGAAGCCGCCGCAGCCGGGCAGGAGGTCTGCATGGTCTGCTCCGGCGACCCCGGCATTCTGGCGATGGCGGGGCTGCTGTTCGAACTGCGGGCCCGGGAGCCGGAATTCGCGGACATCCCGATCCGGGTCCTGCCGGGCATCACGGCGGCGAACATCGCGGCGGCTTCGCTCGGAGCGCCGCTCCAGAACGGTTTTTCGCTGGTGAGCCTTTCCGATTTGCTTGTCCCTTCGGACGAAGTGCGGCAAAATCTCCGGGCCGTGGCGCAGTCGGCCCTGCCGGTGACGCTCTACAATCCCGCCGGGCGCAAACGGCGGCATCTGCTCACGGAAGCGCTCGACATTTTCAGGGAACAGCGCGGAGGCGACGTATTGTGCGCCTATGTCCGACATGCTGGACGGCCTCAGGAGGCCAAATGGATCGGCAGGCTCGACGATTTCCCCGCCGACGAGGTGGATATGTCCACCCTCGTCATCATCGGCGGCCCGCGCACGATCACGGACGCCGGGGCCATGTACGAGGCGCGGGGGTATGTTGAGAAGTATATGGAGTAGGTTTGGGTTAGGGAGAAGAACCCTTTTGAAGAAGAGCTTCCCCTCCCTAAAACCCCATCCCCTCTCTCCCAAAGACTTTTGCGTGTATTGAATCCCTGTTGGAAAGCTTTTTCGAGGCATCGGGAAACGGGAACAGCCTATGCAACATACGACATTCCACGCCTTCTGCATCGCCGCGCCCCGTTCGGGCGAGGGCAAGACCACGGCGAGCATCGCGCTCATGCGGGCCCTTGCCCGGCGCGGCCTGCGGGTGCAGGGGTTCAAATGCGGGCCGGACTACATCGATCCTACCTTCCATGCTCAAGCCACCGGGCTGCCCGCCTGCAATCTCGATACGTGGATGATGGGCCGTGATGGTGTCCGGGCGCTGTGGGACAGCCGCGCGCATGACGCCGACGCCGCCGTCTGCGAGGGCGTCATGGGGTTTTTCGACAGCCGCGATCCCGGCGATCCGGCGGGTGGCACGGCCGATTGCGCCCGCGCCCTCGGCCTTCCGGTCGTACTCGTGTTCAACGGCAGGGGGATGGCGGGTTCCGTAGCCGCGCTCGTTGCCGGGTTCCAGCTTCATGCCGTGCGCATGGGCGTCCGCCTCGTCGGAGCCATTGCCAACAATGTGGGAAGCCCCCGCCATGCGGACATACTGCGCCAGGCACTGGAGCGCGCCAACCTTCCGCCGCTGCTCGGCGCGCTGCCCCGGCGTGAGGAATGGCGGCTCCCCGAACGCCAGCTCGGGCTCCTCCCCTCGGAAGAGGCCGGGACCACCGCCGTATGGCTCGACGCGCTAGCGGAGATGGCGGAACAGCATCTCGACATTGATCGCCTTCTCGCGCTGACCACGTCGAAGCGCCCGGAAGCGCCCGCGCCGTTGCCTTCGGAGAACGTCCGGCCCCGGCGTATGGGCATCGCCAAAGACAAGGCCTTTTGCTTCTATTATGAGGAAAACGAACGCGTTTTACGTTCGCAGGGATGGGAACCCGTTCCCTTTTCCCCGCTCGCGGATACGGCCTTGCCGATCGGCATTGAGGCGTTGTACCTCGGCGGGGGCTATCCCGAAGTCTTTGCCCGCGAGCTGTCCAGAAACGCCGCCATGCGGGAAAACATCCGGGACTTCGCGGCACGGGGCGGAGAAATATATGCGGAATGCGGCGGCTACATGTATCTTTGCACCACGCTCGAAGCCTCCGAAGAGGCCGGGGGCACGCGGGACGACCGCCGCATCTGGCCCATGTGCGGCGTTATCGATGCCACGGCGCGCATGGGCGGGCGCATCCGTTCCCTTGGGTACCGGGAAGCCTCCATGCTCTCCGGCGCGCCCTTCGGCTTGCGGCACGAAACCTTCCGAGGACACGAATTTCACTGGTCCGACATCGAGTTGCACCGCGACTATCCGCCCCTGTACGAAGTCCGAACCCGCTCAGGCGTCGAAAAAGCCGGGGTCGCCTTCGGCAACGTCAGAGCCGGGTATGTCCATCTCTATTGGGGAAATGAGGGATATGCCGAGGAAGGCCAAGCCCCCAAAAGCGGGAAAACTTCTTCGGAAGGATTTTCCTCCCCTCGGCCCACCTCCCCCTCCGGTCAGGTCATCCTCCTGAACGGGCCGTCAAGCGCGGGAAAGACCACGCTTTCCCAAGCATTGCAAACGCGGCTCCACGCGGTTTACGGGTTGTGCTGCATGACCCTTTCCATCGATCAGCTGCTGAGGGCGAGCACGGGGGGATACGGGTCCGTACTGGCGGGACTCGCGCAAACGGGCCTACCGCTCATCGAAACCTTCCATGCCAGCGTCGCGGCGGCGGCAAAAGCGGGCGCGTGGGTCATCGTGGACCACGTCATCGGCGAAGATCCGGGCTGGATTGAAGACCTGCTCGAGCGATTGGCCGGCGTTTCCATCCTGTCCGTGCAGGTCACTTGCGACGCCAAGGAATTGCAGCGCCGCGAGTCCCTGCGCACGGATCGCACGCCGGACTGGAAGCACGCCGAACGTCAGGCGCGTTCCATCCATGTGCCGCTCCCCGGCCAGATGACTGTGGATACCACCCGCACCGATCCCGAAACCTGCGCGGCCTGCATCCTTGAGGCCCTGTTTATGGAAAGCAACATACCAATCTGATGGCTTGAATCGGCGAACGGCCTCGGCCCGCCTCGGCGGGAACATATGCACAAGTCCGGGAAAGCAGACTGGACGTCCGTCTGGGAATATTTTTCAAAAACTATGTGTCATTTCTGCATAAAAACCATTGGCTCTGCCAGAGTACACGGTTGATGCTTCCTTTCTTAACATTCCAAAGAGACAGCCAACAAAATGCCTCGACCATGACGCTCACCAACGGGAAAACTGGAGAAAAAAGCTTCCTTTTCACCCTGTTGCGGAGATGAAACGAACGCATCCCATGACGGAGCCAAAACATTCAAGGGCCGATGCCCTCACGCTTTGGGGGAAACCTCCCGGGCAAGTACAGAAAGAGGAATCGTTATGAAACCCGAAGCCCACGGCGGCGACTTGCTGCGCATGGCGGCTACCGCCGGACGCGATCCGGCCTCCTTGCTGGATTTCAGCGTGAACGTGCGGCCCGAAGGCCCGCCGGAGTTCATCCGTGCCGCGCTGTTCCGGGCCATGACCTCACTCGCGGCCTATCCTTCCCCCCATGCCGAGGAAGCCATGCTCGCGGCGGCCCGGCATCATGGGATGGACGCCTCCCGCTTCGTCTTCGGAAGCGGCAGCAACGAGCTCATCCACGCGCTTGCCCGCGTACTCCGCAAGCGCGGCGTGCCTTCCGTGCGCGTCGTCGAGCCCGCATTCAGCGAATACGCCATAGCCTGCCGCCTCGCCGGGATAAAGGCCATCCCCGTATGGGGAGGCATCATTGAAAAAAATCAATGTGTTCCGACAACAGATACGGGAAAGGATGAAGCCGTCCCCACGCGGGATCTGCTCGACGCGCTCACCGATGCCCCCGAGGGATCGGCGGTCTTCCTTGCCAATCCCGGCAACCCTTCGGGGTTGTTCCGTACTCCGGAGGAATGCCTGCGCCTCATGTCCTCGCGCTCCGATCTCCTTTGGATCATTGATGAAGCGTTTGTCGAATACGCCGGGACGGAAACGGAGGCTTCCGTACTGCAACGGCTTCCGAAAAACGGCATTGTCCTGCGCTCGCTGACCAAATTCCATGCCGTTCCGGGCGTACGCCTCGGATATCTCGCCGCCGATGCGGAGCTGGCGCAGGCCATCCGGGACGAGCTGCCCGCGTGGAGCGTCAACGCCTTCGCGCTGGCCGCCGCGCAAGCCGTCTTCGCGGATACCTCGGACTTCGCGGCACAAACCCGCGCCGAGAACGCCGAACGCCGCGCGGATCTCGCCGCCGCCCTGTCGTCCCTGCCGGGAATCGAGGTTTACCCGTCAGCCGCCAACTACGTTCTGTTCCGCTGGCCCGGCGCGCCCCACAATCTGCTCGGCATCCTCCTCAAACGCTTCGGCATCGCCGTCCGCGACTGCTCCAACTACCACGGGCTCAAAGACGGCTCATGGTTCCGTGCCGCCGTCCGCTTTCCCGAAGACCACCGCCGCCTTGCCGAAGCCCTCTCCGCAATCCGGGAAACGACGCACGGGGTTTCCTCCTCCCCGCTCCCCGAAACCCCGGCTTCACCCGAATCCGGCAACAAGGATTCAATAAACATAAAAGTCTTAGGAAGAGGAGGGATGGGGGCCTGGGGGAAGGGAGGAGAAAGCCCTTCTCCAGAAGGGTTTCTCCTCCCTTCCCCCGGCATTTCCCGCCGCCCTCCCCGCCATACCCCGGCCCTCATGCTGCAGGGCACCTCCTCCAACGCGGGCAAGAGTATCCTCGCGGCGGCCTACTGCCGCATCTTCCGGCAGGACGGCTACAGCGTCGCGCCGTTCAAAGCGCAGAACATGTCGCTGAACTCGGGCGTCACGGCGGCGGGCGACGAAATGGGCCGCGCCCAGATCGTGCAGGCGCAGGCCGCCCTCGTCGACCCGGACGCCCGCATGAACCCCATCCTGCTCAAGCCGCACTCCGATACAGGATCGCAGGTCGTCGTCCTTGGACAACCCATCGGGCACATGGGCGTCCTCGACTACTTCAAGAAAAAAAAGGAATTATGGAAGACCGTCACCGAAGCCTACGACAGCCTCGCCGCCGACCATGACGTCATGGTGCTCGAAGGCGCGGGCAGCCCCGGCGAAATCAACCTCAAGGAGCACGATGTCGTCAACATGCGCATGGCCGAACATGCGCGGGCTTCCGTGCTGCTCGTCGGAGACATCGACCGGGGCGGGGTCTACGCCTCCTTCCTCGGAACGTGGATGACCTTCACCGACGCCGAACGCCGCCTGCTCACCGGCTATATCGTCAACCGGTTCCGGGGGGACGCCTCCCTGCTCGGCCCGGCCCACGAATACATGCTCGACCATACGGGAACTCCCGTGCTCGGCACCATTCCTTATATACGCGACCTCAACATTCCCGAAGAAGACATGGCGGGCTTCTCATGGGGACACACCGACTGCGGGGAAAAAAAGGCGGGGACTCTGGACATCGCCGTGGTCATGCT
>ENA-USUG01005252-USUG01005252.1-human-gut-metagenome-genome-assembly--contig:-NODE-5252-length-15026-cov-4.036926_pt1 | contig 15026 bp, 16 predicted proteins | sample MGYA00250059_ERZ773394 | MGnify/ENA primary metagenome ERZ773394 (study PRJEB29103, sample SAMN06111957) | human gut metagenome | biome: human gut; feature: ankylosing spondylitis patient; material... | reverse complement strand
ATGGCTATATGGCTTTCAAGATGCCATGGTCATTGAGCTTGAGTTATAGTTATAGTATTCGTGAGGACAGAAGCAAGATGTAACTGATTTCGGTGCATTTATCGACCTTGGCGGCGCTGACGGTCTGCTTCACATCTCTGAGATGTCCTGGGGCAGAGTTGAGAATCCGAAGAAGGTTTTCAAAGTAGGCGATAAAGTAAAAGCTCTGATCAAAGATATCAACGGCGAGAAGATCGCTCTGAGCTTAAAGTTCCCGGAGAGCAATCCGTGGGCAAACGCAGCTGAGAAATATGCTGTAGGCAACGTAGTAGAAGGCAAGGTAGCACGTATGACTGATTTCGGCGCATTCGTTGAGCTGGAGCCAGGTGTAGATGCACTTCTTCACGTATCCCAGATTTCCAGAGAGCATGTTGACAAACCATCCGACGTACTGAGCGTAGGACAGGTTATCACTGCTAAGGTAGTTGATTTCAACGAGGCAGACCGCAAGATCAGCCTGAGCATGAAAGCTCTTGAGAATCAGGAAGCAGAAGAAAACTAATCAAACGGTTGACGCCAGTTTCTCATCGGACAGATAGTGCGTCAGACGGAGGATGAAAGAATCATCAGGCTGTCACTTCCACAGGAAGAATGTGGAGGTGGCAGCCGTTTTTGCGATGGCGTGGGGCATGATATTCTTGACCGGAACGCAGTTGGGTATTTCTGGGATTGGAAGAAAGAGCTGGCTGTTTCTGGCGCTGTAGAAAGCTATTTGGTGATTTTATTAAGATAAAAATGAAAACAGGCAGTATGGCGTATGTGATGGAACATAGGTTGTACGGTCTGTTTTTTGCGTGATGAGGAGCGGGATACGGCGTGGTGAAGGGTTGTGGGAGCAGAAAGATGGATTGGAGTGAGTCATAAGGATATTTGGAAAAATATTGACAAAGAAGGTACACTGATATATAATTTAGATACAATATTATATAATATATAATATTAAACAAGAAAAAATATTATATTTTGAATTAGTGAATCTTAGGAGGGATAAGATGGTTTTTAATACAGGAGCTGCGCTTCTGGATGCGATCGTCCTTTCAGTTGTATCAAAATCTGCAGAAGGAACATATGGGTATAAGATCACGCAGGATGTCCGTCAGGCAATCGAAATATCGGAGTCCACGCTTTATCCGGTGTTGCGGCGGCTTCAGAAGGATGACTGCCTGGAAACATATGACCGGGCGATCGACGGCAGAAACCGACGGTATTACAAAATAACGGAGGCGGGACGGATTCAGCTGAATCTTTACCGGGGTGAGTGGAACGTGTATGCAGGAAAAATTTCAGAGATACTGAAAGAGGGATAAGGAGAGGCAGATCATGAAAAAAGAAGCATTTTTAGAGAGGCTGGAAGCGCTCTTGCAGGATATTCCGGAAGAAGAAAAACGGGATGCGATTGACTATGACCGCGATTATCTGGAGGAAGCGGGACCGGAGAAGGAAGAAGAGGTACTTGCAGAATTTCAGAGTCCGGAGCATATTGCCGAGGTAATCCGGACGGAGCTGCAGAGTGAATGGAGTGGCGGCGAATTTACAGACCGGGGGTACAATGACAGCCGGTTTGAAGAAAAGCGGACGACTTTATCCAGAAGCGGTGGGGCAGAACAGGGAGAACGAGAAAAAGAAGCAGGATTTCAGGCTGGAACCGAGGATGCCCCATTCCGGGAATTTCGGGATGAGGAAACGGGAGAAAATGCGGCATCCAATGAGAATCAAAGAAGCCGTCTGAGCGAGATGCTGCCTCCGCTTAAATTGAACCCGGCACCTAGGTATGCATTGGCGGATACATTGATTCCTTGGAATGGTTGTGGCAGTTCTGGTAGTGCTTGCAGTTCTTCCATTTATCTTTTCGCTGGTAACGGGAACTGTGGGAAGTGTTTTTGGGCTGGCAGTCGCACTGGCAGCGATATTGGTGGTGCTGGGACTGATGACGGTGCTGGTGTTTGTTGGCGGAATTATGCTGTTTGTTCTGGGTACGGCGAGTCTGTTTGAACATTTTGCGATGGGACTGATGTTCATCGGATTGGGTATCGCGGCAGAGGGCAGCTGTCTGCTTCTGATATGCGGCTGTATCCTGTTTTACGGTGTATTTCTGCCGTGGGCAGTCAAGGGAATCATTCAGCTTTGCCGTCAGGCGGCAGGTTATCTGTCAGCCAGGGCGTAGGAGGATAGGAAAATGAAAAAATGGATGAAAAAAATGGCAATCATAGGCGCTGTCCTCTTTGTGGGAGGAATCGGCGTGACATCGATTGGCGCTGCCATCGGAGGCGCAGCTGCCGGGCTGGATTTTCTGATCGATCAGGAAAAAAATTTTCAGGATAAATATAACTGGGGAGATTCGGAGGAGATATGGGATGATACGGAGCAGCTGCCGGAAGAGATCGACGAGCCGGATGAGATGGAAGAGCAGCTGGACATAGAAAAACAATGCGAATAGTTTTCCAGAAAATGGACATACTCTGAGTACACAAGGTGGAAAGGAGTATTTTTTATGGATGAAAATAAGGTGGATTTTGAGAAAATGACCCCGGCAGAGCGGCTGAAATATGAGGTGGCGGAAGAAATTGGGCTGGCAGACAAGGTACGGCAGTATGGCTGGAGAAGCCTGACTGCCAAGGAGAGCGGGCGGATTGGCGGTCTGATGACGAAGAAAAGGCGGGAGATGAAACAGGATAAGAAAGGCTGATAGATATTTGCTTGAAAACACCAAAAGCCCTTGAAAATAAAGGAAAAATCCAATATTTTCAAGGACTTTCAAATCTGCCGGCTGCGGGACTTGAACCCGCACGGTGTTGCCACCAATGGATTTTGAGTCCACCTCGTCTGCCATTCCGACAAGCCGGCTGTCTATCGACGCTTTTTATCTTACCAAAATTGGAGACAGATTGCAACTGTTTTTTTGTTTGTTTTAAAATTATGTAAAATTCTAAGATAAATATGTAAAAAAATGGACGGCCGGGCATTATCTGCAGAATGGAAAGTTCTCAGACAAAAAATGTGTGCTCAGGGATAGGGGAGGGGGAATTGGTAAGTCAGAATCAGCTGTGAAGGGCTTGCGTGATTTATTAAAATAAGGTATGATTAGGTTCATATGGAATGACAGACTGGAAAAGGAGGTGGCGTCTGTGACCTGTCGGGAAGCGGAGCGTCTTGTGACGCCGTATATCCAGGATAAACTGAGCGGGGATGAGCTGGAAGCGTTTCTGGAGCATCTGGAACATTGCCGCAACTGTCAGGAAGAATTGGAAATTTATTTTATGGTGGATGTCGGACTGAAACAGCTGGACACCGGATCGGGTACTTTTGATATCATGGGCGCACTGCAGAAGCGGATCGCTGAGTCATATGCCCGTGTGCGCCGGATGTGGCGCTTCCGGAAAATGGAGTATGCGGTCAATACGCTGGGCGTGATGGCGGTATTGGTGACGGTGATGCTGCAGGTCAGGATTTGGCTGGCGCCATAGAAAAAAGCAACAAGTGATAGAACAGGAGACGGAAACAGATGGGCAAATTAGTGCTGATAGATGGTCATAGTATACTCAACCGGGCATTTTACGGGGTGCCGGAGTTGACAAATTCGAAGGGACTCCACACCAATGCAGTGTACGGATTTTTAAATATCATGTTCCGGGTGATCGAAGATGAGGGGGCAGACTATCTGGCAGTGGCATTTGACTTGAAAGAGCCGACATTCCGTCACAAAATGTATGCGGCATACAAGGGAACGAGAAAACCGATGCCGCAGGAGCTGCATGAGCAGGTTCCGGTGATGAAGGAAGTGCTGACAGCGATGGGCGTGCCGATTCTTACCAAGGCGGGGTATGAGGCAGACGATATTCTGGGAACGATCGCAAAACGCTGTGCGGCGGAGGGCGTGGAGGTTTCTATCGTATCAGGAGATCGTGACCTGCTGCAGCTTGCAGATACGCACATTAAGATTCGGATGCCGCGTACTTCGAAAGGTACGACGGAGATACGCGACTATTACCCGGAGGATGTGAAGGCGGAGTATCAGGTGACGCCGATCGAATTTATTGATGTAAAGGCGCTGATGGGCGATACTTCGGATAATATTCCGGGCGTGCCATCGATCGGTGAAAAGACGGCAACCAGCCTGATTACCACCTACGGAAGCATTGAGAATGCGTATGCACACATTGATGAGGTAAAGCCGCCGCGCGCACAGAAAGCGCTTCGGGAGCATTATGACATGGCGCAGATGAGCAAGGATCTGGCAACGATCCGCATCAATTGCGAGATTGGTTTTTCGCTGGAGGAGGCGAAGCTGGACTCGCTTTACACGCCGGAGGCATACCAGTATATGAAGCAGCTGGAATTTAAGTCCATTCTGCAGAAATTTGGTGAGGACGCCTTTGCGTCATCAGAAATGGAAAAATCTTTCCGTCTGGTAAATGATTTTGGCGAGGCACAGGTGATTTTTGACCGTGCACAGCGCGCGGAGGAGATCGGCGCGCAGCTGGTGATTGAAAAAGGAGAGGTTGTAGCACTGGCACTCTGCCTGGATGGGACATCGATCTATGCGATCCCGGCGGTTGGGTTCCTGACCGGACAGTATCTGGCGGAGGAGCTGGAACGCCTGATGGAGGTGGTTCCGTCTGTGACGGTTCTGGATCTCAAGATCCAGCTTCCATTTCTTAAAAATCACAACCGCCGGATCGTGGACGGCATCCGGAATGCAGAAGGAAACCGTGCGGTTATGGACGCAGGCGTGGCGGCGTATCTGTTAAATCCGCTCAAGGATACCTATGGATATGATGACCTGGCGCGCGATTACCTGGATATGACCGTGCCGTCACAGGTCGATTTGCTTGGAAAAACGGCGCTGTCGGATGCATTTGAGACAATGCCGGAGAAAGCGTTGAATTGTGTCTGCTACATGGCATATACGGCGTGGAAATCGCGGGAAATCCTGCTGGGGCAGCTTCGAAGACATGGAATGCTGCATCTCTTTTATGAGATAGAGATGCCGGTTATTTACAGCCTCTACCATATGGAAGAGGAAGGTATTCAGGTGCGCCGGGAGGAATTGAAAGCCTATGGCGAACGCCTCCAGACGCAGGTAGAGAAACTGGAGCAGGAGATTTACGCTGAGACGGGCTGTGAATTTAATATTAATTCCCCGAAGCAGCTGGGTGAGGTTTTATTTGAAAAAATGTCTCTGCCGGGCGGCAAAAAGACGAAGACCGGCTATTCGACGGCGGCGGATGTGCTGGAAAAATTGGCGCCGGAGTATCCGGTTGTGCGGAAAGTATTAGACTATCGCCAGGTGGCGAAACTCAAATCGACCTATGCGGACGGGCTGGGTGCATTTATCCGGGAGGACGGACGAATCCACGGAACTTTTAACCAGACGATCACAGCGACGGGACGTATCAGCAGTACAGAGCCGAACCTGCAGAACATTCCGGTGCGTATGGAGCTGGGACGCGAGATCCGGAAGCTGTTTGTACCACGCGAGGGCTGTGTGCTGGTTGACGCTGATTATTCCCAGATTGAGCTGCGTGTGCTGGCGCATATGTCGAATGACAAGAACCTCATCCAGGCATACCGGCAGGCGGAGGACATCCACGCGATCACGGCGTCGCAGGTATTCCATGTGCCGCTTGAGGAAGTGACACCGCAGCTTCGCCGCAATGCAAAAGCGGTCAATTTCGGTATCGTATATGGTATCAGCGCGTTTGGGCTGGGCGAAGATCTCGGTATTTCCCGCAAGGAAGCGACCGAGTACATTGAGCGTTACTTTGAAACCTACCCGGATGTCAAACGTTTCCTCGATGGTCTGGTAAAAACGGGCAGGAAATACGGCGAGGTCAAGACCATGTATGGGCGTGTGAGACCGATTCCGGAGCTGAAATCCGGCAATTTTATGCAGCGTTCGTTCGGTGAGCGTGTGGCGATGAATTCCCCGATTCAGGGAACTGCAGCCGACATTATCAAGATTGCGATGATCCGCGTCGATCAACGCCTGCGCCGCGAAGGACTGCGTTCCCGCATTGTCCTCCAAGTGCACGATGAACTCCTGATTGAAACCTGGAAAGAAGAGCTGGAACAGGTGCAGTCGATTCTGGCGACGGAGATGAAACGTGCGGCGCAGCTGCAGGTGGAGCTGGAAATCGATATGAAGATGGGAAATTCGTGGTTTGAAACGAAATAATGGAAAGGTACAGATAAACATGAAGATAATCAGTATTACCGGAGGCGTTGGTTCCGGTAAGAGTGAGGTCCTGCGTGTGCTGCAGGAGGAATTTGACGCGGAAATTATTAAGGCAGATGAAGTGGCTCACCAGCTCATGGAGCCGGGTAAGAAAGGCTATCAGCATGTGGTAGAGGCGTTGGGTGATTCCTTTTTAAATAAGGACGGCAGCATTGACCGCAAAAAGCTGGCGGCGCTTATTTTCCAGAATAAAGAGGCGGTGGAGACGATGAACGCCATCATCCACCCGATGGCGTGGGAGGAGATCCGCTATGCGATCAACCATTCCGACAAGGAGATCATCGTTGTGGAGGCAGCTCTCTATGATGACGACCACAATGCGATGTTTGATGAAATCTGGTATGTATACACATCGGTGGAGAACCGCATCAAGCGTCTGATGGCAAGCCGCGGCTACAGCGAGGAAAAATGCCGGGGCATCATGGCAAATCAGGCATCCGAGGACGATTACCGGAGTTTTGCGACGCGTGTGTTGGACAACAACGGCGGGATTGAGGATATTCGGAAGCAGATAGCGTCATTTTTAGGAAAAGAGGATTAGGATACATATGCGGATGGTTAGTATTGCCAGCGGCAGCAGCGGGAATTGTATTTATATAGGAAGCGACAACACCCACGTTCTGGTGGATGCGGGGATCAGCAACAAGCGTATTGAGATGGGGTTAAATGACCTGGGGCTGAATGCGCGGGAACTGGATGGAATTCTCATCACGCATGAACATTCCGACCACATCAAAGGGCTCGGCGTGCTGGCGCGCAAATATGGCACACCTATTTACAGCACAAAAGAGACATTAGAGGAAATTCAGGATTCCAAGAGTCTTGGCGAGATTCCGGAAGATCTGATGCACCCGATTACGCCGGATGTTGATTTTATGGTAGGAGATCTGGAAGTCAAACCGTTCCGGATCGACCATGATGCAGCGAATCCTGTTGCCTACCGGGTTCAGAATGAAAAAAGATCGGTGGCGGTGGCGACGGATATGGGGCATTATTCCCAGTACATCATTGACCATCTGCAGGGGCTGGATGCGATTTTGCTGGAAGCCAACCACGATGTCAAAATGCTGGAGGCAGGACCGTATCCGTATTACCTGAAGCGTCGTATCTTAGGCGATTACGGACACCTTTCTAATGAAAATGCGGGACGGCTTTTAAGTTCCATCCTGCATGACAATTTGAAGCATATTTTCCTGGGGCATCTGAGTAAGGAAAATAATTACGAAGAGCTGGCATATGAGACGGTGCGTCTGGAGATCACAGAGGGAGATACGCCGTATAAGGCGAATGATTTCCCGATCACAGTGGCAAAACGCGATGCAGTGTCGCAGATTGTGACGGTGTAGAAGACGTAAAAGTATTAAAATTGGTTATACAAAGTCTGAAAACAAGCCAGAAGATATATTTGGGGTTATGGCTTGGAGGCATGAACAAAAGTGTGGGGTTGACAGAAATATCGTTACTGTACACGCATACGTGTCCAGTAACGGAATATCATTTTAGGTGTAAAAGTCAGCAGCCGGATGGCAGTTGAGTTTTTATAGAAATTAGTAAGTCATAAAAACATTTCCGCCATAGGACGGAGAGCACACAGGAGGATGAAAGCTATGAGTAAGATTATTATTACTATCGTTGGACAGGACCGCGTCGGTATCGTTGCAAAAACGTGTAACTATCTGGCTGACCACAACATGAACATTCTTGACATCACGCAGACGATCCTGCAGGAATATTTCAACATGATGATGATCGTGGATATTTCCGGTTCCAAGACATCCTTTGATGATATGGCGCATGAGCTGGACAAGCTGGGACAGGAGATCGGCGTAAAGATTCTCTGTCAGAGAGAAGAGATTTTTACCAGTATGCACAGAATCTAAGCAAATATTTTCAGAAAGGACGTAAAACCAATGATTAACATGCAGGAAGTTCTGGAAACTAATAACATGATCGCGCATGAAAAACTGGATGTGCGGACGATCACGATGGGTATCAGCCTCTTAGACTGTGTGGACAGTGATCTGGCGAAGATGAATGAGAAGATCTACAATAAGATTACAACTTATGCGAAAGATCTTGTATCGACCGGCGATGCCATCGGACGTGAATTTGGGGTTCCGATCGTCAATAAACGTATCTCGGTTACTCCGATCGCGCTGGTAGGTGGAAGTGCCTGCAAGAAGAGCGAGGATTTTGTAGAGATTGCGAAAACACTTGATAAGGCAGCGAAAGAAGTGGGCGTCAACTTTATCGGTGGCTATTCCGCATTGGTTTCCAAGGGAATGACACCGGCGGAAGAGCTTCTGATCCGCTCGATCCCGCAGGCACTTGCCTGCACCGACCGTGTGTGCAGCTCCATCAATGTCGGTTCTACCAAGACAGGTCTTAACATGGATGCAGTCCGTCTGATGGGCGAGATGGTTGTGGCAACCGCAGAGGCAACGAAGGACAATGATTCCCTCGGCTGTGCGAAGCTGGTTGTATTCTGCAACGCGCCGGATGATAACCCGTTCATGGCAGGTGCATTCCATGGCGTGACTGAGGCGGATGCGATCATCAACGTCGGCGTCAGCGGTCCGGGAGTTGTAAAGACGGCTCTGGAAAAGGTACGTGGCGAGAACTTTGAGGTGCTGTGTGAGACGATCAAGAAGACAGCATTCAAGATCACCCGTGTTGGACAGCTGGTAGCACAGGAGGCGTCCAAACGTCTGGGCGTTCCGTTTGGCATCATTGATCTGTCGCTGGCACCGACTCCGGCAGTCGGAGACAGTGTGGCGGAGATTCTGGAAGAGATCGGCTTAGAGCGCAGCGGTGCACCGGGTACAACAGCAGCGCTGGCAATGTTAAATGATCAGGTTAAGAAGGGTGGCATCATGGCGTCCTCCTATGTTGGCGGACTCAGCGGTGCGTTTATTCCGGTCAGCGAGGATCAGGGCATGATCGATGCAGTTTCTGAGGGTGCGCTTACGATTGAGAAGCTGGAAGCAATGACCTGTGTCTGCTCTGTAGGTCTTGATATGATTGCGATCCCAGGCGATACGAAAGCGACCACGATCGCCGGTATCATCGCGGACGAGGCGGCAATCGGCATGATCAACCAGAAGACAACGGCAGTCCGCCTGATTCCGGTCATCGGAAAAACAGTGGGCGATACGGCAGAGTTCGGCGGTCTGCTTGGCTATGCGCCGATCATTCCGGTCAACCGTTTCTCCTGCGACAACTTTGTCAAACGTACCGGACGTATCCCGGCACCAGTACACAGCTTTAAGAACTAATAGGAGTTTCATATGGATAAATCACAGGAACTGAGAGAGGTGCTTCTGCGGTATCTCGATGCCGATCTGGAGCGAGTTATTTTCAGCAACCCGAGAACCCGTGAATCCTATCTGAAATTAACCGTGCGTCCTCTGCTTCTGCGGGGGGCGCTTGCTTTTCAGACGGAAGAATTTACGGAAAAACAGGCATTTCAGAAAAATCAGAACGCAGAAAAGACCGCCGAGTACCGGCTCGGAGAACTGGAAAACCGTTACCGCAATGCGGAGATCGCGTCGCTTCACGGGATTGTCAATATTCTGATCAGTAAGAAGGGAACGGTGACGATCAAAGAGAAGAAAGTGGGGGTTAAAAGGGCAGAGAATCGGACGGTATCGGTGGCAGCAGGTGATGTGCAGAAAGCTGGAAAGCAGATGCCGGCGAAGAGTCATGCAGATGTGAAAGAAAATTCGCTCGAAAAATCGGGTCAGAGTCAGTCAAGTCACGAAAACGGAAAGATGCAGAGAAGTGCTAAAATACAGGGAAATGGTAAACTGCAGAGCAATGCGAAACAGCAGAAAAATGCCGGAACAGGACTGTCGGCTGGCATGGATGCCGCAGCGTTTTCAGAACGTCTGGCTTCGTTATCCCATAACCGTACTAAAAAATACGTCCTTCAGGAAGGCGTCCCAGTCCCATTTCTGGTAGATCTCGGTGTCATGACGGCAGAAGGCAAAGTTGTGAAATCCCGCTACGACAAATTCCGCCAGATCAACCGTTTCCTGGAATTTATTGAGGATGTACTGCCGAACCTTGACCCGAACCGGACGAATACGATCATTGATTTTGGATGTGGAAAATCGTATCTGACGTTTGCGATGTATTACTATCTGCATGTGCTGAAAAAATATTCGATCCGTGTCATCGGTCTGGATTTGAAAAAAGATGTCATTGCGCTCTGCAACCGCCTGAGCAAGAAGTTTGGATTTGAGAACCTGACCTTCCTGCACGGCGACATTGCCGGATATGAGGGCGTCGATCAGGTCGACATGGTCGTGACGCTGCACGCCTGTGATACAGCGACCGATTATGCGCTGGCAAAAGCGGTCAAATGGGGCGCAAAAGTCATTCTTTCCGTTCCATGCTGTCAGCATGAGATTAACAAGCAGATTCAGAACGACCTTCTGTCGCCGGTTTTACAGTACGGCCTTCTGAAAGAACGTATGTCGGCGCTTCTGACCGACGGAATCCGTGGGCAGCTCCTCGAAATGTCCGGCTACCGGACGCAGATTCTCGAATTCATCGACATGGAACACACACCGAAAAATATCATGATCCGTGCGATCCGCCAGAGCAAGAAAGCAGACGGGGCGGCACTGGAAGCGATGATGAAGAAACTGCATGTGAAGCCGACGTTGTATGGGTTGTTGGTGGGGGAAGAGGCGTAGGAAATTTAGAAAGCACTTTTATGGGGGTTGATAATGCTGGACAGTTATAGCTGATAAAACCTCTTCGCAAATTCCAAAAACACCCCGCCTTCCTCTGCCATATACTTAACCGGCGAATACACCAGATAGAGTTTCCGGAGAAAGGCAGCTTCCCCAAGCGGAAAGAGAAGCAGTTTCCCCTGCCGTGCATCTGCCTGTACAGTTGCTTTTGAGAGAATGGAGATGCCCATTCCCAGCATGATACACTGCTTGAGGGCGGCGGCATCGTCCATCACGGCAATAACATTTAAATCATCGAGTGAAAGCCCTTTATTTTTCAGGAAATGAAGGGTTTCCTGCTTTGTGCCGGAATTATCTTCCCGGAGCAGAAACGGTTCTTTTAAGAGGGCATCCAGCGGTGATGGAATAGACTGGTAAGCCTGATAATGCGGTGTGGCGGGGGCAGCGATCACAAGCTCATCGGAGGCAAATGGGAGAAATTCGCAGGAGGTGTCCGAGGTAGTAGTTCCGACCAGACCGATGTCGCAGATGCCGTCATCCACCTTATGTACAACGTCCAGGCTGTCTGAGCAGGAAGCATAGACACGGATATCAGGATGAACTGCGTGATAAGCGCTTAAAAGTTCCGGCAGAAAATAAAGGGACGGAACGGAGGATGCGCCGATCCGAATCTGCGGTTTCGTCTCGTTGGCGAGTTCCACGATTGCTTTCTGCTGCAGGGTCAGAATCTCCGTGGCATAGGAATATAATTTTGTCCCGGCAGGAGTCAGGGAGAGCGATTTGGTGGTGCGCTTTAAAAGCTGGGTGTGAAATTCCTCCTCCAGACTGCGGATGTGGGCGCTGACAGTCGGCTGTGAGATGTACAGCTTCTGGGCGGCAAGCGAAAAACTCTGATATTTGACGGTGTACACGAAAGCTTCTAATTGGCGGATGTCCATATATTTAAAATCCTTTCTATAGATAAAATCAATTTTTAATGATTCTGTGATAAAATCCAAAATTAAAATGAATAGTAGACAGGTGAAAACAATCTCTAAAGAAGAGTGTAGCTTTATTTATTGAAAATATCAATAAGTTTATAGCAAATATCAATATAAACGATTTTACCATAAAAATACAGGATGTTATACTTGTCTGCGGAAAGTATGGATAGATCCATGAAATGTACGCGCTTGAAATTTTTCTTGTTTGATTTTGTGAGATGATTTTTTGCCGGATGCACTCAAATTTCTGATATGTATTGATGAAATGCGAGTGTGGTGCGTGAAATCACCCACAATGACGAGTGTGAGAAAAACTTTAAGAGTACATGAAATAAAAAAGGAGGCAGGTATGAAAGTATTTGACAAGACATGGAAGCTGGCAGTGGCAGGCGCGCTTGTGGGTGTGCTGGCAGCATTGCTGGCGTATTTTGGAAATCCGGCCAATATGGCGATCTGTATTGCGTGCTTCGTGCGTGATACGGCGGGAGCGCTGAAACTTCACTCAGCAGCACCGGTTCAGTATTTCCGTCCGGAGATTGTAGGATTTGCAGTGGGAGCATTTGCGATCTCACTGGCGACGAACGAGTATAAGGCGACGGCAGGTTCTTCACCGATGATCCGCTTTGTTCTGGGTGCGATCATGGTAATCGGCGCGCTGGTATTCTTAGGGTGTCCGTTGCGTATGGTTCTGCGTATGGCAGCCGGTGACCTGAATGCGTATGTAGCGCTGGTTGGATTTGCAGGCGGTATTGCAACTGGTTCGTTCTTCCTGAAAAAGGGATTTTCGCTGGGCAGAGCGTATGAGACGCAGAAATCAAGCGGATATGTGCTTCCGGTGCTCCTTCTGGCGCTTTTTATCATTGGAGCAGTAACAGGCGTATACGCAGCCAGCACGGAAGGACCGGGAAGCAAGCACGCACCGGTTCTGATTTCCCTAGTTGCGGCTCTCCTGATTGGTGCATTGGCACAGAAGAGCCGTATGTGTTTTGCAGGCAGCATCCGTGATGTGATTCTGATGAAAAACTTTGATCTGCTCAGCATTATCGGCGCACTGTTTGCAGTCATGCTGATTTTTAACCTTGCAACTGGCAATTTCCATTTGAGCTTTTCCGGTCAGCCGATCGCGCACTCCCAGCATCTCTGGAATATTCTGGGTATGTATGCCGTTGGATTTGCAGCCGTTCTGGCTGGCGGATGCCCGCTGCGTCAGATCATTCTGGCAGGGCAGGGCTCCTCGGACAGTGCGGTAACCTTTCTGGGAATGCTGTTAGGGGCGGCACTTGCACACAATTTTAACCTGGTTGGTGCGGCAGCAAAAGCGGCAACCGAGACAGAGGCAGCCGTTTTGGGTGGTCCGGCGATGCCGGGCAAAATTGCCGTAATTGTATGTATTGCCCTGTTATTCGTGATTGCAGCGGCAAATATGAAACGTAGAAAGAAATAAAGAAAAGAGGAAACGGAAAATGTCAGATTTTGTTGAGGTAGATGTGCGGGGACTCTCCTGTCCGGAACCGGTTTTGATGGTGATGGATGCGATGGATGAACATCCGGGAAAACAGATCCGTGTGCTTGGCGATGAGGCACACACCCGGACGAATATTGAGCGCACGTTGAAGTATCATGGAAAAGAGGGGCACACCAAGGTGCTGGAAAACGGCTGTTTCACCATTACCTTTGAAGCGTGATGCTGCTCTGGAATATTAAATAGGTGGAAATGATGAGGCAGAAACGGGAATATCGGATTTTTACCTTTCACACGACGGCTGCGGCGATGGAGATGGAGGCATTCTGCCGGGAACAGGGAATCAGAGGGCGCCTGGTGCCTGTCCCACGCGAACTCTCAGCAGGCTGTGGAATTGCCTGGCGGATGGAACCGGCGGAATATGAACGGTTTCAGGGAGTGATTGCGGAGAGCCAAATTGAGATCGAGCAGAGCTGTGTGGTTATGAATTAAATAAAATGTTATGTTAGAGCAGGCATCATAGAAAAAGTATATAGGAAAAAGCGGCGGTATCGGCAGTGGCGAGACATTCAAAAAAGAATGGAGCGCTGACTGTGTGATACTGCTGCTTTTTGGCGTGTAAATCGAGGTCAGAATGAGGTCATTGAGGTCAGAAATCAAATCATGACCTCGATGACCTCATTTGTGACCTCGATGATCCCAATATTTTGAAATATTATTCTTCCGCCTTCGCCTCCTCCAGCAGCCGTGCAATCTCCCCCCCGCACCAGCGAGAATGCAACCTCATTCCGTCCGCTGTTTGTAACGACATCTGCATAGGCGCGGGTCGGTTCAACAAAGAGAGCATGCATCGGTTTGACGGTAGTCAGATACTGGTCGATGATGTTTTCGATATCGCGTCCGCGCTCTTTCGTGTCACGTAAGATTCGGCGGAGGATGCGCTCGTCGGCGTCGGCATCGACGAAAATGCGGATGTCGAGCAGATTGCGGAGTGCTTCGTCATAGAGAACGAGAATGCCCTCCAACAGGATAACCGGGCGCGGCTCGATGTGAATGGTCGCTTCGGCGCGGTTGTGGTTGGCGTAGTTGTAGGTTGGACAGTCGATTGCCTCCCAGTTTTTCAGTTTGTTGAGATGCTCAAGAAGCAGCTCCGTCTCAAATGCATCCGGGTGGTCGTAGTTCAGCTTTTTGCGCTGTTCAAATGGCATATCGTCGTGGGCGCGGTAGTAGTTGTCGTGGTAAAGCACGGTCACCTGATTACCAAATGCGTCTTTCAGACGGTTTGTAAAAGTGGATTTTCCTGAACCAGTTCCTCCGGCAATTCCGATGATAATAGGTGATTTTCTATTCACTGTGGTTTCCTCCATTTGTAAGTTTTATCTCAGTCGAGAAGAGTCCCACCTCTTTAGGTGGCGAGTAATAGCAAATTTGTCTCAGTGGGAGGTGGGTCTCCGACTGAGATAAACGCTCCGCGGGGATGCGCAGTGATTCTGTATGGAATATGTCAGCTTCGCTGACCAGAATCACGAGCCAAGTCTCACGGACGTTCCAAGCAGGTTAAGTTCCTCTGTCAGTCTTCCGATTCCATCGCCGAATGTGCGCTTAAT
>ENA-USUG01005250-USUG01005250.1-human-gut-metagenome-genome-assembly--contig:-NODE-5250-length-15041-cov-41.490176_pt1 | contig 15041 bp, 7 predicted proteins | sample MGYA00250059_ERZ773394 | MGnify/ENA primary metagenome ERZ773394 (study PRJEB29103, sample SAMN06111957) | human gut metagenome | biome: human gut; feature: ankylosing spondylitis patient; material... | reverse complement strand
TCCCAGCTCGCTCAACTTCTTGTCTATCCGGGAAATAATATCGTCGTCACTGGCCGGATAGTTATTCCGCAAACTTTGCAAATATTGACGGGCTTGGAAAGTCTCGCCCCGTTTTTCATAAATGTCGGCCATAAGCAAGAATGCCCGAGCCAACCAATAATTGTGGGGAGTACCTTTGTCGATAAAAGTATTCAGCGTCTTTTCGGCCGTATCGATCGCTTTGTTGTCGAATTGATATTGGGCCAATAAATAGGCACTTTGCGCCCCGTAAATCGAACGGGTATCTTTCGAAAGCTCCCGCCAGTCATCGGCCGCATTTTCTCCCTTTCCCGTATGGAAATAGGCATCGGCACGAGCAAACAAAATCTCTTGCCGCAAATCGGGAGAAAGTTTGCTTTCGCTCAACAACTTGTCGGCAACCGTTATCACCTCGCCATATTGCCGCTTATTCCGGGCAATACGAAGCATACCCAACCGGGCGGCCTGTTTGTTCTCGCCGACAGTCGCTTTCTTCTCCAACTCCTTGAATCCGGCAAAAGCCTCGTCATAACGAGCTTTCAAATAAAGTATCTCGCATTTGCGGGCCAATGCTTCTTCGGCAAACTCGCCATCGGGACTGTTCGTCACCACATAGTCGAACGCCGGAAGAGCTTTGTCGTAGTCTTTCGCTGCAAACGATGCTTTCCCGATATAGTAATTAGCCGGAATCAAAAACGCGCCCGACGGATAATTTCGCACATATTTCTCCAACGAAGCGATACCTTTCCCCGTCATATAAGTGCGCTCGGCTGCCATATACGACAAAGAATCCAATTCGCTCACAGGAGCCTGCTCCGACCGTCCTACGCTGTTCAGATAGTTAGCGTAGGCATCAACGGCATCTTTCTCTACATATACCGATTTGAGGTCGGCGACCGCTACGCGAGCCTCCTCGCTGGTCGGATAACGCTCTATCACTTGCTGGTAAGCAGCCACCGATTCGTCTGTCTGCCCGTTATTGAAATAGACCATACCCAACTGCAAACCTCCCTTGCGGGCAATCGCGCTCTGGGGATAATCGGCGATTAACTGTTTGTAACATACGATAGCATCGTTATTCCTATTCAATATCGTATAAGCCTGTCCCTTTTCGAACCATGCGTTCGCCAGATATCCCGAACGGGGATAATCTACAATCAATTTGTCCAACAACTCTATTTTGCGTTCGTGATTCCTCTGCAATCCTGCCATGAAAGCTTTTTGAAAAAGGGCATAATCTCCGTTCGCGACATCGGTCTCTTGGGCTCGGGCATAATACTGCTCGGCATCGGCGAACCGACGGGCGTAATAATAGCAATCGCCCATCCGGGAATAGGCATCGGCAAGCATGCTTCGATTTCCTCCGGTCTGTACAGAGACATACCGGGAAAAACCGTCGAGGGCTTGCGAGAAGTTATGCTGTTTGAATTGACAGTAGGCCCAATCGTACCACGCCAGCGAATACATTTCGCTCCGCTTGTCCTTGCTGGAAGAAAGATATGCCGAATAATTCCGGGCAGCGATGTCGTATTGTTCCCGACGATATTGGCACTCGGCGAGCCAAAACGCAGCCTTACCCCGTATATCGGTATCATAGTTTCCCACAGCGATCGCCCGGCTAAACAAACTTTCGGCATCGGCGATACGGGCATTGGTGAAAGCCTCCGTCCCCAACTGGAAAAGAATGCGTTGCTTGGCGGCGAGTATTTTCCCGTCGGGCTTCCGTATTTTATCGATAGACGCCAGTGCCGACCGATAATTACGGGTCGTCATGTAAACTTCTACCAAATAGTCGTTAATCTTGTCGGCATAGCGAGAACCGGGAAACTCGTTCAAGAAACGTTCGAACACACCCACCGAGTTATCGAAAGGCGAAGCCGTGCGATCATACAGGCAGAGCGCATAGTTGTAAAGCGCCGTTTCCCGAACCTGACGGTCGTAATTCCCTTGTGAAGCCATCTCGAACGCCATGCGGGCATTATTTTTATCTCCCGCTCGCAAATAGGCTTGCCCGATATAAAGATAAGCATTTTGAGAAAGAGCCTCGTCCACGCCGGTCACACGCCCCAAATAATCGATCGCCTCGCTATCTTCTCCCCGGCGATAGGTCATGACACCCATGACATAAAGAGAAGAGCGTTCGGGTTTGCGACATCGTTGCAAATACCTTTCCAAATATTCCATCGCCGCTTCATCGTCACCTTCTTGATAAGCGCTTTCGCCGAGCAACCGAAGAAGCTCGGTGTATAAGTCGGCATCGGAAGACGGACGAGACAACAACGCTTTACCCTCGGACAATACCTGTGCGAAACGTTTTTGCCCGAAATAAATCTGCAACATGTGCAGCCGTGCAGCATAGCCGAAACTCCTGTCGTCCGCCACTTTCGAGAATCCACTTAAAGCGGCTCTATCATCGCCCTCGTTCATCTGTATATACGAAAGGTAGAAAGTGGCTCCTGTCCGAAATCTCTCTTTCCCGATTAGAAGCTGAAACAGCGGTTTCGCCGCATCGGGATTACCGGTCTTCAACAAAGAACATGCTGTGCGATATCCCCACCGGTCCTCCTCGTCGCCGGTCAACAGACTCACATTTACCGTCTGATAGGCTTTCAAGGCTTTTGCATAATCTTGACTGTCGTAATAATAATCGGCCAATGCCAACCGAACCTGCAAAGTATGTTTAGAATCCGGATAATTTCGCAAAAAATCCGTCAACCGCTGTACAGCCTGCGGCGAATAATTGCGGGCTTCCGAAAGAGCGATATACCAGTCGGCCGTTTCCCGCTGCTCAGGCGACAAATCGCCTTCACAAGCCTCTTTCATCACATCGGCACAACCCGCGTAGTTCTTCTCTTGAAAGAGAAAGATTCCCCTATCTATCAAAGCCCTGTCATCGTTATAAGCCGGGATTCCCAGCTTGGCGGCCAAAAGCTGTCCGGTGCATACGATTCCACAAAGTATAACTATCGCCCGTTTCATGAACATCTTTATTTTGTATTAAGTTCCGAACTATCCACCCATTTAAATAATTTATCCGACGGTCGTATCTTCTCATCGATACGCATCGAGAACCGCTCTCCTTTTACCGTCTTTCGCACCGGTTTCAAATCGACTCGTATCTCCTCTACCTTGCGGATAAGCGCACCGGTCGTCGGGCCGGTGACGAGTATCTCGTCTCCCACGCTCAACGAACCGCTCTCCATGAGAAATTCGGCCACACCGAGGTTGGAAAAATACTTCACGCCCTTGCCTATATATATCTTTCGTTTCGTGGCTCCCGAGCCATAATTGTGAGTCCATTCGCCCAAGCGCTGACCTAAATAATATCCGTTCCAGAACCCTCGATTAAAGACGGTAGCGAGCCGTTCGTCCCACTGTGCGATCTTCTCGTCGGTAAAGTCGTTGTTCAAATAAGACTCGATGGCCTCGTTGTAACACGAAACGACCGTACGCACATATTCCGGTCCCCTTGCACGACCCTCGATTTTAAATACCCGCACCCCCGAATCGATCAGTTTGTTCAGGAAATGTATCGTTTTCAAGTCCTTCGGCGACATGATGTAAGCGTTATCCACTTCCAACTCGTTACCGGTCTCCTTGTCTTTCACTTCGTATGAACGACGGCAAATCTGCATACAAGCCCCCCGATTCGCCGAAGCATTCATTTCGTGAAGGCTCAAATAACATTTGCCGGACACAGCCATGCACAATGCCCCGTGACAGAACATCTCTATACGTACCGGTTCTCCGCCCGGCCCCACGATACGATCCCGCAAAATGGCTTCGTGAATACGGGCTACCTGCTCCATATTCAACTCCCGGGCCAGCACCACCACATCGGCAAAACGGGCATAGAATCGCAACGCCTCGGTATTGGAAATATTCAGCTGGGTCGATAAATGCACCTCTACCCCTATCTCGCGGGCATAGGTCATAGCCGCCACATCGCTGGCGATAATAGCCGAGAGCCCGGCCTCCTTCGCCGCATCGATAATACGATGTAACAGAGGTATATCTTCGTCGTAGATAACGGTATTGACCGTCAGATAACTCTTTATGTGATGCTCGTTACAAATACGCACGATCTCGTGTAAATCGTCTATCGTAAAATTATTCGACGAACGGGCTCGCATATTCAGCCCCTCGATACCGAAATATACCGAATCGGCCCCTCCCTGTATGGCCGCCGTCAAAGAATCGTACGAACCCACCGGCGCCATAATTTCAAAATCGCTTCTCTTCATCATAAACAAACCGTTCTATTTCCCGGTGATTATTTTTCGTATTTCGTTCAGTTTATTCAATGCTTCTACCGGTGTAAGGTTATTGATATCGACCTGTAAAATTTCGTCCCGAACCTGTGAAAGCACAGGATCGTCCAGTTGGAAAAAACTCAACTGCATGCCGCCTCCCGACGAAGCGATTTCGGCGGTAGGCTTGGCTATACCGTTCTGACGGTTTTCCGACTCCAACTGTTTCAATATCTGGTTGGCCCGCTTGACGATGCTCTGAGGCATACCGGCCAGCTTCGCCACATGGATACCGAAACTGTGCTCGCTCCCGCCGCGTACCAATTTCCGCAAGAATATCACCTTGTTGTCGACCTCTTTTACCGAAACGTTATAATTGACAATGCGTTTATAAGTACGTTCCATTTCGTTCAGCTCGTGATAATGGGTAGCGAACAACGTTTTGGCACGAGCTTTGGGGTGTTCGTGTATGTGCTCGACAATAGCCCACGCGATAGATATACCGTCGTAAGTACTCGTTCCCCGTCCCAACTCGTCGAACAGAACCAAACTCCGCTCCGACAGATTGTTGAGAATATCGGCGGCCTCGGTCATCTCGACCATAAAGGTAGATTCGCCGAGCGAGATATTGTCCGATGCCCCCACACGAGTGAAAATCTTGTCCACAATCCCTATCTTAGCGGCCTCGGCCGGAACGAAACTTCCTATCTGAGCCATCAGAACAATCAAAGCGGTCTGGCGCAACAACGCCGATTTACCGGCCATGTTGGGTCCCGTTATCATCATGATTTGCTGCTTGTCGTTGTCGAGCTCGACACTGTTGCTGATGTAGGGTTCGCCCGGCGGCAACTGTTTCTCGATAACCGGGTGACGTCCTTCCTTGATGTCGATAACCAGCGAATCGTTTACTTCGGGACGAATATACCGGTTTTCCACGGCCGACTTCACGAACGACAACAAGCAGTCGAGCCGCGCAATGAGATTGGAATCGAGTTGTATGGCAGGAATATACTCCGTCAATGCAAGAATCAAATCATTGAACAACTGCGTTTCCAATGAAAGAATCTTCTCTTCCGCCCCCAAAATCTTCTCCTCGTATTCTTTCAACTCTTGGGTGATATAACGCTCTGCGCTCACCAACGTCTGCTTTCTGATCCAATCGGAAGGAACCTTGTCCTTGTGAGTATTGCGCACTTCGATGTAATACCCGAATACGTTGTTATACCCGATTTTCAAGCTGGGAATACCCGTTTTCTCACTCTCGCGCTGCTGCACGTGCAACAAATAGTCTTTCCCCGAATAGGAAATCTCTCGCAACTCGTCGAGTTCGTCGTTCACCCCCTTGCGGATAATTCCTCCCCGATTCACCAAATTGGGCGCATCGGGATTAATTTCATGCTCGATTCGGTCCCTGATGATCGTACAGCAATTCAGTTGCTCCCCGATACGTTGCAATACAGGTTCATCGCTCTGCTCGCAAACAGCCTTGATAGGCTCTATCGCCGACAATGCCACCTTCAACTGAACCACCTCGCGAGGCGAAATACGCCCCACCGCTACTTTCGAAATGAGGCGTTCCATATCGCCTATCGTATCGAGTTGCGGATCGATAACCTCCCTAACTTCGGGGTGGCGGAAAAAGAACTCCACTCCGTTCAACCGATCCTCGATAGGCTTCACATCTTTCAACGGAAAGACAACCCACCGTTTGAGCATACGCGCCCCCATCGGGGTGACAGTCCGGTCTATCACGTCGAGCAAGCTCTTTCCCCCTTCGTTCATCGGAGAAAGCAATTCGAGACTCCGCACCGTGAATTTATCCAATCGCACATATCGCTCCTCCTCGATACGAGACAGCGATGTAATGTGCGAAATCTGCGTATGCTGCGTAATATCCAAATAATGAAGCAGAGACCCCGCGGCGATAATGGCGTTGGGCATATTGTGAATTCCGAAACCTTTGAGATTTTTCGTCTCGAAGTGACGTAATAAGCGATCCGAAGCGGCATCCTCGGTATAAACCCAATCGTCCAACTCGAAAGTAAAAAAACGGGAACCGAAATGCTCCTCGAACAATTTCCGTTTCGTACGCTCGAACAGCACCTCTTTCGGAGAGAAATTGCCCAACAGCTTGTCCACATAGTCGAAATCTCCCTCGGCGGTCAAGAACTCACCTGTCGATATATCGAGAAAAGCCACACCCACTTTGTTACCTTTCCCGAAATGAACACCCGCCAAGAAATTATTCTCTCGGTGATCGAGAATATTGTCGTTAATCGACACACCCGGTGTTACCAATTCCGTAATACCGCGCTTGACCAATTTTTTTGTCAGTTTCGGGTCTTCCAGTTGTTCGCAAATAGCCACCCGTTTTCCGGCACGCACCAACTTGGGAAGGTAAGTATCGAGAGCATGATGGGGAAAACCGGCCAACTCCACATACTGGGCGGCTCCATTTGCCCGGCGAGTCAATGTAATCCCCAATATTTCCGATGCCACCAAAGCATCGTCCGAAAACGTTTCATAAAAGTCCCCCACCCTGAAAAGCAATATCGCATCGGGATGCTTGGCTTTCATCTCGATATACTGTTTCATCAGCGGAGTTTCGACAATTTCCTTGGCCACGATATATTTCTTTTATATTCGTATGAATAATCCTGTTTAAGAGAAACAAAGATAACATTTTCGACCGGAATTGTGAAATTAAAAAAATGTAAGAAACCGTTTTTATTTTTTTCTACTCCTCACTTCATCGCTGCCACTCCCCGTTTCCTCCTCTCCCCTGTGTTTCGAAAAACAAAAAGTCAGCTCTTAAAACGACGAGTAAGATTTATGCTTCTCTATTGAAACAGCTCTCTCCCTCCTCTCACCAGACCTTGTAACATTCGAAACATTTCACTCCTCCCCTGCCGCGTCCCGTAGCATTACGGGGTGTTTTGCAACGCAAAATATAGCGTAGGACGGAGGAGTTAAAGAAATACCAGCAGTAAAAGCAACAGAGGCAAGGTTCCTCTCCCCCGCTCATCGTAGATGAGATGGGACGAATGCCCACAGGACAGAAGGATTGAAAAAACAGTAGAGCGATGCTATCGAAAGATTTCTACACTCCTCCCCTGCCGCGCCCCGTAGCATTACGGGGTGTTTTGCAACGCAAAATATAGCGTAGGACGGAGGGGTTAAAGAAATACCAGCAGTAAAAGCAACAGAGACAAGACTTCTCCCCCCCGCTCATCGTAGATGAGATGGGACGAGTTCACCACCGACAAACTATACTTTCAGGAAAATATTTTTCCGATACAGAAAATAGAGGAAGAACCAGCAACAAGCGACATATCCTGCACGAAGGACGACCGCACCGGCAGGCTCACCGGCACATTCTCCCACCCATTGGGATATACCTCCGAACAAAAACTTATTCATGTGAGAAAATCCTACCACCTGCTGCGCCAGATAAATCGTTATCGAATTTAGTCCTATCACTCGGAAAAAGAGAGTCCACGATTTCCACCCTTTCACATCGACGATATAATAGAACAAAGCGAACAACAAGAACGAAAGTCCTCCCACGAAACAGGTAAACGAACTGCTCCAAAGCATTTTGTTAATCGGGAATACGGTATTCCAAACCAGCCCTATGGCGACCAACACAACCCCGATTCCCGACAAAAGCAAACTCTTTCTCTCTCCGCTTCCCAAGCGGGTGGAACGGACGATTTCCCCCGCATAAATTCCCAATAATGCCGTGACTATCGCCGGAAGCGTGCTCAGTAAACCCTCCGGGTCGAAATTACCGCATATCAATTTCCCCGGCAAACAATGCCGATCGATATATCCGACCAGATTCCCTTCGATAGAAAGAGGGGAAGCCCCCGCAGCATCGGGAGCCGGCACAAAGGCCAACAGCAACCAATAACCCACCAAGATAAAGACAATCAAACCATATTGTACCGACTTTTTCAAACTCATGTAAATGAAAGCCCCGAGCATCCACGCCAGCCCGATACGCCCCAAAACGCTTGCCAAACGCACATCGGGGAAATTCAACTGTAAGAATCCGTTATACAAGAATCCCAGCAAAACGAGGGTGACACCCCGGCGGAAAACCCTCAGGTAAATATGTTTGTCGCTCGATCCGCTCCCTCTTTGCTTGGCCAATGAAAACGGGAAAGATATACCTGCGACAAACAAGAACAAGGGGAATATCATATCGTGTTGGGTAAACCCGTCCCACGGGACGTGCCGCATGTGCCCCGCTATGACATCGCCCACCGCCGTCGGGTGCAAGGCATTCAAGGCGACTACCAACGGGGCGAAACCCATAATAAAAAGCATATCGAATCCCCGAAGGGTATCCAATGACAACAGACGTGTGTTTTTCTTTGTTTCTTTCTTTGTTTCCATATCCGAATTTTGTTTTTCTGTATAGTATACAAGCAACTCGGCTCGTTTATCCAATGATGCGTTATACTCCCTAATCCGCACCCGCAGCGATCCCGATCGAATGTATGTCTCTGCCTATTTCGACAACAGCTTTTTTATCCGTTCCACATCGTCTTCCCGTTCCGGTGGAATAATTCCCCGTCGATAGAAATCTTCGAAATCCGAGAGAAAGTCCTCTTTTAGCTCTTCCTTGTATCGCAGGTATATCTCTTCCGCCTCGGCATATCGACCTTGAAGAAGAAGGGATGCCGCAAGATTTGTATAAATGGTATGATAAGTAGAATCATATTTTGATCCCTCACGGGCATACCGTTCAGCTTCTTCAAAATTGCCCTGAGCGAGAAATAAGAATGAAAGGTTATTGCACGCTCGTACTAAATACGGCTCGTACACTTGTGGATTCACTGCCGTAAGCCGTTGATAAACCTCCACGGCAGAGAGATACATCTCCCCACTCTCCTCATAACGTTGGATATTGTAATACAAACAGCCTAAGCTATATTGTGTCCTTGCCAAGCCCGACTCGTAGACCTGTGGATTCACTACGGATAACCGTTGATAAATCTCCACGGCAGAGAGATACATCTCTTCGCTATCCTCATAACGTTGGGTATCGCTGCACAAAAGGCCTAAGTTATTTTGAACCATTGCCAAGCTCGGCTCATAGGCTTGTGGACTAATGGCCGCAAGTCGCTGGCAAATGTCTAAATTTTCTCGATAACGAGCTTCCGCCAAATCGTATCGTTTGTTTGTCTGTAAAAAACAACCATACTCAAACAAACTTTTTGCCAACTCTTCCTCCGAAAGGTTGGCACGGATCAGCTCGATACCCTGCTCATAGGCATGGCAAGCCAATTCGAAGCGACGAGGCTCTGCATAGTCTGTCATCAAAGCCTTTGCCCGCAAAACATACTCCTCGGCCAACGATCGTGTCTTTTGAAGTCCCGCCTCGATAAGCGACCGACCGGAATCGACCAGTAGTTTCCCTTGCTCTATCTCCTTGCGGGCCTGAGCGGCATCGGCGGCAATATCTTTTTCATTCAAAATCTCCACGACCCCTTTGCTGTTCCCTCGCTCGAACATCTCTATCGCCAACCGTTTGCGCTCGCTCACCGGCGTTCCGCTCCCGATCAGCTTGTTGATGGATAGAGCAAGATCGAACAGCCGGCTCTCCAATCGGTTGAGACTTTCCCGTTTCTTGTATAGTTCCGCCTGTTTCTCGTCAATCATCGGTTGGAGCTCGGCGACACCGGTCGCTCTCAGTCGGGCGATCTCTGTATTCAATCGGGCGATGGACTCTTTCAACGAAAGGTATTCCGGATTCTCGGCGGCAAAAGAGAGATTGTCCAGCTCGGCTATCTTGTGGCCGTAAAGCGAAACGACTCCGTTCTCTATCTTAAAGTGGTTACCCTCGGTTACGGAAGCGTTGCCCGATACCGATGGAATGATCCGCTCCAACTGCATGACAAAATGCAACTTCATGGCATCGTCGGTAGCATAGTTGCACCAATAATGCCCCACCCGATCGAACAAATCTTCCTTGAATCGTTTCAATGCCTCGTCCTCCATTTCACCTTCTATCAAGGCACGAATATAGACAAATGTCTTGGGGTGACTCTGACTCTTCACATATTCGTCTAAGGCTTGATTGAACTCCTCTATGGTGTATTCTCCCGCTTTGCGGTGAAACATACAGATACAAATATCGCTGGCACGTACTATGCGGTTGTAGTCGTCCTGAGTACGGCTTCCGGTGCAAAATGCCGAAAAATCTTCCCAACGTCTGCACCTTATGCGATACCCCCGAGGCTCGAAAATTTCGTCCAAAGAAGCCACCAATGAATGGAAGCTGTTACGGTCGTTTTTCAACTCGTCGCTGGATGCCAAAAATACGGTTATGTTCTTCATATCGTTATATCTGAGTTTCACTATACTTTAATATAGGTCTGCAAGATAAACAATTTCTACCTATCTCCCCAATTCTCCCGGTCGAGATTTCGGTAATTCACCGCTTCGTTGATGTGTTGCACCTGTACCCCTTCGCTACCTTCCAAATCGGCAATGGTACGTGCTACTTTCAAAATACGGTCGTAGGCCCGTGCCGACAGGTGGAAACGGTTCATCGCATCTTTCAGCCGTTTCAATCCCGCCTCATCGGGGACAGCGAATTGGTTCAGCAGCCGGGTAGTCATTTGGGCATTGCAATAGATGCCGGGATAGTCGGCAAAGCGTGCGGCTTGAATTTCTCTTGCGGCAATGACTCGTCGACGAATCGACTCGCTCGACTCCGCCGGACGGGTGTCGGAGATTTTCTCGAACGGGACGGGAACGATCTCCACTTGTATGTCTATGCGGTCGAGCAGAGGACCCGAAATTTTTCCCAAATAACGTTGTATCGTTCCCGGGCTGCATATACACTCTTTCTCCGGGTGGTTATAATATCCGCAAGGACAAGGATTCATCGAAGCGACCAACATCACCCCGGCGGGATATTCTATCGAGTATTTCGCACGTGCTATCGTTATCTTGCGGTCTTCGAGCGGTTGACGCATCACTTCGAGGACTTGACGTGAAAACTCGGGCAACTCGTCGAGAAAAAGCACCCCGTTGTGTGCCAATGAAATTTCACCCGGCTGGGGAAAAGTCCCGCCGCCCACCAACGCTACCGGCGATATGGTATGATGTGGCGCCCGGAACGGCCGTTGCGACAACAGCGAACTACCCCGCTCCATGCGTCCGGCAACCGAATGTATCTTGGTCGTTTCGAGTGCTTCCTGCAATGTGAGAGGCGGTAGTATAGAAGGCAACCGCTTCGCCATCATCGATTTTCCGGCGCCCGGAGGCCCTATGAGTATGATGTTATGTCCGCCGGCCGCCGCTACTTCGAAAGCCCTCTTGACACTCTCCTGACCTTTGACATCGCTGAAATCCAAATCGAAATGGGTATATTCCCTGAAAAATTCCGCACGAGTATCGATTACCGTCGGTTCCAGCTCGATCTCCCCGTTCAGGAAACGAATCACCTCGGTGATATTCTCTACGCCATACACATCGAGATGATTGACTACCGCAGCCTCGCGAACATTGGCTTTGGGAATAATCAACCCCTTAAAGCCCTCCTCCCTTGCCTTGATAGCTATGGGCAACGCCCCCTTGATAGGAAGAATGGAGCCGTCGAGAGACAACTCCCCCATCAACATATACTCGCTCAATTTACCTGTTTCTATCTTCTCGTCGCTCGCCAAAATCCCCACGGCCAAAGGCAAATCATACGCCGCCCCTTCCTTGCGTATATCAGCAGGCGACATGTTCACGATTACCTGTTTCCTCGGAAATCTGTAACCGTTATGTTCCACGGCCGAGACAATCCGCTCGTGGCTCTCTTTCACGGCTGCATCGGGCAATCCCACCATAAAGAAACGGATACCCTGCGAACAGTTCACCTCGATAGTCACTACAAGAGCATCGATACCCTGCACGGCTGCGCCAAAAACTTTCACCAACATAGTAATAGATTTTGCAGTAATAGGTTATGGTGTTACTAAACGTTCGATATAAACTCTCGAAGAGTCGGGCGAAAGCCCTCTGGCGACAATCCGCCCCAAAGAATCGGCGACCAACAGATAAGGTATGCTTTGGATATGAAGCTCTTTCACCCCCGGATAAAGATAACCGCCTTTCGCCCACCGCCGGGCCCATACGGCCGAATCGGCCTCGATTCGCTCCTTCCACACGGCGCTGTCCCTATCCAGCGAAATTTCCACGACCCGCACCAACGAATCGTATCGTTCTGTTATCTCCCTTAAAAAGCCGCTGTACCTCTGTGTTCCGGGTGTCTCGGCAGCCCAAAAACAAAGCAGGGTCGCTTGGGCTTCTCGGGGATTCAGTAGTTCGGTCGTATCGGCCACCGTAGTCAATGATAAATAAGGTAATACGGTGTCACTCTTCTGTATGGTTTCAAATTGTCGATACATTTCCAATGCTGCGGCCGGCGGAGCCGACAGTACACGGTCGTCCAACAAACCGATCAACGAATCGCAAAACGCATCGCTCGCCCTTCCCAACACATAATCATCTAACAAAATAGCGCTCACGGGCGAATCTTTATGTTCGCCTACATACTTTGCCACAACGCCTTGCAGCTCCTTGCTCAACTGCTCGTATCGCCGGGTTCTCATTCCCGATGCCGAAATGTTCCTTTCTGCCGACCAAGACTGCAACAACTCTTTATTCTCTTGATTGAACTTAAACAAATCCTTATTTAGAGAACTTCCTTTCACTCTCAACCCGAAAGGATCCTGCCCGTCGCCCGACAATTCTATCCGGTCGCCGTTCTGCACATATATCTTGGTCAAGGGCGTTTTATCGAAATAATAAAACTGTATGGGAATAACTGCCGAAGCCGAGTTTTTGAATGTGATAAAACCATTCTGCGGACGAAGCGTATCCACGACAATGCCGTTTTCAAGACCATAAACGGCATAAATAGGGCGTCCTCCTAAATTATTGATAGTTCCCTCCACGACAAACTCGTTATCCTTGCCGCCGCAACCCGACAGCAAAAGGACACAAATACACAGTACCGCACCTATTTTATTCATGCAAAAAACATTTTCATTTCTTGCAAATGTACTGGATTTTACGGGAGGAGCAAAACAATATCCGGGCAAAACAAAGTATAAAACCCGACAACAATGGAAAAACCGGCGAAAAAGAACGACCTTTTTACCTATAAAATAAAGCCGATATAGCATATATTTGCACAATTATCTATATCGGAATGTATCGGATATAGATGCGGTTCGAAATAAAAAAATGAACAAGTTCATTTTTCATTTCTCCCACCATTTGTTATATTTGTATATGAAACGATTGTTTATCTTACTGCTGATAGTTCTGCTCTGCATTCCGGGTTTTACCCAAATCCGAAACGATGTTCCCCGATACAATCCCGACAGCGTGCGTGAAGAGCTGGACAAAAGACCTTATTTTTCACTATACAAAGACAACTACTTCATCGGGGGTACGACCATCGGGAGCAAACCGACCAATAAAAATTCCGATGTAAAATTCCAACTAAGCATCAGCCAGAGACTTACAAAAAGTAAACTTCCATTCGACACCTACCTCTTTATAACCTATACGCAAAAAGCATTTTGGAATGTCTTTCAAGAATCTCTCCCGATGTACGATCTCAACTTCAATCCCGGCATAGGGCTATCGCATCTGGTCATACATCGAAATAGACTTATCGGACAAGTCTCGCTCCTGATCGAACATGAATCGAACGGGAAAGACAGCATTTGGTCTCGCAGTTGGAATAAAATCTCGTTTATGGGTGCGCTCGCCGTCGATCGCAATGTAGAGCTTCAATTCAAAACATGGATACCTATCATCGACAGCGGGAACAACCGGGATATCCTCAAATACTGCGGTATTTTTCAATTAGCAGGTAGTTACATAAGCGACAATCGTCGGTTCGGGGCTACCGTTATTCTCACCAAGCGGAGCGGCTGGAATTTCAATTTCAACACCGTTATCGAACTGAATGCCCGCTTATTCCCCAACGAAAACCAATATTTCTTTATACAATATTACAACGGTTACGGCGAAGGACTGCTCGACTATAACAAATTCCATTCTCGCCTGAGAGTAGGGTTCGTCATCAAACCCCAGAATTTCAGCAATTACTGATTCCTCCTTCACACATAGCTTTTTCAGTTCAGTAGAAAATCCGTAGGGTAGGCATGAATTTTAGCAATGAATCACTTGTCGACAAACACATTCCGGACTTTTCGGTGAAAGGTTGATTCTTGCTTAAATTTCTGTACAAAGCGTACTACACCTCCCCTGCTGTACCCCGTAGTACTACGGGGTACTATGTTAGCCATATAGAGGAGACACCGAAGGAACAATAGTTTCTAAGGAGAGGGGTTGAAAAAGATCATTGGGTTGTAGAGTTCAACCCCCTCGCCCTGCGGGCACTCCCCCTATCTCATCTACGATGAGCAGAGGGAGAGGGCTAAAATGCTCTTCGAACATCTTTTTACTTCTCGGCTCTTTGTGTGTATTCCCTTCCTCTCTGCCGTGTCCCGTAGTGTTACGGGAAGCTGTGTAAGTAGTATAGGGAAAAGACCGGGGAGAGGGGTTAAGTAATACGGTGCTAACTATGAAGTGAAACGTTTCCGGTTAGGTTGAACTTATCCAACTTTTAGGAATCGGTTCACCTTTAAACTCCTCCTCTGTGTTTTGCAACGCAAAATATAGGGGAGGTGGCACGCAGTGACGGAGGGGTTGAAAAGACATCACATCAATCAGTTTATATCGAGCATA
>ENA-USUG01005244-USUG01005244.1-human-gut-metagenome-genome-assembly--contig:-NODE-5244-length-15055-cov-4.800174_pt1 | contig 15055 bp, 10 predicted proteins | sample MGYA00250059_ERZ773394 | MGnify/ENA primary metagenome ERZ773394 (study PRJEB29103, sample SAMN06111957) | human gut metagenome | biome: human gut; feature: ankylosing spondylitis patient; material... | reverse complement strand
TGATTGTCGGATAGCAGAGAACCTGCCCATCCATATTTATCATCTAAATATTTTTGTAAGTCATGCCATCCTGGCGTTAGAGCCAGATTTGGTATTACTCTCCTCTGAAACCACACGTACTGACAGTCATGTGGCCTTAAAAGATGCGCTCAGTGAAGCGGGGATTCCCGCCGCGTACTTCAGCGTGACCCATTTTGAAGATTATCTGGATATGCTGAAAATTTGCACAGATATCACTGGCAACAAAGAAGCTTACAAAACTAACGGCACTGACGTGCAAGAACAAATTAACAAAATCATTGAGGAAAATCGCTTGGAAGATAGCCCTTCTGTGTTGTTCCTGATCACATACTCCGGCGGCATTCGCCCCCAAAGTTCAGACAGCATGACTGGCAACATGCTCAGCCAATTGGGCTGTCATAACATCATTGATGACAATCCCAGTCTATTGAAGGATTTCAGCGTTGAAAACATCATAGAAAGCGATCCTGACTATATCTTTGTCGTCCCCATGGGGAATGACGACGCTCTGGCCGAAAAAAATCTCAAGGAGAGCGTAGAAAGCAATCCTGCATGGAGCAGCCTGACCGCTGTGAAAAATGGGCATTATATCCTGCTGCCAAAGGATAAATTTCTCTACAAACCCAATGCAAAATGGGCAGACAGCTACGCCTATCTTGCTGATTTGCTGCATGAATAGCCGCCAAAAAGGTCAGCTGGCTCTCTTCTGTACCATACTTCTCACTGCGGTTGCGATTTTGTTAGGAATCTGTCTGGGCTCCACCCAGGTTTCTCCTTCTTCCTTTTTGCAGGCACTTTTTTCCGGCGATGTCACATCGTCCGCTTACCGCATTGTCATACACAGCCGTTTACCCCGCGTGTTGGGAGCGCTGTTGGCAGGCAGCGCGCTGGTTGTGTCAGGCGCACTGGTTCTTCCTGATGGAGTTTCTGAACTTGATAAAAGCAAGCCCCTTGGGTGCTCCAGCTTAAGGAGAACCTTACAGCTTAAAAAACTGTATCCGGATATGGATGTCAGAAGTATCCGCGGAAATCTTCAGACAAGACTCCGGAAGCTGGATGAAGGACAGTACAGTGCATTGATCCTGGCTGCTGCCGGTCTTAAGAGACTTGGATTGGAATCCAGGATCAACCGGTATTTTACAGCAGATGAGATCATTCCGGCTGCTGGCCAGGGAATCCTTGCTGTACAGGGAAGAAAAGGGGAAGCTTATGATTTCCTGGAGGACTACTGTGATAAGGATGCCTGGGCCGCGGGAAGTGCGGAGCGTGCTTTTGTAAAGCTCCTGGATGGAGGATGCTCTTCTCCGGTGGCTGCCCATGCGGAAATTTTTGGGGATGAGATCTATCTCAGAGGACTTTATTATAATGAAAAAGACGGTTCCTATGTAACAGGAACACTGCGTGGCAATAAGGCAGATGCGGAAAGCTTAGGCAGGGAACTGGCAGAAACTCTTCGAAAAAAAGGAGAAAACAGATGAAAACAGGAAAAGTATGGCTGGTAGGAGCGGGTCCTGGCGATATCGGCCTTTTTACATTAAAAGGTCTTAAAGTGCTGGAACAGGCAGATGTGGTCGTCTATGACAGTCTGGTAGGTCAGGGAGTTCTGTCAAGAATCCCGGAAAATGTCAAGCTGATCAATGTAGGCAAACGTGCCAGTCACCATATCATGCGTCAGGAAAATATCAATCAGGTACTTCTTGAGGAGGCACAGCGGGGTCTTCGTGTGGTGCGCCTGAAAGGCGGAGATCCATTCCTCTTTGGAAGAGGAGGAGAGGAACTGGAGCTTCTTCGGGAGAATGGGATTCCTTATGAGGTTGTTCCGGGTGTTACTTCCTCCATTGCAGTACCGGCATATAACGGGGTTCCGGTAACACACAGGGATTTCTGTTCTTCAGTCCACATCATTACAGGACATAAGAGGGCCGGAGAAGAATACGATATAGACTTCCGTGCGCTTGTTGATACAAAGGGAACTCTTGTGTTTCTGATGGGCGTGTCCGCGCTTCCGGATATCTGTGAGGGTCTGATAGGTGCAGGAATGGAAAAGGATATGCCTGCGGCGATCCTGCAGAAGGGAACTACAGCAGGTCAGAAACGGATCGTAGCAACAGTTTCTACCCTGGAAGAAGAGGTGAAACGTCAGGGAATCGAGACCCCGGCGATCATTGTGGTGGGTAAGGTGTGTACACTGGCAGAGAAGTTTGGCTGGTATGAAGAACTGCCGCTTTCAGGATGGAAAGTCCTTGTCACAAGACCGAAAGAGCTTGTTTCCAGAACCGCGGACAAGCTTCGTGAAAAAGGCGCGGAGGTTCTGGAACTTCCGGCGATCCGTACTGTTCCCATGGAAGACCAGAACCGTCTCTATAAAGCACTGGATCACCTGGAGGAATATCAGTGGCTTGTATTTACCAGCCCTACAGGTGTAAGGGTATTTTTTGAGGAACTGATCCGTCATGGAAAAGATATCCGTGCCATGGGAAATGCCCGTTTGGCCGTGATTGGGGAAGGAACAAAAAAGGCCCTGAAGGAAAGAGGTCTGCTGGCAGATTTTGTGCCTTCGGTATATGACGGGGATACTCTTGGAAAGGAACTTTCAGAGCTTCTCTCCGGTGGAGAAAAGATACTCATCCCGCGGGCAGAAAAGGGAAATGAAAAACTCACTGCATTTCTTGCACAGGCAGGTGCTGTGATCGAGGATGTTCCGACCTATCAGACTCTTTACGAAAAGAGCCAGCTCATCGATGAGAAGAAGGAATTTGAAACAGGACAGATCAGCTGTGCGGTGTTTACAAGTGCCTCCACTGTGAAGGGATTTGTGGAGGGAACAAAAGGACTGGATTATTCAAAGGTTAAGGCAGCCTGCATCGGCAGACAGACGAAGGAAGCTGCTGAGAGCTTTGGAATGAAAGCATATATGTCAGAAAAAGCCACCATTGACAGTCTTGTCAAGTTGGTGGAGGATATGAAAAGGAGCGAATGATCATGGAACTGACAAAAAGACCAAGAAGATTAAGAGGCAGCGAAAACCTTCGTAAAATGGTACGTGAGACAAGAATGGATAAATCTTCTCTTATGTATCCTATGTTCGTAATGGAAGGAGAAAATAAGGAAGAAGAAATTCCGTCCATGACCGGGCAGTACCGTTACAGCCTGGACCGTCTTCCATATAAACTGGAGCAGCTTTCCAAAGCCGGTGTAGGCAGTGTGATGTTTTTTGGTATTCCTGACCATAAGGATGAAGTGGGCAGCGGTGCCTATGATCCGGAGGGAATCGTTCAGAGAGCTCTTCGCATTGCAAAAGAGAAATTTCCGGAGCTTTATTATGTAACAGATGTATGCATGTGTGAGTATACTTCCCATGGCCATTGCGGTGTTCTCTGCGGTCATGATGTGGACAATGACAAGACGCTGGAGCTTCTTGCAAAAACAGCACTTTCCCACGTGGAGGCAGGTGCAGATATGGTTGCTCCGTCTGATATGATGGATGGTCGTGTTGCAGCGATCCGTCAGTGTCTGGACAAGGCCGGACACTACACAACACCGATCATGTCCTATGCAGTAAAATATGCTTCTGCATTTTATGGCCCGTTCCGTGAGGCTGCAGATTCTGCGCCGTCCTTTGGCGACAGAAAAAGCTACCAGATGGATCCGCACAACAGCAGAGAAGGACTGAAAGAGGCACTTGCAGATGTGGAAGAGGGCGCAGATATCATCATGGTAAAACCGGCTCTTGCATACCAGGACATGATCTGGCAGGTAAAGGAGATCACAAACGTTCCGGTTGCCGCATACAGTGTCAGTGGTGAGTATGCAATGGTAAAAGCAGCAGCTGCAAACGGCTGGATCGACGAAGAAAGGATCGTGGGCGAGATGGCTACCGGGGCATTCCGTTCCGGTGCGCAGATCTATCTTACCTATTATGCGGAGCTTCTGGCGAGACTTATGGATGAAGGGAGAATCGGCTGATGACAAGATCAGAACAGTTATTTGAGCGTGCGGTAAAAAGAATCCCGGGAGGCGTAAACAGCCCGGTAAGATCTTACGGAGCGATCGGTGAGGCACCTCGTTTTATTGAAAAAGCAGATAAATGCTACATCTATGATGTAGATGGAAATCGTTATGTGGATTACATTGATTCCTGGGGCCCGATGATCCTGGGACATAACTTCCCGGAGATCCGCGAGAGTGTGATCAAGGCCTGCGAAAATGGCCTGAGCTTTGGCTGTGCTACAGGAATCGAAGTAGAGATCGCAGAATTTATCTGTGAACATATTCCACATGTAGATATGATCCGTATGGTAAACTCAGGAACAGAAGCTGTTATGAGTGCCATCCGTGCAGCAAGAGGTTTTACCGGAAAAGACAAGATCATCAAATTTGCAGGTTGCTATCACGGACACAGTGACTGCCTTCTGGTAAGTGCCGGCTCCGGTGTCATGGCAAGTGGTATTCCGGACAGCGCCGGTGTTCCGAAGGGCTGTACACAGGATACCATGACGGCTACCTACAATGATGCCGCCAGTGTGGAAGCACTTCTCAAACAGGAAGAGGGAAATGTGGCAGCAGTGATCGTGGAAGCAGTAGGAGCAAACATGGGTGTGGTTCCTCCGAAACCAGGTTTCTTAAAGCGGCTTCGTGAGCTCTGCGATGAGCACAATTGTCTGCTGATCTTTGATGAAGTGATCACAGGCTTCCGACTTGCCTTTGGCGGAGCAGCAGAGTATTTTGGTATCCGTCCGGATCTTGTTACTTATGGAAAAATTATCGGCGCAGGAATGCCGGTAGGCGCTTATGGCGGACGTAAGGAGATCATGGATCTGATTTCACCGTGTGGTCCTGTATACCAGGCAGGAACCTTAAGCGGAAACCCGGTTGCCATGGCTGCAGGATTTACACAGCTGAAATATCTCTATGAGCATCAGGAGATCTACAAAGATCTGGCTTCCAAAGGTGAGAAGCTTTACGGCGGACTGAAGAAGATCGTGGAGGAAAAAGGTCTCCCATATCAGGTGAACTATGATTCTTCTCTGGCAAGTATTTTCTTTACAGATCAGGAGGTAAAAGACTATGTTTCCGCAAAAACTTCCAACCTGGAGCTTTTTGCAAAATATTTCAAGGGAATGCTGAAACGAGGCATTCATCTTGCACCTTCCCAGTTTGAGGCGATGTTCCTTTCAACAGCGCATACAGATGAAGTAATTGATGAAACTCTGGAAGCAATGAGAGGCGCCCTGGGAGATCTGTAATTTCCGCAAAAAAATGATTTTGCACAGGAATTTACACAAAGATAGTAGGATGGTAACTTGTTCTTCAAAAAACTTTGTGATAAAATAAACACAAAAATACGTAATGAATGTGAAAGCAGGAGGCCAGAGCTTATGGGAAAAAAGAAGTACGTGGCTTACGTGGGAACATATACCCATGGAACCAGTAAGGGAATTCAGGTATACGATGTAGATGTAGAGAACGGAACACTGACAGAGCGCAGTGAGGTAGAGGTCAGCAATGCATCTCATCTGGCAGTTTCCAAAAACGGTAAATATCTGTACTCCATCGAGGATGAAGGTGTGGCTGTATTCGAGAGAGATGAAAATGGAGATCTTTCCCGTATTAACAGCGTAGATATTAACGGAATGCGAGGCTGTTATCTTGCAACAGATGTAGACGGAAGATATCTTTATGTAGCAGGTTATCATGATGGTAAGGTAACGGTTGTACATACACATAAAGACGGACGTCTGGGAAGTGTTATGGACGGTGTTTTCCATAAAGGACTTGGAAGTGTGGCAGAACGTAACTTCCGTCCACATGTAAATTGTGTCCGCCCCACACCGGATAACAAATATCTCTGTGCGGTAGATAATGGCATTGATCAGGTTAAGATCTACAGGATCAACAAGAAGAAAGATAAACTGGAGCTTGTTGACATCCTCCGCTGCCCGAGAGAGAGTGGCCCTCGTATTATCCGTTTCAGTGATGATGGAAGATTTGCATATCTTCTTTTTGAGCTCAGCAATGAGGTTAAGGTATACAGCTATGACGGAAGCGGCAAGAACCCGGAGTTCCAGCTGCTCCAGAGTATTACCACTCTTGGAAAAGAAGACGCCAATGATGCGATTCACAACGCAGCATCAGGCATGTCTCTTTCTGCGGATGGCAAATATCTTTTCTGCACAACTGCAGGTGAGAACACAGTAACCATGTATGCGGTAGACCAGGAAACCGGCCTTCTGACCAAGAAATTTACCCTTCCGATCAGTGGTGATTATCCGAAAGATCTTATGATCTTCCCGGATAACAAACATATTGCCATTGCAAATCATGGAAGTAACAGTATTACTGTTTTTACAGTAGATTACGAAAAAAATATTATTATGATGAATGAGAAGCCAAGAAAGATCGAAACACCGAACAGCATCCATATCTGGCCGGTGCCGGGAGATGTGGATGGCATCTGCAAATAATTCTTTTCGGTAAATGACTGCAACGGCCAGATATCCGGATACAAAAACAGACTCAGGGATAAGCAATAAGATTCCCTGAGTCTGTTTTTTGCTGGAAAAACATTTGGCATTACGGATGAATCCACGGATCTGCCGGGAATGAGGGCGGTTTTATCTGCGATAGAATTCGTGGATGCGGTCCATGCGTGCGCTCATATTGGCAAAAAGTGCATCGGTGATGGTGAGAGCTGCCATGGCTTCCACAACAACTACGGCACGTGGAACAATAACAGGATCATGGCGTCCTTTGATCTCAAGCTCCAGATTTTCGCCGGAGCTGGTTACGGTGGACTGGGGCTGGCTGATCGATGGTGTTGGTTTGATATGGGCACGGAGGATAATGTCACTGCCGTCACTCATACCGCCCATGATACCGCCTGCATGGTTGGAGGTCTTGGAAATGATGCCGTCTTTCTGGACAAAACCGTCGTTGTCTTCGGAACCGGTAAGACGTGTCACATTGATGCCGTCACCGATCTCAACAGCTTTTACAGCACCAATGGACATGATCGCATGAGCGAGGGTAGCATCCAGCTTGTCAAAAACCGTATCGCCCAGACCGGCAGGAACGTTTTTGATGCGGCATTCGATCACGCCGCCGGCACTGTCCTGACTGTTCAGGCACTGTTCGAGATAGGCAGATGCCTTTGCGGCTGCGTCGGCATCTGGCATGCAGAGTGTATTATTTCGGATCTCTTCTTCTGAGAAGGACCGGATCTCTACAGGACCGATGGATCTTGCGTAGGTAGTAAATGTAATGCCAAGTTCGTTTAACAGCTTGATGGCAATGGCACCGGCTGCCACACGTCCGGCGGTTTCTCTTCCGGAGGAGCGTCCACCTCCACGGTAATCACGGAATCCATATTTCTGTTCAAAGGTAAAGTCTGCGTGACCGGGACGATAGGAGTATGCGATATTTCCGTAATCTCTGGAACGCTGATCTGTATTGCGGATCAGAAGAGAAATTGGAGTACCGGTAGTCTTTCCTTCAAAAACTCCGGAAAGGATCTCCACCAGATCGCCTTCCTTACGGGCAGTTGTATAACGGCTCTGACCGGGCTTTCTCCGGTCAAGAAAAACCTGGATATCTTCTTCACAGAGAGAAAGACCTGCGGGACAGCCGTCGAGAACGGCACAGATGGCCTTGCCGTGAGATTCTCCCCGGGTGGTAACCACGAATTTTTTTCCGAATGATGACTGACTCATTTGTATAACTTCCTTTCGTTGGAATTCTGGAATCATTATATAGGAAGCCGGAAAAAATGTAAAGAACGTGGAATGCAGAATGAATTTTTATGTAAAGATCATGTGAAATTAATTAAAAGCTTTTTTAAAAAGAAAATGTATGAATTGACAAAGCTATTTTGACTATTTATAATAAAAAAGAATTTTGCCCTGGCAAAAGAAAAGCAAGAGAAGGGAAGTGGGAATCGTGGTAAGGATTTACAAGACAATAGACGGAGCCATCCACCAGATACAGGAACCGGAGGAAGGCTGCTGGATTGCGCTGACGAATCCGACGGCAACAGAGATTTTTGAATTTTCCGAGAAGTTTGATATAGAGGTTGACGATTTACGATCCCCTTTGGATGAGGAAGAACGGTCACGTATCGAAGTTGAGGATAATTATACACTGATCCTGGTTGACGTTCCTATGATCGAGGAACGTAATGACAAGGACTGGTATGGGACAATACCGCTTGGCATCATTGTGACGGGATCTATGATCTTTACCATCTGCCTGGAGGACACACCGGTTCTTACCAGATTTATGGAGGGAAGAGTCCGGAGCTTTTTTACCTATATGAAGACCCGTTTTATCTTTCAGATCCTTTACAGAAATGCGAGCATGTACCTGCGTTATCTGCGTATCATTGACAAAAAAAGTGAGCAGGTGGAAGAAAAACTGCATCTTTCCACAAGAAATGAGGAGCTGATCGAGCTTCTGGAGCTGCAGAAATCCCTGACTTATTTTATTACGTCACTCCGGTCTAACGAGGTTGTGCTGGAGAAGCTTCTGAAGATAGACAGTATCAAAAAATATCCGGAGGACACCGATCTTCTGGAGGATGTCATCACTGAGAATAAGCAGGCGATCGAAATGGCCAATGTGTACAGCGGTATCCTGAACGGAACTATGGATGCCTTTGCATCGATCATCTCCAACAATATGAATATCGTTATGAAAGTACTGGCGATCATTACCATTGTCATGAGTATTCCGACCATTGTGTTCAGTGCCTACGGAATGAATGTGGCTGGTTCCGGTATGCCTTTATCAAGGAGTCCATTGGGATTTCTGATCATTATCCTGATTTCTGTGGCGATTAGTGTTGTGGCAGCGATCATTCTTTCCAAAAAGCGATTTTTCTGATTTTCAAAAGTTTTCTGAAAGGAGATTTTAATGAAATTTATTGATAAGCTGGAACGTAAATTTGGAAGATTTGGGATTCCGAATCTGACTGTTTACATCATTGGATGCTATGTGCTGGGATATTTTCTGGCCATGTTTGCTCCGGGAGTTTTGAATATGCTGAGTCTTGATATGTCCATGGTCATGAAGGGACAGATCTGGAGACTGGTGACATGGGTGATCTATCCGCCATCCAGTGTGGGAGGAACCGGAAATCTTGTGATGTTCCTTCTCGCAATCTTTTTCTTCTATTATCCGATCGGTACTTCACTGGAACGTACCTGGGGAACTTTCCGGTACACATTGTATATTTTTTCAGGTGTTTTGTTTACTGTGATCGCAGCAGTGCTTTTACATGTATTTACAGGTGGTTATGTGGTGATGAACGGGATCGCCTACTCTCTTGGCGGAAATATTTTTACCACATATTATATCAGTCTTTCCATTTTCCTTGCCTATGCAGTCACATATCCGGATCTTCAGCTGCTTCTTATGTTTGTGATCCCGATCAGGATGAAATGGATGGCCTTTGTATACGGACTGTTCATTGCGTGGGATATCGTATCTTATCTTCGAGTCGGGCTTTGGGTAGGCGTGGTGCCAATCGTAGCGTCACTTTTAAACTTTGTGATCTTTTATTTCAGTACCCGAGATATGAACCGTTACAATCCGAAGGAAATTCACAGGAGGCAGCAGTTTAAGAAGGCGATGGCTCCTTCCAGAACGGGCTCTGGTCCGGATGGGATCGCCAAGCATAAATGTGCGATCTGCGGACGTACCGAAAAGGATGATCCAAATCTGGAGTTCCGTTTCTGCTCAAAGTGCAACGGGAATTATGAATATTGTCAGGATCATTTATTTACACATAAACACGTACAGTAAAACGCACAAACGAAGGAGAGCATTATTATGAAAAAAACTAAGATTATCTGTACACTTGGACCTGCCAGCAATAACAGGGAAACTCTGAAGGCTCTTATGGAGAATGGAATGGATATTGCCAGATTCAACTTTTCTCACGGGGACCACGAGGAACAGAAGGGCCGTGTGGATATGATCAAAGAGCTTCGTGAGGAACTTGATATGCCTATTGCCATGCTTCTTGACACAAAGGGACCGGAGATCCGTACCAGACTTTTAAAGGACGGACAGAAGGTTAAGCTGGAAGCAGGAAAACAGTTTGTACTTGGAATTGGCGATTTTGAAGGCGACAGCACAAAGGTTGCTATCACATATGAGACACTTTACAAGGATGTAAAACCGGGAAACAGGATTCTCATTGATGATGGTCTGATCGAGCTTGAGGTTAAGACAATCAAGGGAACCGATATTGTCTGTGACATCTTAAACGGTGGTGAACTGGGAGAGAAGAAGGGTGTGAATGTTCCCTATGTAAAAGTAAACCTTCCGGGAATCACAGAGCAGGATAAAAAGGATATCATTTTTGGTATCGAACAGAAATTTGATTTCATCGCGGCATCTTTTGTCCGTTCCGCAGAGGTGATCCGTGAGATCCGTAAGCTTCTGAATGATAATGGCGGAAAAGATATCGGTATTATCGCGAAGATCGAGAATGCAGAGGGTGTTGAGAATATTGATTCCATCATTGAAGCATCTGATGGCATTATGGTTGCCAGAGGAGATCTCGGTGTGGAAATTCCTGCAAGCCAGGTACCTCACATCCAGAAGGAGATCATCCGTAAGTGTAACGAACATTATACACCGGTTATTACGGCAACACAGATGCTTGATTCCATGATCCGTAATCCGCGTCCTACACGTGCAGAGGTAGCTGATGTTGCCAATGCGATCTACGACGGAACCGATGCGATCATGCTTTCCGGAGAGACAGCAGCCGGTAAATATCCGATTGATGCTCTTAAGATGATGGCAGATATCGCAGAGATGACAGAGCCGCATCTGGATTATAAAGTGTTTATTGAACATCGTTCCATGGACGGAAGAGAGAAGATCTCCAGTGCAGTGGCGCTTGCAACGGTGCGTACTGCAAAGAACCTGAAGGCAAACGCTATCGTAACACCGACAATGAGTGGAAATACAGCCAGACTGATCTCCAATTTCCGCCCGAAGGTTCCGATCTATGCGATCACACCGAACTCAACCATCCAGCATAAACTTCAGCTGATCTGGGGCGTAACACCTCTGAAAGGATATCAGAGAGATACCACGGACCATATCATGTCTCAGGCTATGAATGTTGTCCGCAGCCGTCATCTGATACATAAAGGAGATCTTGTTGTATTTACAGCAGGAGACCCTGCGACCAACATGACAAACGGTCGTGGTGCAGTGACAAATATGATGCACGTGATCGAGGCAGAATAAGACTGAGGTTTCTTCGGGAATAGCAGTCGAAAAAACAGGAGATGCAGTTATTATGAAAAAAGAACCATTTGTGACACTTGAGAAACTCAACGAGATTACTGAAAAGTTTCCGACACCCTTCCATCTCTATGATGAGAAAGGAATCCGTGAGAATGCAAAAGCCCTGAAAGAGGCTTTTGCATGGAACAAAGGATTCAAGGAATTTTTTGCGGTAAAGGCAACACCGCATCCATATCTGATCAATATTCTGCAGGAGTATGGCTGTGGCTGCGACTGCTCCTCAGAAACAGAACTTATGATGGCCAAGGCAGTAGGCTGCAAAAAGGGCGATATCATGTTTTCTTCCAATGACACACCGGAGAAAGAGTTCAGATATGCAGATGAGATCGGTGGAATCATCAACCTTGATGACATCACACATATTGAGAGCGTAGAGAAAGCTCTCGGAAAAATCCCGGAAGTGATCAGCTGCCGTTACAATCCAGGTGGAGTATTCAAGATCAGTAACGGTATCATGGATAATCCCGGAGATGCAAAATACGGAATGACTACCGAGCAGATCTTTGACGCATTCCGTATCCTAAAATCCAAAGGTGCCAAAGAGTTCGGAATCCATGCATTCCTTGCAAGCAACACAGTGACCAATGACTATTATCCAATGCTTGCAAAGGTTATGTTTGAGCTTGCCGTGAAGCTTCAGAAGGAGACAGGTGCACACATTAAATTCATCAACCTTTCCGGTGGTATTGGAATTCCTTATAAACCGGATCAGGAGCCAAACGATATCCGTGTGATCGGTGAGGGTGTCCGAAAGGTTTATGAAGAAGTCCTTGTTCCGGAAGGAATGGGTGATGTTGCGATCTATACAGAGCTTGGCCGTTTCATGATGGGACCGTATGGCTGCCTTGTCACAAAAGCAATCCATGAGAAACATACACATAAAGAATATATCGGCGTAGATGCCTGCGCAGTAAATCTGATGCGTCCGGCTATGTATGGTGCTTATCATCACATTACGGTTATGGGTAAGGAGAACGAGCCGTGCGATCATAAATATGATGTGACAGGTTCCCTCTGTGAGAATAATGATAAATTTGCCATTGACCGTATGCTTCCGAAAATCGATAAGGGAGATCTTCTTGTGATCCATGATACAGGTGCTCATGGTTTTGCAATGGGCTACAACTACAATGGTAAACTGAAATCTGCAGAGATCCTTCTTCATGAGGACGGCAGCTTTGAGATGATCCGTCGTGCCGAGACACCGAGAGATTATTTTGCAACATTTGACTGCTTCCCTGTTTTTGAGAAACTTCTTCAGGATGAAGACGAATTGAAATAAAATAGCAGAAATATATAAAAACAGCCTTCTATGCATCCTGGTAATGATGCATAGAAGGCTGTTTCATGTTTAAGTGTCTGATAAGAGGTATAAGACCGCGAGCAGGGTGGAAGGTGGTCAAATGCAGGGTTACTGCTTCCGGCTTCCGGAGATTTCTGCCAGGGCCTTTCTAAACTCAAAGAAAAACAGGATGGCGGTAAATGTAACTGCCAGGATATCCGCAACCGGCTCGGCCATATAAACTGCATTTGTCCGGTCAGAACGAAAAATATGAGGCAGAATATAGATCAGCGGGATGACCAGAACAAATTTTCGGACAATAGCCACAATGATGGAATCTTTGGCTCTGCCAAGGGAGATAAAGGTCATCTGGCAGGCAATCTGGATACCAAAGATAAACACAACTGCCATATAGATCCGGAGAGCTGTCTTTGTGAAAGCAAGTAATGTACTGTCCGAAGTAAACATTCCGGCAAAGAGCTGCGGGAAGATCATAATGATCAGCCACAGGATTACGGAATAAGAAACACTTGTTTTTACAAGAAGCTTAAATGTAGAACGTACACGTTTTTCGTTACGTGCACCATAGTTGTAGCTGATGATAGGCTGTGCACCCTGACCAAGTCCCTGAAGAGGAAGCATGGCAAACTGCATGACGCTGGTAAGGATGGTCATGGCTCCTACGGCAACATCCCCGCCGTATTTTAAGAGGGAGGAGTTGTAGCAGACAGAGATAACGCTTTCACTGAGCTGCATGACAAAGAGAGAAGAGCCAAGAGCCATACAGGGCAGAATGATATCGGCTTTCAGTTTCATGGTGCTTTTCCGAAGCTTCAGGAAGGTCTTTTTTCCAAAGAGGAATGAGAGGACCCAGATGCAGGAAAATGCCTGGGAGATCACCGTTGCCAGAGCAGCGCCCCGGACACCCATGTGGAATCCGAAAATAAAAACCGGATCCAGAATAATGTTGGAAATCGCACCGATCAGTACAGAGAGCATTCCGGTTTTTGCGAATCCCTGGGCTGTGATGAAATTATTCATGCCAAGAGTCAGCTGTACAAAGATAGTTCCTACTGAATAGATATTCATGTAACCCACCGCATAGTCGATGGTGTTTGCACTGGCACCGAATGCAAGGAGAAGGATGCGGTTTCCGAGAAACAGGATAACAGTCAGGATCAGGGAGATGATGATCTGCATGGTGAAGCAGTTTCCGAGAGTCTGTTCGGCTTTTGACGTGTCATTTTTACCCATAAAGATGCTGGCTCTGGGAGCGCCTCCGTTTCCGACAAGAGCAGCAAAGGCGGATACGACCATAATAAGCGGCATACAGACACCTACACCGGTAAGGGCAAGAGCACCCTCTCCGGGAATATGACCAATATAGATACGGTCGACGATATTGTAGAGCATATTGATGAGCTGTGCGGCAACTGTAGGAAGTGCAAGCCGCAGAAGCAGCTTTCCGACAGGCTCGGTTCCTAAAAAGCTTTTGTCTTTTTCCATTTTTTTATTCCTTTCGTGATTTTTTTGTATTATATAATAAAGACCTGACAGATTTCTCCGTCAGGTCTTTTATGCGAATGCCGCTGGCCGGACTCGAACCGGCACGGATTGCTCCGCTTGATTTTGAGTCAAGTGCGTCTGCCAATTCCGCCACAGCGGCATAACCATTTATTATAATAGCACAGTATCAGGTGGTTTGCAAGGAATTTTTCAGAATAAAGGTATTATTTGGAAATATTTTTAATTCTAAAATGTTTATGAAATCGGATGAGGCATCCTTGAAATTGACTGAAAAAAGTGGTACAGTGTACTACAAGGCTGTACCACCTGATATAGCACTGTGGATATAGCGATATACTATAAGATAACGGAGGAGACTGCATGAATCTGAATTCCAAAAAACCAGAGAAGCGGCCGCTGTATGTATATTATATCATTGCGGTCGTCATTATTGTTCTGCTGAATGTTTTTGCTCTTCCTGCTCTTTCTGAGAGAAGTGTAAAAGAAACCGATTACACCACCTTTCTGAAAGCCGTAGACAGAGGAAAAGTATATGAGGCAACCCTTAATTCCGATTACATTTATTATACTATGAAAGTGGATGGAAATGATGTCTATTGCAAGACGGTATCTGTAGATGATCAGGATCTTGTATCACATCTTTACGATGCAGGAGTAAGTATAGAGGGAACTGCACCCCAGAGGCAGTCATTGCTTTTGTCTCTGATCCTGGGATATGTACTTCCGATCGCGATCTTTGTTCTTCTGGGACGCTGGCTCAGCAAGAAGATGATGAGCTCCATGGGCAGCGGAGGACCGGGAGGAATGATGTCCTTTGGCAAAAGCAATGCCAAGGTTTATGTGAAATCCTCTACGGGAATCAACTTTGCCGAGAGTTCTATCCCGCGCCTGGTAAAACTCATG
>ENA-USUG01005239-USUG01005239.1-human-gut-metagenome-genome-assembly--contig:-NODE-5239-length-15064-cov-5.397144_pt1 | contig 15064 bp, 11 predicted proteins | sample MGYA00250059_ERZ773394 | MGnify/ENA primary metagenome ERZ773394 (study PRJEB29103, sample SAMN06111957) | human gut metagenome | biome: human gut; feature: ankylosing spondylitis patient; material... | reverse complement strand
TAAGCTGACTGTTGCCCGTGCAAGAAAGGTTCAGCGTTTCCTGTCCCAGCCATTCCACGTAGCTGAAAACTTTACCGGTGTTCCTGGTAAATACGTACCACTGAAAGATACCATCAAAGGATTCCAGGCTATTATCAATGGTGAGATGGATCAGTATCCGGAAGCAGCATTCTTCAATGTAGGAACCATTGATGAGGTGGTTGCAAAGGCAAAGACCATGGCAACTTCTATTTAGAGGTGAAGACATATGTCAAAATTTTACTTAAAAGTCATATCCAGTAACCGTATTTTTTATGAAGGATTCTGCACTTGTCTGATCATTCCGTCTGTAGACGGTGAGAAAGCAATCATGGCTCATCATGAGGAAGTCATTGTTGCAGTTGATAATGGTGAGATGCGAATGCAGAAGGAAGAAGGCGGTGAATGGAACTATGCAGTTCTTGGAAAAGGATTCTGTATGGTTGCAAACAACCGTGTGACTGTTCTTGCTGATACGGTGGAGCGTCCGGAAGAAGTAGATGCCAACCGTGCTAAAGAAGCTCTGGAGCGTGCTCAGGAGCGGCTCCGTCAAAAACAGAGTATTCAGGAGTATCATATGACACAGGCTGCTATGGCACGTGCATTGACACGACTGAAAGAAACTGAAAAATTTGTTCGATAAAGCTGTCAATGATGACAGAATTACTAACAAGACGAGTTTGTGAAATGTAAGACCACCACAGACTCGTCTTGTTAGCTTGTAAAATGATCATGAATGCGAGAACAAAGAAATGAAGCAATTTTTATGGCACCAGTACCGGGTGCAGATCACAAAGAAGAATGTAAAAAGGACAAATATGAGGATCCATCAGGATGATCCCACATTGATCCTTATGTCTATTCCTTATGGCATGAGTTATGATGCAGGGCTTCATACTCTGGAGCAGCCCCGCATCCGTCAGTGGCTGAAAAATTATGAGAAAAAACAGATCACCCTGCCGACGACAGAAGACCGGCTGGAAAAAGAACGTCAGAAGAGACTGCATGCAGAAGAATATCGTCAGAAATTACTTGCGGTCATTCCAGGAATGTTTCGGAAATGGGAACCGATCCTGGGGATTCAAAGTGCCAAAGTTACGATCCGACCTACTCATTCCCAGTGGGGTAGCTGCAACACCAGAAATGGAAATATCTCCATCAGCCTGTGGCTTGGTGCTTATCCGGAGGAATGTATCGAATATGTAGTAGTTCATGAGCTGACTCATCTGCTGGAGCGAGGACACAATGCAAGGTTTTATGGATTGCTCGATCAGCATTATCCCGACTGGAAAGTGTGCCGGGAACGGCTAAAGCAGGATCCATAATATATTTTTAATAGATTCTTAACGGATTTTTAGCAAAGAAACGGACATATTTAGATTATTATCCGTTTCTTTTTTTTGTAACTTGTTTTATAATGTTCCAAGAGTGGATTTGAATGAGATCAGAGTGTGAGATATGAGGAGGAAATAACTATATGCAACAGCTTCATGGACTGAAAGAGTCAGAAGTAACACAAGCCCGTGAAAAATATGGAAATAATGTGATCCCGGATTCAGAGCCGACCACGTTCTGGAAAGAGTTCCGGGAGACTTTTCAGGATCCTATGATCCGTATTCTAGTAGCGATCGCACTGTTGATGATCGTCATGTTTTTCTTTGGTTATGCACAGATTTATGAACCGTTGGGAACCATCGTGGCAATTCTGGTGGTTGCTTTTGTGACGGCCAGAACCGGTGTGGCCAGCGATTCTAAATACCGGGATCTGAAAAATTCTGTAAAAAAAGACCAGAGTAAAGTATACAGAGATAGTATTATACGTATGATTGATTCGGATGACATTGTAGTTGGCGACCTGGTGTTGCTGCAGGCAGGAGATAAGATTCCGGCTGACGGCATTCTGGCCTACGGTCATCTCAGTGTCAATAATGCTGCTCTGAACGGCGAGACAGAGGAATGTCATAAAGAAGCTGTAGATAAAGATCAGCCTTTTCCAGAACAGATCACAGGTGACACCTTTGTGGATGGATTTTCTCTTTTCCGGGGAGCTATCGTCTATGATGGTGAAGGCGTATTACTTGTGAAGAGGACTGGTCTTCAGACCATGATGGGTCATATGGCACTGGAAATGCAGGAAGAAGAACCCGCATCACCACTGCAGGTAAAACTCTCTATTCTGGCAGGACAGATCTCCAAGATTGGCTATACTGGTGCTGTAGTGATTGCCCTTCTGTATATGATTCATTTTGTGATTCTGGCAGGCGGTCCTGCAGCTTACATGGTACAGGGCTGGCAGAATATTTTCATGGATGTGATCAACGCACTGACCCTCGCTATTGTGATCATTGTCTGTGCAGTACCGGAAGGACTTCCGCTTATGATTTCCCTGGTACTGATGCAGAATACAAGCAAAATGCTGGATCACAATGTTCTGGTTCGAAAAGCAGAAGGAATCGAGACCGCAGGTGCTTTGAATATTCTGTTCAGTGATAAGACTGGAACCATCACAAAAGGCGAGATGGAAGTGGTTCAGTTTTTCAGTGGTGATGGAACGATCATTGACACTAAACAGATTAATAATTACCCTGACATACGTGAGAAACTTCATGTTGCGATTGGTAAAAATACTTCTTCCATGTTTGATGAACATCATCGTGTCATTAGTGGAAATGCTACAGATCAGGCATTGATGAAGTTTTTAGGAGAAGATTCTTATCTGAAAATGAAGGAAGATCCATCACTGGAAATATTTGCCTCTCAGAAATTCAATTCTTCCAATAAATTCAGTCAGGCTCAGATCGGTGGACTGACCTATTATAAAGGTGCACCGGAAAGATTACTCCAGAAGGCTGACCGTTATATGGGAACTGACGGGCAGCTCCATCCGCTGGATCTGTCCTGTATCAATCAGCGGATCGATACTCTGGCAAAAAAAGCTATGCGTGTGATCGCATTTGGATATTCTGAAGAACCTTTGCAGGAGAACTGTATCTCTGGTAATTTGGTACTGATCGGTCTGGCAGCCATCCGCGATGATGTAAGACCGGAAGCCCGTATTGCCATCCATGATGTACAAAAAGCTGGTATTCAGGTAGTTATGATCACCGGTGACCGGCTGGAGACTGCATCCGCCATCGCCAAAGATGCAGGTCTTGTTCATTCGGATGAGGATGTCTGTCTCACCTCGACCATGTTAAATTCCATGAGCGATGAGGAAGTAAAGAAGATCCTGCCGCATATTCGTGTCATTGCCAGAGCACTTCCTACGGATAAGTCCCGTATGGTCCGACTCTGTCAGGAAGAAAATCTTGTGGTCGGTATGACAGGAGATGGAGTCAACGATTCCCCGGCACTGAAACGTGCTGATGTGGGATTTGCCATGGGAAGTGGAACAGAAGCTGCAAAAGAAGCAGGAAAAATCGTGATCCTTGATGATAATTTTAACTCCATTAAAGATGCGATTCTCTATGGAAGAACCATTTTCCATAATATTTTAAAATTCTGCAAATTCCAGCTGGTCATCAATGTAGCGGCTGTGCTGGTCAGTGCGATTGCACCTTTCTTTGGAGTGGATGAGCCGTTGAAAGTGACTCACCTGCTGTTTGTCAATCTGGTCATGGACGGACTGGGAGCTATGATGCTTGGCAACGAACCTGCTCTTTCGGAATATATGGATGAAGCACCCAGAAAGCGGACCGATCCGCTGGTCAGCCGTTCTATGATGTATCAGATCGGTATTATGGGAATCTGGTTAACGGTACTCAGTTTATTTTATCTGACATCAGACTGGACAAGAAGCTTTTTCGAGACTGATAAGCAGTTCCTTACTTCCTATTTTGTTCTGTTTATTGCCAGTGCACTGTTCAATGGTTTCAATGTGAGAGACGATGGTTTCCGGATCTTTGGACACCTGAAGGAAAATCCAGATTTCCTCAAAGTGTTTTTCCTGATCCTGTTTATTCAGTTTGCCATTATCAATGTATCCTTATTGCCGGTCAAAGCGTTTACATTTATCAGTGCAATGTTCAGCTGTGTTTCTTTTGGCGTTCGCGGCTGGCTTCTGGCTTATTGTATGGCCTTCACCATGATCCCGGTAGATATGATCCGGAAGGCAGTTATGCGGATATTCTATAAATAACAAATTGTGGGAATTCTTCAGAATTCTTTGGATTATCTTAAGATCCATCTGGCAGGGAATATGCTACAATCATTGCATGTGGCAGGTTCCCTGCTTTTATATATCCAGATAAATATTTAATGAGATCAGATGGCAGATTTCATCGTCTAATATTCAGAAGAGTGGCTCACGGGGACACAGGTCAGATACAATCACGACATATGATCATACTAGCTGGCAGATCCGTTACACGGAATGTACAGAAGAAACAATACGAGGGAGAATCATGGGAAGATATCAGTATACAGCAGAAAATGATGACTATGAGGCAGATCTGGAACGGATCCGTATCTCACGAAAGCGCAGAAAAGCCAGAAAGCGCCGGGCAAAACGGATGGCGCAGCTGGGAAGATTAAGTGTAAGAATTGTGATCCTTGTTATCGCAGGCTGGATCTGTCTAAACCTGCTTCGTTCCAATGCAGTAACGGCTCATACGGATGGAAATGAAAGTGAAACTACCTCTTTGATTGCTAATGTTGAACAGCAACTCTTCGGATTCATAGAAAAAGAAACCCTAGTTGAGAAAATTCCCGCTCCAGTGTCCCGGACAGAAGAGGAAGTTTTAGAAGTTCTGTCCGACAAGGCAAAGACTGATGCACAATATGCCTACATAATAGAGCATGCTTCCGAATATCCGTCTGCCATGCTGGCTGCACTGGCAAATAATCCGGAGATGCTGGATTTTGTATCCGGCTATCTGGAACAGACATCCGTCTCTTCCAATGCGTCACTGACGAAAAAGGAAAAGAAAGAAACTTATCCATTATTGATCCAATGGGACAGCCGCTGGGGTTATATTCCTTATGGAAGCAGCAATATCGGTATCTCCGGCTGTGGTCCTACCTGTCTGTCCATGGTAATCTACGCCCTGACCAGAGATGCGAGTACAACACCTGCCCAGGTTGCCGCTTATGCGGAGAGTGCCGGTTACTATATTGAAGGAACCGGTACTGCCTGGGCATTGATGACAGAAGGCGCTGCTTATTTTGGTATCACCGGAATCGAAATGTCTCTGGATGAGGATCTGATGAAAACCCGTCTGGATCAGGGGCATCCCATTATCTGTGCCATGCGCCCCGGGGATTTCACCGCAGCCGGGCATTTTATCATGATCTATGGGTACGAAAAAGACGGCTTCCTGATCAACGATCCAAATTGTATCAGCAGAAGCCGCCAGGTATGGGATTACAATACCTTAAGTAGCCAGATCAAGGATCTGTGGTATTTTTCTTATGAATGAATTTAGTTATTTTCTTATAACCGGGTTCTGTCTGGATACAAATAGAGCGATCAAAACTGCTCCGGAAACTGCCATGATCAGACCCGCAAGGTTCATAACCACAACTCCCGCATGGTCAATCAGAAATCCTCCCAGAAGACTGCCAATCATGCCTCCCAGGGTATTGGTTCCGGTCATCAGTGCCTGTCCTTTGAATTTATCCTGTTCCTCCATCACCTCATTCACATAATAGACAGAAGCGGGAATGTACAGTGCAAAGGATCCCATCTGCATAACAGCCGCAACCGTCATCAGTGCAATATTTACGGCAGCAAAATAGCCAAATGCTTTCAGCGCAAAGAAGATACCGGAAATGATCAGCAGAACAGAGCTCTTTACGTGTTTCACGATTATGGAAAACAGGAACATTACCGGAATCTCCGTAATGGCAGCAATGGCAAGAAGCCGTCCAAGATCTGCAGACGTTCCGCCCACATTGGTAATGATCTGAATCATATAGGAGTTATTCATATTATGAAAAGAAAATACAAGCGTTACGCCAGCTAAAGTTAACATAAAATATTTATATCTACCAACGAAAGAAAGCAAGGATTCCTTTTCCTGAACCGATTGACCTCTATCTGCGTTAATCTCAATTTTCATTTCCTGTTCTTTATCTGGAAAAACAGCATCTTTTATGATCGGCATACTAAATACAGTAATGCAGATCACAAGAACCATCAAAATTCCCGCAAACAGGATCATAGAGCATCCATAGTTCTCGACTAGCCCACCAAGCAGATAGGATGCCAGTGCATAGGAGAGGGAGCCGATACCTCTGGCCGCACCAAAATCCACGTTGACACCCTGATTTACGTAGTAAACACTGACCGAATTGATCAAAGGCTGGATCACCTGTAACAGAGTATCTGTCAGCAGAAAGATCACAGCCACTGCAAGAAACTGATTTGGCAGACCATACAAGAGCAGTAGCAGTACTACCATAACGGCCGCCAGGATGGCAGTCAATTTATGTAAGGTAACGGTCTTGGAACGATCCACAACTGATGCAAATACTGGCTGGAAGATCACACCCAGAATATTTCCCGCAGCGATGATCACACCGATCTGCGAATTGCGAAACCCCCGGTCAAGCAAAAATACCGTGGCAAAACTGTAGATAATACAGAACGATGCCCAGTAAGCTCCCTGTAAGATACAATATTGTAACGTTAATTTCTTGGTATTGATGTTCATGAATGTACTCCTAAATATTATTATTTTACGTAACTATTTTTCAAAATCAGCAAGTTTTATTATATTATGTATAAATTAAATTGGCAAGTCAGACTCATTGATATTTCAAACATTTCAGAAACTATTATGGAAAACAAATTACAGACATTAGCTTGGCTGTAGTATTTTTAAACAACATATATTAGAATACTGTTATACAAATCGGGATTTAGGGAGCAAGTTGATATGAAAATTAAAGAAATCAAGGAGAATAAAAAACAATTTCTTCCGTTGCTGCTATTAGCAGATGAGCAAGAGGATATGATAGACAGGTATCTTAATAAGGGGACAATGTATGTTTTGGACGATGATGGAGTTAAGTGCGAATGTGTGATAACAGACGAGGGGAACGGTGTCCTTGAAATCAAAAACATTGCAACTGAACCAGAATATCAGGGAAAGGGTTATGGTAAAGCACTAATTGACTTCGTTGCTACGACATACAAAGGGAAGTATTCTATATTGCAAGTTGGCACAGGGGATAGTCCGTTGACAATTCCTTTTTATGAGAAGTGTGGATTTATTCGTTCGCATAGCATTAAAAACTTCTTCACGGATAATTATGACCATTCAATATATGAAGCAGGTACTCAACTGGTAGATATGATTTATTTGCAGAAAAAAATATAAATTCCAGTTTGTTAATTACATGAGATATTGAAAGAGCCAGTCCATTCAAGGTGCTGGCTCTTTCAAAAATTCCATTCTAATAAATTGCACGACAACTTAAAGCAAAAATAAATACCCATTAGTAAGAAGCGAATAGAAAACGAATAAAAGAGTGGTGTTTCGTATAATTATGAGTTAGTATGCATCAGACACACTTTTGTAAAAAGGGAGTAAACTTTAATTATTTGCTATTCTAATTTTGGTGTTTAATAAATACACCCACTTTAGAATTACTTAATTTTTCAAACCAATAATAGGTTTCTGAGATTTGTTACTGCAACCGAGATTGTACCAACAGTCAAAAAAAGTATCATAACTATTTGTACAACAACAAAAAAGAAATAATATTCTTTTGAAAGCATTACATCTTCTAATAGTATGTTTTTGATAATAAACATAACAGCCTTAAGTAATGTAATTATTACACTAACAAATGGCCATATACATATAAATAGAGAAATAATAATCTTTCCACATCTATTTATCGGATCTAATAAAAAATCGAATAAATATTTTAAATAAAAATCTCTTACGGTCACTGCAATAACAAATACTGCAGCGCATTTGAATGAAGTTTTAAATACCAAATGAACAAGTTCATCTCTAATTCTCATCATTTAAATGCTCCTAAAATTGCCTTGGCTATTTCTTTAAAATCATTGAGTGTAAGATTACCTATGTTTCCCTCTTTAAGAGTAACAGTTGTTGATTTTATTATGTGAATATCAACTCCAACACCCTTATCAGTATATCCTATTTGAACGCCATCTATATCACTGTTCTTATCCACATTTACTAAATCAAGTGAAAAAGGTCCTGTTAAATTCCAGGAAGCACCTACACTTTCTCCACTTCCATTTAAATCACTTACAGATTTCCGATTTGTGATCATTGCAGCATAGGACATAGATGAAATACCAAAAAGCCCAATATATGCTTCATCATTATTTGCCAATGTATCTGCAGTTGTATATTGAACCGCATAATTACCATTAGCATCAAAAGAAATGCCTATATTTTCTGAACGTCCTATTAAGCCAACGATTGTTGCACCATATGAAATAGTAACTGTAAAATGGATGCCATTATCACTTGCATAAATATAATTTGACGTATTTGTAGTTATTGTTGGAAGAATAAAATTATCACAGCCTCTGTAAATCGGAAAATTATTAGAAGGACTTGGTAATTTGACTTCCGACAAATTAGGCTTTTGTGGATTCCATTCTCTTAATTCATCAACTGTTGGGAACAAACCAGTCGGATCCCAATATCTCAATGGATTGCTGAAGCAATACTGATACCAGTTGCCACCGTCCTTGATTGGATCCATGGTAAGCCATGTCCGTGTCTGGGCATCATAGAACCTCGCCTCGGCGAAGTAGATATCCAGCGTGGTATCAAAGATGTGCCCTGTGTACGTTGCATATACATAGTTTCCATGGTCGTTGTTCAGCAGTTTATTCGGGCTTACCGGCATACCCCAGGCATCATAAGTCAACTCCGCGAAGCTGTTGCCGTTGGTCTTGGTATAGTACCGGGTGTTGCCTTGCACATCCTCATGGACATACAATGTCCGCTCGTATCCGCTGTTGCTGCGGTCGGTAAACTGCTCGATTCTCTCACTTCCAGCATACACTTCTCTCTGCACGTAGTCAAGCTGTCCATCACCTTCGGCATAGATCATAAGGTCGTCCCGCTCAAGGCTGGTGTAATCGATCACATAGTCCCGGCTGTATACGCTGCCGGAATGGCTTGTCTGGGTGTTGTTGATCCGTACAAATAGTGCGTTGTAAGTGTATGCGGACTTATCACCCTTCCAGTTGGTTCCCTCTACCAGATGGTTGGTCTCATCATAGACAAATGCTCTGGACTCCTTCTTGCCTGTTTCAGCGATCCGGTTGCCTCTCTTATCATACTGGTACGTGTAGGTCTGGTTTTGGCTGTCAGTCCGTTTCACCAGCTGATTCAGCTCATTGTACTGGTAATCAACGGATTTGTTCTTAACCTTCTCATAGACCAGGTTTCCGAGCGTATCATAGGTATAAGTGGTCTTTGCCTTGGCGATGTTGCTGGTAGATTGTGGACACTGTGTAAGTCGTTGCAGTACCTTCAGGTATCGGTCAATGCAGTAGTGGTAGAAGCAAGAATCCCACGGCTTTAGCCGTGCGGAGTGTCAATTAAGGGAGAGATTTTTAGAACGGAGTTGAAAAAAGGGCTGGCTGTGAAGCCAGTCTTTTTTTGTAAAAAATCAGGTCATTTTAGGTAGTAAAAATGGGAGAAAAAGTGGTAAAAATTTTTGCAAAGCAAGAAATTGATTTTATGAACGATTTTATGAACACTTAATCATGGGTAAAATGGTTTTATAACACATATAGCTATATAAAATAATACAACACGTCGTAAAAGCGTCATTTTGCGACATGTTGTATTATTGTATACTATATGTATTATCACTGCTGTTTTCTTGTATTTTGATTTTCACAAAATCTGGTATTCTGGTCTTTCTTTTTTGCAGCTAAAATCAATTTTGCACATTTAAGATCATTTGCTAATGCTCTTGCAGCAGTTGCACGGGAAAAAAGCAAGGGATACAGCAAAGGCTTAAGCATATAAGTTATCATATAGAGTATAGCCAAAAGAATTATAACAGATGCACCAAATTCTATTTTTTCACTTTTTCCGCTATCGATCAGCAATATAGCATACCCACCAACTAGCATGATAAATGACCAAATAGGCTTTTCTGGCAAACATAGGTCATTGTACCAAGCTGGTTTTTTCAGACTCTCTTCTTCACACCAGTTTATTAAATCATCAATATTTTCTTCTATATCCCATATTCTTTCTTTATTATTGGTTGTAATAAAAGTTTTTATAAAATTCTCTATATAGTTAATTGTTTCTTGATGAGTTATTTGATGATTTATGGGTTTATATATACAAACAAGAATAAAAAATATAATAATTGTTATTATTGCTGCTGTTTCTATTGGCATATCGATGTTAAATTGAAATACAAGGATTGCATTTAATGCAGCAAATATGACAATCATACAAAAAAATCCGCCATCTAATAAGAATTGTTTAGCTTTAGATATAAATAATAAAATACAATTCAATAAACCAAGCTTTTTTACAAAACCACACAGGTTTTTAATTTTAGAAATAACACGTATTAGTTTTGCATATATAATCTCAAGTATTTTTCCTTTTTCAGTTTTCTTTTTAGGGTTTTTAAATTCTATATATTCATATAATATTTCTTCGTATAAAAGCATAAATTCCTCACTTTCTGAAAAAATTGTTTTAAATAGTATCATGTAAAATATGCGTAGCAGCCATTATTGAAACTGCTACGCATCATATAAAAATTCTATTATGGAGATTAAAGAATTACACTATCCATTTTAAATCACTAAATTTGGCACAGAAACTAATATGAATGTTGTCCAAACCATGATTTCAAAATGTAAAAATACACATATTCCATTTAATTTTGCACGTATAATAATTTGGTTGATATCTTCTTTTTCGCAAGTTTCTAAAATTTCACTGGATGCTTGTTCTAAATAGCGAAATCTTGCATGACCTATAATATCCATGTTGTTATAATGAGAAACAACAGTTGGGTAATTATATTTAAGCATTTGCCAAAAATCATATTTCCGTTTGAGAGTTATTACCATCAAAGATACAACCAAAATGCTCCCATACCACCATAAATGTGACATATGAATATGTGATTCAATAATAATTGTTAATGCAACGATTCCCCAATAAATTAAAGCGGAAATAAGTGATGATTTCATATACTTTAAGTCTTTTATTGACATTTCTTTGTAAAATGTTTTTATCAACCTTAAAGATATGAGAACAATACTTAATGGTATTATTAAAAATACTCCACCTATTAAAACACTTCCAATTCCATACCCAGAAAATAAGATTTTTCCGCATATAATCATTGATATTGCATAAGATATATTTAATAGGCCTAATCCGAATATAGCTAATTGTTCTATCATCTTAACACCCGGAGAATAAATGGAAATAGTTTAATAAATTTCCTTGTGCTTTTTCCACTAATTCCATAACAAATCCTTTTGCTTGTTTCAATTTTGCTTTTATTTCCGGCGGAATTTCACCCGCTTTTTCAATTGTTGCATACACATCAAATCCATGCAGATCAATAGGTATGTCTAGCTCTAAGCCGAGTATAAATGTATATTGAGTTACTAATTCACCGTTTGCATTTCCAAATGAGACGTCTACTCCTACCGAAAGTGGAATTCCCCCAATTGTAGCATTGAAAGCACCTCCAACACCTGCAGATAAGCCTCCTAAATTGTATATATTGTCGGTACTAGAATAACTAACAGTCACAGAAACTCCAGTTGAAAATGATGGTATTCCTCCTCCAAAAGAAACATAATTCATTATACCATAATTTCCATGTCCATCAAGAAGTGCTTGACGGCCAGTTGCAGCTCTAGCAGCTCCTAAAACCCCATTTAAATCTAAGCCCAGTCCAACGACCCACAATCCATTAGGATCAAAATAAATTATAGGATTGCTGTATACATACTGATACCAGTTGTCACCGTCCTTGATTGGATCCATGGCAAGCCACGTCCGCGTCTGGGCGTCGTAGAACCTCGCCTCGGCGAAATAGATATCCAACGTGGTATCAAATATGTGACCGGTGTATGTCGCATATACATAGTTTCCATGGTCGTTATTCAGGAGCTTATTCGGGCTTACCGGCATACCCCAGGCATCATAGGTAAGCTCAGCGAAGCTGTTGCCGTTGGTCTTGGTATAGTACCGGGTGTTGCCCTGCACATCCTCATGGACATACAGTGTCCGCTCGTATCCGCCGTTGGACCGATCTGTGAACTGTTCGATCCTCTCACTACCAGCATACACTTCTCTCTGCACGTAGTCAAGCTGTCCATCGCCTTCGGCATAGATCATCAGGTCGTCCCGCTCAAGGCTGGTGTAATCGATCACATAGTCCCGGCTGTATACGCTTCCTGAATGGCTAGTCTGGGTGTTGTTGATCCGCACAAACAGTGCGTTGTAGGTATATGCCGACTTGTCACCCTTCCAGTTGGTTCCCTCTACCAGATGATTTGTTTCATCGTATGTGAATGCCCTGGACTCTTTCTTACCGATTTCAGCGATCCGGTTTCCTCTCTTATCATACTGGTATGTATAGGTCTGATTCTGGCTGTCCGTGCGCTTTACAAGCTGGTTCAGCTCATTGTACTGGTAATCAACCGATTTGTTTTTGATTTTTTCGTATACCAGATTACCAAGGGTATCATAGGTGTAAGTGGTCTTTGTCTTGGCGATATCGCTGGTAGACATCCGGTTCAGGTTATCGTAGGTGTAGATATGGGTTCCCTGCTGTGCCTTGTTTGCACTGGAATCACTCTTGTCCTCGGATCCTGGATTGTCCGGTTTCTCCGGCTTATTCGGATTGTCGTCCTTATCCGGTTTTTCCTTGTTTCTCCGATTAAGTCCAGGAGGTGTGTTGCCGCCATTGTTGGTGATGTTGCCGTTCTCATCCACGTTCTGTCCCGGAGGAACCTCACCATTGCCGTTGCCCCACTCAAATCCTTCCGGATTCTTGGAGGTGCCATTGTTGGAGTTATCCGTGTCAGTTTCGGTACTGCTGCTCTCTTCCGTTCCTGCAGATATTGTCGGTGCTTCTGCTTCCGGAGCATCCGGTGTCGGATCGGTGCTTTCGGTACTTTCTTCTGTCACGATGCCGTTCTGCAGCTCTTCGATTGCTGCCATGCTCTCCGGCAAGGATACGTTCTGGCTGTTGGTCAGAAGATCTTCCATACTCGGAAGCTGGATCTGCGGCAGTGCTGTGGTCGGGATCTCAACGCTGTATCCTTCCAGGATGCTGCTCAGTGCAGTGGTATCGGTGGAATTTTTCTTGTTATTCCCATTTCCGTTACCATTGTTGCCGCTGTTACCCTTTCCGGAAGTTCCACTCTGCCCATGGTTGTACTGCATTTCGGTGAGCATGTTTCCTTCTGCATCCCAACTGTAAGTAGTCTTAAAGAACTTCTTGCCGTTTAAGTTGTACTCATCCATCTCGATGATCTGATCACATACATCGTAGAAGTAGTATGCGGTCTCATAGTTCGGGTATTCCTTAAAGGTCTTATTACCATTCGGGTCATACTCGTACTTGGTGATACCCTCGTCAGGATCCACGACTTCCACGATCTGATTTTCAGCATCGTAGTAGTAATCAGCCTGGGTGCCGTCCGGGTAGCCCTGTACGGTCTTGTTGCCCACGTTATCCCAGCCATACGCGGTCTCACGGCCGTTGTGGTCGGTTACCTTGGTGATCCGGTTCAGAAGATCGCGGCTGAAGCTGGTCTTGCCATTCCAATCTTCCATCTCGATCAGCTCACCCGTGCCATTGTAGAGATAGGCTGCATTCTTGGCATCGTTGTAGTTGACTGCATTGACCAGGTTGACCGGGCTGTAGTCGTATTCGGTAACATAGCCATCTTCATCTGTCTTGCTGATCAGGTTGCCGTTCTCATCATATACGAATACTTTTCCGTCGCCTTTTGCATTGACCTCGGTTTTTACCAGTCCACGATAGTCATAGGTATAGAGGGTATCCTGCCACTCATCTACCTTATGGACGGTATCTACCCGGTGCATGAAGATCTTGATAAGTCGGTTCATCGAATCATATTCATAGTGGCTTTCGGTTCCGGCTGCATCCGTTACAGTAACGATATTTCCATTACCATCCAGGGTGTACTTGGTGGTATTGCCATTCCGGTCAGTTACCGATGTGATCTTGCTGTTCTTATCATAGCCGAAGGACTTGGTATTGCCTTTCGGGTCGGTCTCGGATACCGGGCGGTTCAGAGCATCATACTTGTAAGTATAAGTGTTGCCGTTCCGGTTGGTCAGGGAGACCATATTGTTGTTCTTATCGTAGGTGTAAGTCTCGGAATTGCCTAAACCATCAGTATATTTGATCAGGTTGCCCTTCTCATCATACTCATAGGTGCGGCGGACGCCATTCTCATCAGTATCTGCAGTAATGCGGTCCATCGGATCATATTCCAACAGACGGCTGTGATCATAAGCATCCTTGATCTCTATACATCTGCCTTTCGCATCATAGGTGTAGCTGGTGACAGCTCCGTCCTCATTGACCATACGGGTCACATGTCCCAGAGCATCGTATTCAGCAGTTACTACCCCACCCTCTTCGTTTGTAGAGGAAGTAATGCGGTTCAGGGCATCATAAACGGCTGTCTTGCTATTGCCGCGGCCGTCAGTGATCTTGATCAGATTTCCGTTCTCATCGTATTCGTAGGAAGTGGTATAACCCTCTCCGTCTGTATAGGATGTTACCTGGTCATTCAGATCATAGGTGTAGGTTATTTATATCCAGCAATCTGTTATTAAAAATGAAGTGCCGATACAAAATACTATTGATTCAAAATGAAGGAATCCTATTACATATACCGAATTTTTCATATTTACAATTATTTTCTGCTTACAAAGATACAGGATAATTTATAAAGGTTGCTCTTCTGAAGAAGAATTATTCTTCGCAATGCTGCAAGACCTGCTGTACCATCATTGTCGTCTGCCATTCCGACACCGACACCGATAACAAAAAGAATTGCCAT
>ENA-USUG01005230-USUG01005230.1-human-gut-metagenome-genome-assembly--contig:-NODE-5230-length-15086-cov-5.336132_pt1 | contig 15086 bp, 18 predicted proteins | sample MGYA00250059_ERZ773394 | MGnify/ENA primary metagenome ERZ773394 (study PRJEB29103, sample SAMN06111957) | human gut metagenome | biome: human gut; feature: ankylosing spondylitis patient; material... | reverse complement strand
CGGTACGTTATGTGACCAACCATTCCACTGGAAAAATGGGTTATGCACTGGCAAAGAATGCGGCAAGAAGAGGGGCACAGTGTACTTTGATTTTACCATCTAACCGCCCAAATAGCAAGTTGATACACCGGTGCAACACAACTATTTTTCTGTCTCCCAAATGTGATGCTGTCCTTGCGGATCACAATCGCGGGATCACGAAGATGTGCAAACAGCTCCTTCCGCACGACCTGGTATCCATCATAGGAAAATGTACTTTCTAATTCTTCCGCTCTTGCGTCTCTATCATTTTCTGCCTGCTCTTCCGGTGGCATGGCGTTAATATTTTCATTCATCTGTGTCAGTCCATCCTTGGGTTTTACACGATGCTTCTAAACTGCGAATACATCGGCATCAATCCAAACTGCTCAAAGCAACAACGCAGATCTGCACTGGCTCATGAACTTGGGCACGCTATCTTTGACCGGAAACATGCGGCATCCGGTCAGGCTTTCCAAGATACATATTTTTATAGTCTCAGCAACGCAAAAGCAGAGCGCAGAGCGAATACGTTTGCTGCTGAACTGCTGTTGTCAGACGATGATGTGCTGAAACCAATCGGCTTCTATGAATTTAACGCTGACAGACTTCAGATGGAGGCTTCTCTGCCAACCCACTGCTCCAGCACATACCGCGCCTTGAAATACCACGAGCTTCTGCAGGACTTTCAATACACGCATACGGGATTCGCCACCCTTGAGGAAATCGCACAGGTGGCTGGAATCGAAAAACACTTTGTTGATTTTAAACTGAACATTCTTACTGCAAAAGGATATCAGCTTCCTGCTGTGCCGGAGCTTAAGAGCAACTTTCTGAAGGATTCCATGAAGAATTGCTCTAAAAGCTACGATTAAACATGGAGGTGACTGCTTATTAGAGATTGGGGTGAATATGACTTGAACTACTACTTTTGTGACGCATGCCGCTACTGCTTCTCTGCTGAGGAACTACCTGACCGTTGTCCCGACTGTGGTGCGGTAGCATACGATGATAAAAAGGCAGTACGGCCGGCGAGTAAAACGGAAATCGAGGAATTGCTCAGAATACAGAAAGAGGAGGACACACAAAATGAAAGCACATAAGTATTGGTCACTTGGAGCACTTGCCTGCATGGCAGGATGCTTCTACACGGGCTGCAAGAAGCTGATGCAAGCGTACAAGTATTTCGCTTGCGGCTCTCTGGTCTGCATGGGCATGGCAATCTACTCCGGACACAAAATCGCACCGAAGAAGAAAAAAGCTGAAAAAACCAAAGAATAAGAACACACGCCCTCGCCGTAACAAGCGAGGACTTTTTTGAACTTCAGGAGTTTATTTTATTTCCGCCACAACCTATACGCTTCCATCATGAGCCGTATCCCGACTTTCAGACCTTCCTCAAAAGCAGTCTTCTCCCATGCACAGCACACCGTTCCCTGCCGGTCCATGATCTTCTCCCAGAGTGGAATCTTATCTCCGACAAAGTCATCTACGAGCCTATCCATTCCTTCCAAGCCGCGCAGCCATTCTTCCAGCTCCTTTTCCTTGGCTTTTGCCACTTTCCCGACAACTGTGTTTTTCTCTACTGGGTTGTTCTCCGTGTAATGCTCGTAGATCAGATCCAGCAGATTCTCCACTGGCGGATAATACTCCGGCTCTGTTTTCTTCAAATACTCCTCCAGCATCTCCTTCAGTTTTTCTATAATGCTACAATCCTTCCCAACTGAGATTCACTTCCTCAGTTACGGCACATATTACCGTAGACTTTTGCACATAGCAACCTATTTTTTGCGGTCTTTCAGATGCCCCATCTTCTCCTTCACTTCATCCGGCACATCGATCAATCCGAACCGATAGAACATTCCGTAGATGTAAGTCACACCCCGGATATCGCCCAGAGCTTTCGGACGGTCAACTACTTCTTCTTTTATATTTCCCAGCGCCAAAACTATAGAACTCCACGCCAGACTTTTACTCTTTTCTCGTCTATCGATCCACAGCTCTTTTGTGTATTCGCCATTCCTGCCTTTTTTAATTTCGTAAGAGAATGCCAACCCGGAGTAAGTTTTGAATTTCACTCCAGCATAGGTCAGAACCACACCCCAGAAGTTTTCTTCTGTCGGATCAGCCCTCCACCGCTTCATCGCTCTGTATCTCCGCTGCCGCTCTGCTCCAACACTGATCTTCTCTTTCTCTGTACTTGGGAAGTACACGCCTTTCTGATATGGTAGGTACGAAGTAACGGAGGCTTTGGATAATTCTAGGGTTGCTGCTGTTGAGCGTATGGAGGTTTTATAGTCTTGTGTTTCACGGTATTCTTCAAAAGTGTTTTTTACTTTTTCCGCCACATCTGATTCATACACACCGTCCGTGATGAGCAGCTTCCGAACTTTGATAGGATTTAGGTTCAGAGCATCGCCGATGGCCTGCAAGGACATCTCAGAATTATAAAGCGCCACAGCACTTTCCATCTGCTCTTTTAGATTCTTCCCGGCATCATACTCCGGCTTCAGCTTCTTCCGACCGCCACCGGGCTTCCGGGGCTTATACGCTCTTTTCTCTCCCATAATTACTCATGCAGTTCCAGCGGCAGTCCATCCGGGTCATGAAAGAAAGTCATCTTCTTGCCGGTATAATCATCAACTCGAATCGGCTCACATTCTATACCTAATTCTGCCAACTCCTCCACTATCTGCTCCACGCTATCCACGCAGAACGCAAGATGACGTAGCCCACAGGCTTCCGGTCGGTTCACACGCTTCGGCGGATTTTCCTCAGCGAAAATCTCCAGCTCTGTGTGTTCATTGACACGTAGATCTAGCTTCCAGTCCTTACGCTCTGGACGGTAGTTCTCTCTGATAACAGAGAATCCCAGCTTGTTCACATAGAAATCCTTGGCGGTTTCGTAGTCGGATACGATAATTGCAATATGATGTATTTTGGATAAGTTCATGTTCTCACGCTCCATTTGTTTTGTTCTTCTTTTATTTTCGTTATAAACTATACAGCTACCTTCAAATAATACCGTGTGAACTTCTGAAGTTCAGTTTGTCCACACGGCAAATATTATTTCAATTTTTTGAGGATTTCATCTGCGCTCATGCCGCTTGCCAGTAGCTTCTTAACCACACTCTCGGCTTCGGTCTTCTTAGCTTCTTCAGCGGCCTTAGCATCTGCCTTTGCCTTCTTCGCTTTCAGCGTTGCCACTTCTTTTTCGGTCTTCTTCAAATCAGACTTCTTCTCTTTCAAGTCAGCCTTCAAAGAGTCAATGTTGGCGGTGATGGATGCGATCTCAGCAGTCAGGGAAGTAATAGATTCTTGCTTCTCTGCGATCTGGGATGCGTAGTCGGTATGGGTAGTTTTAGGACGGTTTTTGCTGCCTTTCGTTCTGGGCATGGTGATAACCTCTTTTCTTTTATAGTTGTTTAAGTATAGCAGCGTGTGGATATATATGATACATCAATCATATATGCCTTTACCAATACAACACTTCTTAAATTTCTTTCCGCTACCACAAGGACACAGTTCATTTCTTTCTGGTTTTCTTACCACAGGCTGTCCTGCATCTCTTTTCAATTTATCTATATATCTTTTTAATTCCGGTCGATTTTCGCAATACTGTCGTGATCTGGGGTCTGCTAAATCCATTGCTTCTTGTGGTACACTAAAGCGAAGCTCTATATTATCAGAAATATGTAACATATTGCTGAGACACAATGCATATGCATTTGCATCAATTTCTACTTCTTGAGACAGATTAACAGCCTGTGTACTTCCACCTTCGTTTCTTGTATAGTTTATAAAACCATTTTTCCATGAAACAATGGTACTTATATCTTCATGCACAATATTATTGCTATCCAACAACGCAATTTCATAGTGCTGATGTAAGTGTCGCAGCTCATGAAAAATGAAGAACTCTATATCAACCCTATGATTTTCCCATCTATCTTGTCCTGTAAACCACGGCTTATTAAAATACAATTTATTTCCGCATCCTTCTGCGGCATTGTCCATTGTTTTGAATCTGTCAGATGGGCAGTCTTCAAAATAGGATTCAATAGGTTCGGGTAATGTCATGAAACTTCTTGCATAATTAATGCAATTCTGAACAAGTTCCAAGTACTTTCCTTCCATTGCTTCCACTTCTACCAGCTCCTTTCTTCTATGTTTCTTCACATCTTCGCCGACCATAAAATCGTTGCCTGCTGCTCACCACGGAGAGGTGTGTGATTATTAGAGAGCAGCGTAGGGAGCTATCTTGCTCCCTCAGTATATCACAAGTCCGCAAATAAATCAGTCTTGTACTCGCCTTTTTCTATTTTTTATTATACGCTTTCCTGCTTTCCATGCCATCCATCCCAACAGCGTACCTGTTGTATTTGTCACCACATCATCCAATTGTAAATATCCTGTTTGAGTAATATGCTGCAATATCTCAATGCTACAAGAGCAAATAAATCCAGTCAGCACACATGCCCATCCACTTCTAAATTTTCTGAACAATATCGGTAGCAGTATACCAAACGGAATAAACATAATAATGTTTTCAACAAACATAGCGTGCATATGAAAGGTATGTCCCCATGTTTCAAACAAGACCAAACTAATAGCCTTTCTACTCCCAGGTTCCCTGCATAAGAAAGCTATGCGAAAAATAACGAGAATGTACGCTAAGAAAAAGGCAAATGGAATTCTATGTTTTATTGTACTCTTCTTTCCACATAACCAGCTAACAGCAAATACAATGCATCCACTGAAGAAGATGGCTGGAATCAAGTATGACACAGGTTGTCTGAAGTCTTGCATTATTGATTTTATGTACCACTTAATTACCAGTCACCTCTTTCTATTAATACCAATCTTTACCCCCTTACTCCCTGCATTTTAGTTGCCTTATTAGCGTTGCTACTGCTCACTACGGAGAGGTGTGCAAAGTTTCGAGCAGCTACCGTGTGATTTTTTCACACGGCCTTTTGTTAAATTATACTACAAATCCGGATATTTCTCTAGCTGTTTCTCACTTTTTTCCTTCGCTGAATCTTCCAAACTTTCCATGTATTTTTTAGCATCCTTCATAAAGCTGACCGTAATCATTACAATAACTGCGCCAATGGGGAATGCTGCAACAATACTCACCGACTGAAGATTGTTCATCGAGCTTTCTGCAAACAGCAAAGCAATCGGAAGCAAAATAAGCAGAATACACCACATCAACTGAATGCCTTTATTCGGTTGCTCACCATCCTCCAGTGTGTGATAGCTATAGCAGGATGCTGTCAAAGCAATCGAATCAAAAGAAGTCGCATAGAAAGCAATCATCGTCAACAGAACAACTACCATGATAACAGGTGCACCCGGCATCGTTTTGATGATAGAAACAATCATGCCATACAGATCTCCGTTCTCCAGATACTGTGCAATAAAGTCAGCCTTTCCAGTGACCTGCATTCCCATAGAATAGTTACCAAGTACAATAAAACTTGTCAATGTAGAACCAACACCAAATACATAGCCGCCAAGGATTGTCTGACGTACTGTTCTACCACGAGAAATGCTGCCGATAAAGAACGGAGCAGCCACACACCAAACCATCCAATAAGCCCAATAGTAAATCGTCCAGTTTTGCGGGAAATTCGATGTACGGAGTGGGTCAGTGAACGTAGACAGATCAACAAAGTTCTGAATCATCCGTCCAAGGGAAGAAAAACCAGTTTCAATAATGTACCGTGTTTCTCCACCAAACAGCAGCACAAAAGCAATCAAACCAAAGAACATATAAATACAAATATTTGCCAGCTTGCTGATTCCCTTAAATCCATGTAGCAAGGAATATAATTTTCAAATTGCATTAGAACGTGTTCCGGAATAAACTGTTTGATTCTATCTTGGCAATTCATTTTCAATTCTTCTACCAAGGGTTTATCTGTATACAGTTTATAAATACTGTCTGCCAGGGCTTCCGCATTACCCACTGATGTAATTAAGCCGCAGTTTTCTCTTAAAATCTCATAAACACCAGGTTCGCTATTTGTCGATGCGATTGGAAGCCCATAGTACATCGCTTCCAATAAAACTGTGGGAAGTCCTTCTGCTGGGCTTGAATGTGCATAAACAGAAGCCGCCATATAATAATTCTGCACATCGTAATGTGCGCCAGCAAAGAAAACCTGTTTTTCTAACTGCTTTTCTTGCACCAACTTTTCCAGCGATTCACGCTCCGAGCCATCGCCAACCAACACCAGATTCTTTTTGAGGCTGTATTTTTCTTTTAAATAAGAAAGCGCTCGAATCAGTGTTGCCTGATCTTTATCCTTTGCCATGCGCCCAACCATCAAGATAAAATCACCATTGCTCTGTGGTGTGGTTCGTACTGTTCCCATTCGTCGAGTGTCGGGGGGCGTGTACCTACAAGACTCATATCCCCCTTAAAAATGTTAAAAAACTGCGGAAATTCATCCAGGCTTGTTTTTCTGATAAACTGACCAATGCCGGTCTTTTTTCTTCCATCCGGAAGGATCTTGTTTCCGATGATCCTTGGATCAAAATCCATCTTGAACATCAGCCCGTCACTGATCTTATTCTGGGCCATCAGTTCTTTTTTCCGTTCTTCTGCGTCCATGTACATACTTCGGAATTTGTACATCTTAAACTTTCTGCCGTTTCGTCCGATTCGCTCCTGTGCGAAGAAAATCGGTCCCGGAGAACTGATATAGATCAATGGTCCGAAAATTATCGTGATCACTAAAGTAATCAGGCACCCTGCCAGTCCTCCTGCAATGTCCATAAGACGTTTGACAAGCAGTTTCGAAGAATCTGCATAATTCATACTGGTGGTAATGACGGTATAAGCTCCGATTTTTTCTACCTGCTGGTGGCTTGCCGGTAAGGAGCCTGCTCTGGTGATTCCTGTATGTACGGTAATTCCCATTTCCATGAAAGCTTCGACAAGATTATCCGGATACTCGCTTTCCCCGCAGGGAGGGATAAACACTTCATCAACCCATTCACCACAGGTAAATTCGATTACATTTTTCTTATCAGCTACTACCGGTATTCCACAGATCACTTTTCCTTTCAGATCTGTATCCAGCGAAACTGCCATAATTTTTGAATAACCCAGCCGATTCTGTGACACTGCCTGAAGTGTTTCACGCAGAATCATTTCCGGTGCAATAATTAAGAGTGATTTTTTTTCTGAATTAAACTCCTGTTTCTGAAGAACTCTTTTCCAGAGTAGTCTGGCTGTATAAGCGATTACGATATAAACCGGAACCATGATGTAGTAGGAAATTCTGGAATATACGCTTCCCATCTGTGTGGTAAACAGATAAAAAGTCGCTACAAGTTCTACCAGTACTACATGTTTACACGTTGCGATAAATTCATCAAAATAGCCCCTCTTCAGAACATTCTTGAAAGAATCTGATACGATTTCCACAAAGAAATCGATGAATAGAAATGCGATTGCAAGGGTTCGATAATCATTGTCCGTATACGGATTATCTGCCCCAAACCGAAATATATATGAGACGATAAATGCCAGCTGCAGGCATAAAACATCCAGCAGCATAAAATCGACATGTTTTGCCCACCCTCTTCCTTTTTTTCTGTACATACTTGCTCTAACTCCCTATAAGTATCTTTCTCTTTCTTTTCTCTTCCTATTTCCAGTTCATCCCTATGCTGTCCAGCTGCCTGATCCGTTCTTCGCCCAAAACCATTCCGCTGGAAGCCGGATGTTTGCGTTTGGATCGTACGTTGGCGATCCATCTGCCAAGTCTGACGCCATTTATGGAATATGACAGCGGGATATTCAGATTGCCATATGTCTCGTAGTAATTTCTCGCCAGCATATATTTCTCATTCCATTGTCTGTCTGTCTTTTTTTCCTGTCTGAAGCCTATGCTTCTGAGGCGTTTCAGTTGTTCCTCTGACAGGGATATCTGATCCTGATTTTCACCGCATGCCTGATGGCTGATCTCCGAAAGCCATCTGCCAAGGGGCAGGCCGTTTTCCGTCACATATTTTGTCATGACATCCAGATTTCCATGCGTTTTGTAGTAGTTCTCTGCTGCCTCGAAATAATCTTCCCATTTCTCTGAATTGCGATCCCATATCATCCCAAGTTCAGCCAGCTGCTGCTGTTGTTCGGGGGTAAGTGCCTGATCCAGTCCTTTTGTTCTGACTTTTGTCCGCAGGTTACAGACCCATCTGCCAAGTTTAAAGCCATCCGGTGTCTCATACCTGGCTTTGATATCCAGATTTCCATGTTCGTTAAAATATGTCTGTAGTTCTGCCAGTGCGTTATTCCAGCTCTGATCTCTGGCATCCCAGATCATGCCGATTTCATTCAGTTTTCTTACTTTTTCTTCTGTCAGACCTCCGGTTACTGCACCGGAATATACTCTGCGCTGTGTCTGTATCCAGCTTCCCAGCGTAAGTCCTGTTGAAGTAACATAGCTTTTTGGAATCCTGAGATTTCCTTTTTCCTGATACCATTGTCTGGCTGCCGTATAATAAGTGTCCCATGCCGAGCTGAGATTTGCCTGTAATTTTCGAAAAAGTATTCTGCTGTCTTTTGTCTCATCTATGATGCGGAACCGATCACTGAAATGTGCTCTTTCACCATAGCTGGTCGGAAACAGTACAAATGCTTCTTCCATTTCATTTTTCAGACAATCTATACAACAAAGACTGTCGAAATTGTTGACCAGGTCAAAGATCACTGGTGTCTTTTTAGAACCGGCTGACAGAGCACGGCCAATCTGCTGCAGATAAATAATCGGTGATACAGTTGGACGCAGAAGGACCACTCCGTCTACATCATCCACATGGACTCCTTCATTGAGCATATCAATGCAGAAAAGCAGTTTCAGATGACCGCTGTCATCTTTTTTGAATGCTGCAAATTCTTTGTCTGTAGCTGTATCGTTATAGAATGCAGTATAGATATGTGGTCTGGAATCTACCTGTCCGAACCAGACAGGAACCTGTTCTTTCATTTCATCCATGTGTTCTTTGTCAGAGCAGAAAACAATATATTTTCCGTCTTTCTTTTCCATATGTTTTTGAAACACCTGTTCCAGACCATCTGCCTGCTCCAGTGCACGGCGCAGCTGTTCCAGCAGTTTCTGATTTTCTGCCACGAGTCCCTGATTGGATAATGTCTGGATTCGTTTTTTTAACTGATCCAGTTCTTTCCTGTAAGAATACATGGCAATTACATATTTCGGCTCCGGAAGAATTTCCCGGACAATGGCTTCTCCGAGTGTCATCTCAGATGCGATTTTTCCATTAAAAATTTCCTTCGCCATATTTCTCTGATTATCCAGATAGCGGATATTCGTTGCTGACAGGCCCAGACGTCTGGCATCTGGATATGTATCCAGCAGTTTTTTTATACTCTTTCCCCATTCTCTGGCACCACAGCGATGAAATTCATCCAGGATAATATAGTCGGGATGCAGGGTTTCGATGCAGTCTTCATTTTTCATCAAGCGACTGTAAGACATGAACAGAATGTTCGGAAATTTCATATTCAGATTCTCGACCTGCGTCTGATATATGTATTCGCTTGGGGAAAGCCATAAAAAGTGATTGAGAGGATGTTCTTCGACCAGTTTAAAGGCAATCATGGATTTGCCTGTTCCGGTTGGATGGATCACTGCTGCCATTCCATCCTTCTCAAGCATCTCGGTTACTGCCTCATATGCTTTTTGGTTGTGTTCAAAAAGATGTATGCTCATTTCACAATTCTCCAAAATCCATAACAAAAGGAGTTTGGTTTTCGCAGATTATTTCAATCTACGAAAAATACCTGAAATGTGCGTATAATCAGGGAATATCAGATATTATGACCATTATTTTGACCATTTATATAAGAAAGGGAATCAAGAATATTTCTTTTTGTATCCATTGATGGATGGACATATCTGTTTAAAGTGACATTTACATTAGAATGACCAAGCATTTCACTGACACTCTTGACATCTGCCCCATTGATAATGCAGTTGGTAGCAAACGTATGGCGAAGTGCGTGGAAATGAGATTGCCGTACAACTGCTTTGCTTAAATATGAATGAAATTTATACTGATATGTGCGAGGCTCCATTGGCGAAACCTTATTCAGAACGTAGATTCCGTCATCTTTATAGGAAAGAAGAATAGAATAGAGAAATTCCGGAATGGGAATTTCCCGGACAGAACACGGAGTTTTGGGAATGGTTTCATATAATATTGTTTTGGTTTTTCCCTGCTCTGCCGGCAGCCGCTGTACAGTTCTGTTGATATGAATGGTTTTGTACTGAAAATCAATATCTTCCCATTTCAGGGCACATATTTCACCCAGCCTGAGTCCCATATATAGACAGATCAGAAGCCCCAGTTTATAAGAATCAAGTTCTGACAGTAAATATGCACATAACTTTTTCTGATCTGCTAAATTGATCGTCTGAACAGGTTTCGATGTTTCATATATATTCTCAATATGCAGATGAACCGACGGAGTCTTGTAATATTGATTTCCGTACACCAGAATCTGGTTAAAAACACAGTAAATGCTTTTATAAAGACTTGGGGATAATGAGTCCGGTAACGTTTTCACCACAAGATTCTGTGTGATTTCGCTGATATTGAATCTGCCAAAAGCATCCTGGATATATTTCCGGTAAATATCCGTATATTTTCTGTATGTGGAATATTTTCTTTTATTTTTAATATCCAAAAGCCAAAATTGTGCGATTTCATCGAGGCTTACATCTGCGGTATCTTTTTGAGCTCTCTCTTGTTCTTTCGACCTCTTTTCGGTTTCTTTTTTGCTGATAAATAATTTTTGTTTCACTTCATTGTAGGAATGTGCATAAACAGAATGGTATTTTTTACTTCCGTTTATGGTAACCAGATATCTTCCCTCCCATCTTCCGTCTGTTCTTTTTCTGATATTTTCTCCTCGTCTTGCCAAAATATAAGCTCCTTTCTGTGGATTTTGACCACTATTTTGACCCGTAATAAATAGTTTTGCTTTTTGGGGGATCAAACATACTTAAAAAAGTAAATTAAAATTACCATTTTATGTCAATTTTTTACAAATAAAACAGCTTTTATTGACAAAATGGCACAATCAGAATATGATAGTATCAGTGATTTGATTAAAAACTTAACAGTATGGGCTTTCACAGATTGAAATAATCTGAGAAGCCCTGTAAGCAAAGAATCCATCTGTGCTGATCTGACAGCCAGGTGGATTTTGTATCATTTGATTCACTGAAAGCATAATATTCCGGAACATGTCGTTCTTTTCGATTGTAATATAATCTGTTTACTCCGACAAGTTTTTTCCATAAAAATACCCGCCGTGACAGATCTGCTCTCTGTCTTTGGCGGGTATTTTATCAGTCGTTTAGTTCATTCTCCATCTGTGCTCTTGCTTTCCGGGCAATCCCTGAGTTGCTGTTCATGATGCTGGCTCTGGTGATCATACTGTTGCCATATTTGCTCCGGATCGCATCCATGGCTGCATCCAGTTTCTGGTGCCGTTCTTTGTCCGTGGTATCTTCAAACAATGACAACTGCTCAAACCCGTCTTCTGTAAGGTTGGTCAATGCTACTCCGATCAGTCGCAGCGGCTGCCCTTTCCAGAATTCTGCAAATAATTTCTTTGCATTTCTGTAAATCTCGTCTGTCAGATCTGTGGGATTTTCGAGTTTCGTCTGATGAGAACGGTTCCTGAAATCCAGAGTACGGAAAGTTACGGAAATGCAGGTACATTTCTTTTTCTTTCGCCGCATTCTCGTTGCAAGTACATCACATTGTTCCAGTAATACAGGCAGTATCTGTTCCATGGAAACGATATCATCGTTAAAAGTAGTTTCCACACTGAATCCCTTTGCTTCTTCCGGCTGAGCACGGACAGGGGAATCGTCAAGCCCTCTGGCATATCTGTATAACTGATGGCCTGCTTTTTCGCCCAGCAGTGCCTGAATTCTTTCTTCCCGTTCATGAGCCAGATCTCCGATAGTTCTGATTCCTGCCTCTGTCAGTTTCTTTTCTGATACTTTTCCCAGAAACAACAGTTCTCTTACAGGAAGCGGCCACATCTTTACCGGAATTTCATCTGGAAATAACGTATGCACTTTATTCGGTTTTTCAAAGTCAGAGGCCATTTTTGCCAGCAGTTTATTTGTGGAGATTCCTACATTTACAGTAAAACCAAGTTCATCGTATATCTTGTCTTTGATCTCATGTGCTGTCGCAACAGGATCCGGATAGATCAGGGATGTCCCTGTCATATCCAGAAAAACTTCATCGATGGAAAAAGACTCCATTACCGGTGCATAAGAAGCACAGATTTTCTTAAATGCTCTGGAACACTGGTCAAAAAGTGCAAAATCACCTGGCACAACGGTCAGGTTCGGACATTTTCTCAGAGCCATTGCCATGGGTTCTCCCGTCTGTATTCCGTATTTCTTTGCAGGGATTGATTTCGCAACCACAATACCTGTACGCTTCTTCGGATCACCGCCAATGCAGGCCGGAATCTCCCGCAGATCCGGCAGTCCCTGCTTTACTCTTCTTGCTGCCTCCCAGGAAAGAAAGGCACTGTTTACATCTATATGAAAGATCAGGCGTTCCATACGTTCCACACTCCTTTTCCTCTTGTTGAATTGATTTCGAAAAAACAGCTGCTTCTTTTAACTTTCTTACCTTTTACAGTTTATCATTTTTTTACCGGACCTTCCATCTTTTTCGCAAGGCAAAAATAGAGAGAACCGTGTCTGACGATTCTCTCTGCTTTTTTTATCACTGAAAAATTCATCCAGTTTAAAGTTCTGCTGTGTTTCCTCTGATGCTGTCCCCTGTCTGGAATATGGAAAACAGACCAGACAGATATAAACAATTATCAGGAATAAGAAGACGATTGATTTCTTTGGTTTTCTGATTTTATTTCTGTTCCTCTCTGTCATATTACTCCGCTTTTACTGCCCAGCGCATTTTGGTGGAGCGTGCTCTTCCGTTCTGTGCACATTCCTGAGCAGACGGACGGATCACATCTTTTGCATAGTCAGAATAAATTCCTGCTTTATATCCTTCTTTGAGGGCTTTCTTTACAAGCTTGTCCTCACCGGAATGAAAGGTAAGGATTGCCACACGTCCGCCCGGTCGCAGGGCATCCGGCAATTTTTCCATAAATTCATATAATACTTCAAATTCACGGTTTACATCAATACGAAGTGCCTGGAATGTTCTCTGACAGGTTTTCTTAATAGTGTCTTTCTTTTCTTTTTCCGGCAGAAAATCCAGAGTTTTCTCTATGACCTGACGCAGTTTCGTCGTTGTATCAATACGATTCCCCCTGCGGATCTCATCAGTAATAGCTTTGGCAAGCTCTTCGCAGTATGGCTCATCAGAATTCTCGTAGAGCATTCCGGCAAGTTCATCTCTGGATATGGTATCCAGTCTCTCTGCTGCACTGATGCCCGCTTCCTGATTCAGTCGAAGATCCAGAGGACCATCTGTTTTGAATGAAAAGCCTCTCTTAGGGTTGTCGATCTGCATGGAAGAAACGCCGAGGTCTGCAAGGATAAAATCAAATCCTCCTACTTCCTTTGCAATTTCATCAATGGTGCAAAAGTTCTGAAGCTTCACTGTCAGCATATCTTCACCAAATCCCTGCTCTGCCAGACGTTTCTTCGTCTTTGCAGATTCCTCAGGGTCTACGTCTGTGGCATAGATATGACCCTTGCCATTCAGACACTGCAGCATTGCCTTTGTATGCCCGCCATAGCCCAGTGTGGCATCAAATCCGGTTTCTCCCGGCTGAATATTAAGAAAATCAATAATTTCCTTTACCATAATGGAAATATGCATTCCTGCCGGAGTATTGCCTTTCTGTATTACATGCTCAATCGTGTCTTTATATTTCTCAGGCTGAAGTTCCTTGTATTTCTCTTCAAATTTCTTCGGGTATTTTCCTTTATAACGAACACGTCTTTTATGTGGGGTCTGATTTTGATTTTCCATAAGTTTCTCCTTTTTATATTATACGAAAATTGTATCATATCTCATGACAATCGTCCAACAAAATGATAACATCCTTTTATTTTCCTTCTGTATGTGTAACTTTCGCAAGCATATCCAGTGACAGGATCTTTCGGATATTTAACAGGAATAATGTGCAGGCTGTAAGCACGGAAAGAGCTCTGTATTCCGCTTTGCAGTCCCAAAATGGACATTCCCACAATATAAACAACTCGATCAAATCTGCATCATTGGTAAACATTCCCGCAAAGATATCTTAGAATACAACTTTTTTATATCGAAAAAGCCAGAGTCTTTTACAACTCCAGCCTCTCACTTTACTCTTCATAATGGCCTCTGCAAGCAATAATCCAAAGAAATCCATTCTCATCTATGTTGTAAACCAACCTGTTAACATCATCAATCCGCCTGCTCCATGCTCTGTCAGCCCATAACTTTTTCATTCATCCACCTCGATCAGTTCATGTTCCTGTCCATTGCCTGCTGATAACTGAGCAATTCCTCTGTCTATCATAGCAAGATACTGCTTGCATTGATCACCCAATTATCGTATACTGCATCATTTCATAATGTAACTTACTTCCTTCTACAATATCAAAAGGAAGAAGCGCTCTCGCAACAAGTTTTAATCCTTCATCAGAAGCATCTGTCCTGCGCAGATGTGCGTAATCTCCATCTATAGATTCTACAATGTAATCACAGATTAACATAGTAACTAATCCTCCTTATTATTTATTATTGAACTTTCCTGAAATGATTTTCCCTGGTTTTCGCTGTGAAAACTGCAGAAAGAAAAGAAAAAAGCATCTGCTGCCGGCAAATGCTTCATACTTTCGGTATTTTATCAACACTTCCTACACTGGCATGATCCAACAGGTTAAAAGGGTCTAAGGAATACCTTACTCTCAGCTTCTCACTTAAAGCTCCCCTGGTCTTATTTCTATTTGTGAATTAAAAACTTTATCCTCACACGACTGAAGTCGCGTGCTTCCAGACGACCAAAGCTTTGGCATGTGCAGAACGTGTAG
>ENA-USUG01005221-USUG01005221.1-human-gut-metagenome-genome-assembly--contig:-NODE-5221-length-15107-cov-9.674251_pt1 | contig 15107 bp, 18 predicted proteins | sample MGYA00250059_ERZ773394 | MGnify/ENA primary metagenome ERZ773394 (study PRJEB29103, sample SAMN06111957) | human gut metagenome | biome: human gut; feature: ankylosing spondylitis patient; material... | reverse complement strand
ACGACCGCTCCGGCCCAGGTCCAGGCTTTTGCGTCGCGCCGACGGCGCCAGGCCTCGTAAAGCAGGATATTCGAGAGCCGACCTTCTCGAGCGCGCCGAGTGTAAGCACATCCCGTTCCACGGACTGCGCCATATCTTCGCAACCAACGGCATTGAGAACGGAATGGACATCAAAACGCTTTCGGCGATCCTCGGGCATTCCTCGGCGGAAACGACCATCAGCACCTACTCCCACGTCACGGGACTGATGGCGAAAAGAGCCGCCGAAAAACTCGACCGGGCGTATGGCAACCGCACCGAAGAGGATTCGACCGCAACCCCAACCGCAGAGCCGAAACCCGCCAAATTCACCGCCAAGCAAGGCAAAAAGCGCAAGCCCGGCACCGGATGCATCAGCCAAGCCTCCAAGAACACCTGGCAGGGAAAATATACCCCGTGGAATCCAGATGGCACAAGACAGTGCCATGTCGTATATGCGAAGAGCTATGAGGAGTGCGAACGGAAGTTGGAAGAGATGATAGCAAATCTCAAAGCGGAGGAAGAATCAAAAATTGATACGCAGTAAACAATGAAAAAGGATTTTACTCATGATAATTATTTCTTAAATGTGAAATTTGAAAAATATTTGCAAAAATGCAGAATAAGGATTGACAAACGGAGCATAATAGAGTATACTAATAGCGAAGCTATCCGAAGGGAGATCTATCATGTTAATTAATTTCAGATTTGAAAACTGCAGATCATTTTACGACGAGACGAATCTGTCGATGCAGGCAACCGCAGATTCTACGCTCAGCGAGATCAATACCTTTACCGTAAATGAAAAGGTCATGGACAAAGGCGACAATGAACTTTTGAAATCTGCGGTGATATTCGGCGGAAATGCGTCCGGAAAATCCAATATCATGAAAGCGTTCACCTATATGGTCAACGTCGTCAGACTTTCTTCGGCACAGATTCCAATCGTAGCAGGTAATGAACAGTTTGCTTTCCAAGCGGACGCAAATCAAAAGCCCAGTTTGTTTGAAGTGGAATTCATCCAAAACGGGATCTATTATAAATACGGCTTTGAACTTGCAGGCGGTGCGGTGTGCCATGAGTGGCTCTACAAACGCGAAGAGCGCTTGGTTAAGGTGTTTGAGCGCACAAATGGAAATATTGAGATTATGGGGCTTCCCGACCAGGTGATCAATCTGATCAAGATCCCCGCAGCGACATTGTTCGTTTCGATCGGAAACCACTTCAATCTTGTCATCAACCGTTATCTCAATGACGTTATCGTATGGTTCTCCAACAATCTGATCGTATTCGAGAACATGGCAAACTCGCTTGATATCTATACCATGAAGAACGGGAAATACAAAGAACAGGCGCTTGACATTCTGAAACGTGCCGATATCGGCATTTCCGATTTTGAGGTCGTCAAGGATAAGATCGCAACCGTTGAAACGCAGAACGATATTCTCAGCCTCAATACGCAAATGCAGATCAATCCGGCATTGATAGCTGGACAGATCAAAGCAGAAAACGAAAGCGTATATCACATAGACGTGGAAACCGATTTCGATGTATACGGTGAGAATAATGAAGTGGTCGGTAGGAAACCGGTCATGCTGTTCAAAGAGAACGGTTTTAACTCCGAAGGTACCGTGCGCCTCTTCTGCTACCTCGGTTGGATCCTTGCGGCACTTGATCAGGGAAGAACGATATTTATTGACGAAATCGACACTAAATTGCATTTCCTCGTTGCTGACTATATCATCGGTCTCTTCAATTCGATCGAGCATAATCCGAAGAACGCACAGCTGATTTGCACAGCGCACAATGTTATGCTGATGGACGAAGGTTTGCGCAGAGATCAGATCTACTTTACCAGTAAGGATAAATACGGCAAGAGCTCACTCGTATCGCTTTCCGACTATAACGGCGTTCGCAAAAACGACCTGTTCAGCAAACGCTATCTTGCCGGCTTCTACGCTTCGCTTCCCGACCTCGAAAGCAAGGAATGAGGTGAGGGTATGCCGAGACGTTCAAAACAACTTGCCGTTCGTGACGAGTTCTTGATTTTGACGAACGGTAAACAGACCGAGAAGAACTATTTTGAGGCAATTCGCGCCAATTATAAGAGCATCTTCAAGATCAGCGTGAAGTTTATGAATGACGACCCTGTGGCGCTCGTCAACCATGCAATCGCCGAAAAAACGCCACGAAACAGAGTGTGGTGCGTGTTCGATAAGGACGAATTCTGGTCCGCATCAATAGACCAGGCAATGAAGACTGCCAAAGAAAATGAGATCGGCGTTGCCTTTTCCAACATGGCGTTTGAAGTATGGCTGATCGACCACTTTAAAAAATGCTGTCTTGAGAAGAATGCGGAAAAACTGGTCACGGATCTTGACCGGATCTTAAAGGCAAATGAGTATCCCGCCGGATACTCCAAAGAGGACAAGCAGATGATAACCGAAGTGCTCATGCCTCGTTTGGGTGACGCAGTCCAAAACGCGGATATCGTTATGCAGACCTGGATTCGTCAATACAAGGAAAGCCATAACAACGAAAACTTTCCTTTCTGCGATTGGAATTCATTCACTAATGTACATAAGCTGATTGATGCGTTGAAATTGGAGACCAAGAGCGAGGATTCAAAAATTGATACGCAGTAAACAATGAAAAAAGGCGCCCGGCGGGGAATGGAAAGATTCCTCGCCGGGCAACGTATTTTTTGCTTTGGTACTTGAATTTTATGTTATATAATGTTATAATAAATTATATTCATATTTGGAGGTTGAATATGAGTTTTTCCGAAAAAGTAAAAGCGGTTCGGGCTGAATTGATGTTGACACAAAAAGAACTTGCCAAAGAATTGGGCGTTTCTTTCGCTACGGTCAATCGTTGGGAATCCCAAGGAATTGAACCGCAGTTTTTAACAATGAAAAAGTTTGAGTTGTTCTGCGAGAGTAAAGGTATTGTGTTTACGGAGGAAAAATTAAATGTTTGATCACCTCATTCAAATCGATCCGCGGCTGTACGACCGTTTCCTGACGGTTGAGCGGAACATCAAATCCGCCAGCAATTCGTTTTACGATTCCTATCTCGATATGCAGGAGCAGTTCGTAAAATCGGTATTGGTCGCACAAGGTATCGAGCTGAAAGCCAACGAAACCTGCGGGGCGATGCTGAAACGGTCGGAAGCAAAAGAGTATTTTGTGAATACTCTCGGCATCGACGACTATACGTTCAATAAAATGCAGGATTACACATTGAAAGTCAACGCCCACAAGCATAAAGGCGAGAAAAAGATCGCCGTTGACACGATCGTCAGCTATCTGAAAGTATTCTATACGGCAACGACGGCGTATTGTGCACAAAAAGGAATCGCTTTTTCGGAATTTGACGCAGACGAAATCATCAAAATCTTTGAATTGTATTCCAAAGAAAATACCGCACTTCGCAACAAGCAGGATTCGCTCCGCGCGGAGCTTTGCCGCATTGCCGATGCGGGCGGGCTGAAGGAAACCGACGTTACCTACCTTCGCGGGTTGCTCTCCCCCGATGAAATGGATAAGCTGTCCATCGAAGATCAGAATAGTGAACTGTATCGGCAGATCAGCATGCTGATGGAGATCAAACTCGGTTCTATGGAGGAAAAACTGAATCGGACGATCGACCTGCTTCTCGAACTCAAACCGGCAATCGTGGAAAATCGCGTCATCACCAAAGCGGTGGGCAACTGTGTTGGTTCCATGATCAATGGCGACACGCAGGCGGTGGAGCATTGGATGGAAAAAGCAAAGGACGGTGAGGATTGATGCCGGAGAATCTATTTGAAAAGATAGAACATTTGAGCGAGCAACAGGAGCAGGCAGCCAAACAAGCGGCACAAGACAAACAGGATATTTTAGATGCGATTGCGAGCATGAACGCAAAACAAACCACGTCGTATCAGCCTCAAGTTGCACAGGCAAATGCTAAGTTGACATTGCAAAATTTTTTCAAGCGTTCGAACAAGGAGTATCATTTCTTTGGTGGCGAGGAAGAGTTCAATAGGTCAAAAATGTTTACGCTTTTGTCGCTGTTTGCGGCGATGATTTGCGGTGTTGTTATGAATATTTTGACGACCAAAGGGTGTGGTATCTTTTCGACTTTTACTTTGATAGAAGATTTGTGGTTGTTCCTTGTTTTTCGAATGATTTGCCATACGCTTCACAGTAAACGTTTTTACGATCATATTGACTACTCTTGTCATTCTTATGAGAAATTCATTATGAATGCAGATTTGCTTTACCGTCCCGTTGGAACAAAGAAATCTTACAAGGTAATTCGAGTTCTTTCCATCATCAGCGCGGTGTGCAACATCATTTATCTTTGCATGAATGCTAAAGGGGCGATTACAGTTTGGGCGGTTATCTTTGAGATATTGTTTTTGGTATCCATCTTTTTCACAATGTATATGATGATCGGGCACTTCTGCATGTATAATTTGATTTATTATTCAGGGAAGAACGACGCAGGAACGCAAAATGTAACCATTATCCACGATACAACAGCCAACCAACTGTATGAAAAATTGGATTACGAAAGCAAATTCCCATTTGCGAAATGAGGTCATCATGTTTGAAAAAATGACGTTTCAAAATCAAGAAGAAAAAGATGATTTTGAGAAATATCGCCGCTTAAAAGGTGATGATTTATACTATCAGATTTATCGGATTTTACTTGAGAAAACAGATAGAGTAAGATATGTTACGGTTAGAGCGTATATCCGATATGATAAGAATCTAAGGGATATGCTTTATGTTTATTTGGCGACCTTGGAAGAGTACTGCAAGGCACAATTGCTTAATTCATTTGATGTTAGAATTCCCAAAAAGTATAAGGGGCATTGCTATAAACCGTTGCTTGAAGAAATAATAGAAAAAGAATCTGACATATCTACTTTATATTATGGTTTTGAACCGGATTTCGGAGATTTGATGCATATCTGTCAAACGAAGGAAGTTTATGAGATCAATGTCGATGATCAAAAAGACATTAAAGATTTGCGAAATAAAACGATGCATCATTCTTTGCTTTTGTTTGGCAACGCGAAAAATGAAAAAGAATTATATGATCATTTCACTACATTGGAAAAACGACTCAATGCGTTTGCGGCGGCATTGCCACAAGAATACAGAAAAGGTTTTCTTTCTGATGTTGAAAAGCTTAACCGTAACAGTATTCATAAAACAAAACACTTGAGCAAATTCTGCTTGGAGGTACAAGATGGACGGATATGTGTCAAAAAGTGAAGTAAGAGAATTAATGCAAACTTTTGAGGATATTTTATTCTATGTGCGCAAAGATGCCAAGTCCGAAGGCATCACCTTTACGTGTAATCTTGTCGGAAGCGCAAAACGCAATTTGGTTGTCCGTCATCCTACAAAAGGGATTGACTGTGATTACCAATTGTTTCTTCAGTCAAATAAAAATGATTTGGATGCTGAAGAAATCAAAGATGTGTTTCGTAAATCATTTGACAAACATAGACCTCAAGGTTTTTCATGTTGCGAAGACTCGACATCGGCGTTAACAATGAAAATGAAAGATACGAAGCACAGTCGAATCGTTTGTTCTTTTGATATTGTAATAATGAGAAATATCAACGAAACTCCTGAAATAATTAGAAGAAACACAAATGGTGAGTATGTTTGGAATAAACTTCGTTTTATGTCAAATTTTCAAGAACGTTTTTCATTAATTTCAGAAATTGAAATGTGGGATGAATTGCGAGAACGTTACTATAAAAAGAAAATTCGACAAATGAATGGAGAAAATGATAAAAAGTCTTTTCAGTTGCTGAATGAAGCCGTTAACGAAGTCTTGCAAATTTTTCAATAAAAAACGCCCTCCCGTGCGGGAGGGCAAAAACATCTCAATCGAGCGGTTTGAGCATTTCCGTGACAGAAACTCCCAAAATATTCGCGATTCTCTGAATCTCATCTATTTTGGTAATTCCGTTCCGATAAAGGCGACGAACGCAACTTGCTTCGCTAAGAAGCAGTTTTTCCGCGGCATCATCTTGCGTCATGCCCGCTTCTTCGATCAGACGTTTTAAGTTTGCCCCTGCGACTACGCTGAGGCTGTCAAATGTTTGTTTCATAATTGCAAACCTCCTTTGCGTAGCCGAAGCAATGCTCCAGAGATCACAATTTTGAAACAAGATTATTATAGCATAAATTCCGCAAAAATTCAATAGCAAACGAACAGGGCAGGACAAAACCGGTCCTGTTTTTTGTTTTCCCTTATGAGATAATGTGATATGCCCCCCACCGAGGGGCGAAAAAGAAAGGAAAGCAAAACTATGTTTTACAGAGTAGCAGGATTCAAAAAAGATGATGACACAAGAGAAATGATCATCAAAGCAGCGTCAAAAAAAGAAGCAATCAAGCAGATTCCCGCAGCCAAAGAGTTCCTTTTCCCCGGAGAGAAGACCGAAGACTATTATTGCTCGGTTATGGAAGTGCCGGTCAAGGTCAATCTCGGAACTACCATTCCGCACTATCGGATCACCGTAGTCAGACCGAAGCCGATCGACAAACAATCGGACGAAGAGGATTACACCGATTCCGGATGGTGGGAAACCATTCTGAACGCGGAAAGCTCCGAAGCGGCAAAAGAAAGCGGCCGACAGATGATCCGCGATGACGGAGAAGATCCAGATGATTATGATATGTATGCCGATGAAATGACTGTCGATGAGTGTATCAAAGAAGAAGAGCACCATTTGCGTCATAACATTCAGAACACGTATATTCATCTAAAAAAATTGGATCAAATGTCGGTCAAAGAGTTCGTCAATTTCCAACGAAAATTCGATATAGAAAGCAACCCGGAACAGTACTACGAAGCGTTGAAAGCGTTCAACAAATATGTTCGCCTTTTGAGAGGCACGATACGAAAATGCAGTCAAAAAGAATGCTCGGTCGAGAAGCTGCTTGTCGTTACGGAACAGTTATTTGATTGTGATGATCGGCAAGGTTTTGATGAAATTCTGAAAACCTTGAATCCGGAATCTGCAGAATAAGGAGGTGAAAAGAATGGAACCTATCGGCACAATCGGAACAATCGTTACCGTTGTCAGTATGATCCTTTGCCCGATCATCGCACACAAAAAAGGAAGGAGCGCGTTCGGTTGGTTCTTCGGCGGACTCTTCCTCGGCGGCATCGGACTCATCATTGTTTCTTGCCTCGGTGACAAGAAATGAGCAGGACAAAAGCAGTCCTGTAAAACAAAGCGAAAATCCTTTACAATAAAGGCACAGCAACCGTAAAGGAGAACAACAAGATGAAATACATATTTTTTGATATCGAGTGTGCCAATTGTTTTGGCGGAAGCGGGAAAATCTGTGAGTTTGGCTACGTGATCACGGACGAGCGGTTTCAAATCGAGGAAAAAGCTCATTATCTGATCGATCCGGCAGCACCCTTTGATTGGTACGTTGTTAAAAATATGTTGGCATACCCGACCGATGCATATTACGCCGCCGACACCTATCCCGTTGTCTTTCCGAAGATCAAGCGTCTGTTCGACCTTCCCGATACGATGATGATCGGGCATACCATTGATGCGGACGCAGGCTATCTCAACGACGAGGCGCGCCGATATGGCTTGTCGTTTTTCAATTATTCGTTTTATGATGCAAAAGAGATGTACACGGCATATGCAAACACGTCCAAAAGTGTCGGTTTGGAGGAAATCGGAAAGGAACTCGGTTCCCAAGGTCCCGAACACGCACACAAGAGCGTGGATGATGCCGAGGCAACGATGAATACGGTAAAGGCCATGTGTTCTGCTTTGGAAATAACGCTTTCCGATTTGATTTCTCTCTGCCCGGATTCAGTTGGAAAGGCCGAAAACGGCAACGTTTGGACACCGGTTCGGGAACGTGCCGAAATCAAGCGAAAAGAAGCGTTTGATAAGATGATCCGTGAAAACCGTATTGAACATGGCGCGGCAAAGAAATTTATCAGATTCCGGAATGCGGTCAAAATCAACCGACAGTCGAAATCTTCTTTTTCGGGAAAAAAGATTTGTTTCAGCCGAAATTATGAGGACGGACATTTGAAAGAAATGATGTACCTGATTAAAAAGCTGGCGGAACTCGGGGCCGAGTGCATCGGGAAGGCCTCCGAGTGCGATCTGTTCGTGAAATATGATGCTTTTGATGAAAACGGAAATTCTATGCATTGCGCGAGACTTCCTGCCGTAGAAAGCGAAATAAAAGCCGGTCGGAATGTGCGAATTTTCACCTTGGAGGAATTTCTGCCGATGATTGGTCTTTCATATGAAATACTCCAAAATGTTCCCGCACCCCGTGAAGAGGATTTTGACGGGAAAGGTAAGGATACCGACAATCAGATGAGTACAATCGGTGAGGTCTTGAAAGCGAACGGTGTGGATCTGCTTTCGGTTTTCTCTGTCAAGTGAAACCGGAGAGGACAAAAGCAGTCCTGTTACTCAAGGCGAAAATCCTTTACAATAAAGGCACAACAAACGTAAAGGAGATTTCAAACCATGAAATACTTTGAAGTCATTGCTAAATGCGGCCACGTCGGAAAGAACAAATGCATCTTCATTACCTTCGCCTGCGCGGCGGAAAACGGAAAAGAGGCGGCTGCCAAAGTCCGCCTCTACAAGAGAGTCAAGCACGATCACAAAGACGCGATCCGGGACGTGCAGGAAATCACTTTTGAGGAATATATGAAGCTCCGTTCGGAAAACGATGCCGATCCGTATCTGCACTGCAAGAACCCGCAGGAGCAGAGAAAAATCCCGGATTTTGATTCCCGCGTCGTTCCTGATGTGCGTGAGATTCAAATGAAAAAGAAAACTTCTCCGCTCCGTCGGCAAAGAGTACTTTGCCGCGAGGCGGAAATCAGAGCGGAACTGCGCGATTATTGCAGAGGAGAATACGTAGCATGAGTAAAATATATCTGAACGCGATCAAATTCAACAGAAGCCTGGTGGACGGCCCCGGTGTGCGGACGGTGGTATTCTTCCAAGGTTGCGATCTCCACTGTCCCGGATGCCAGAATCCGTCCACCTGGGATATGACTAAAGGAACCGAAGTGGATACGGCGGAACTTGCCGATCTTCTCCGCAAAGAATCCGTCAATAAAAAAGTGACCTTTTCCGGTGGAGAACCGCTGATGCAAAAAGACGCTCTGATCGAACTTTGCGAAATGCTTCCCGATTTTGATATCGCGGTCTATACCGGGCACGAACTTTGCGACGTGCCGGAAGAACTTCTTTGCGAGATCAAATACATCAAGACCGGTTCGTTCAAAAAGGACCAAAAAACGACGGTGAAGCCGTTCGTCGGCTCGTCAAATCAGGAATTCAGGAGGGTATGAAATCATGCGGCAGAAATGTAATGAAAACGCGGCAAACAGATACAGTTACGTCGGGGACGTCTATCGCACGGGAGAGTTGCAACGCAAAAAAGAAACGCTGGACGCCATGCCGAAAGAATGGAGCGATCTGCACCGTAAGGGATATATCCACATTCATGATTTGGACGCACACGGACTGACCTACAACTGCCTTACCTTCAATATTCGCAAGGATTTCCCGTATGAGGATTTCAAAGATCCGGAGAACATTGAAGAAACCATCGTCGGATATTTTGGCTATCTTGAACGGCTTTTCACCGATATGGGAAACGAGCAGTCCGGCGGGATGGCGCTTGCCAATTTTGACGTAGATACGGCGTATATCCTCGACCGTCTCGGCGTTCCGTACTGCGAAGCTGCGATGAATATCATTTCCGCCTGCGTCCGTTCTCTGATCGTCTGGTGCAATCACACACATACACGAATGGGGACGACAAGCTACTATGTTTCTTTGAATATTGGTCTTGCCGATACACCGTTTGCACGACACATCGATATTGTTCTGCTCGATCAGTTCCTGAAACTCGGCGACACGGTCTTCAAGCCGAATATCGTTTTCAAGGTCGTCGGAGGCGTCAACCGTTTTCCCGGCGATCCGAACTTCGATCTGTTTACGAAAGCGCTCCTTTGCTCGGCAAAGAAGATGATCCCGACCTATCTCCTCTGCGACAGCAAGCCGAACCAGGGTGTTGATCCCACCAAGATAGCCATTATGGGCTGCCGCACCCGCGTGGTCGCCGATCTGTACGGTGAGGATGCTTCGATCGGGCGCGGAAACATCGACAATATTTCCATCAACCTCCCCCGGCTTGCGCTTGAAGTCGAGAGGGATTACCCTGAAGCGGACACGGAGCAGAAACTCCGCTTTTTCAAAGAGCGCTGGGACGAAGTGGCACGAATCACGAAAGATATTCTGCTTGACCGTTTCAGAAAGACCTGTGCCCGCACGAGAGAGGATTTTCCGACGAATGCGGCGCACCACTTGTGGGTGGAAGATTTTGACGATATTCCGTCTGTGTTCCGCCACGGCACGCTATCTCTCGGTTTTATCGGGCTTTCCGAAGCGATGGAGGTGTTGACCGGAAAACGTTTTTACGCCGATCCCGATACGTATATGAGCGCGCTTGGATTTGTGAAGCACATGAGAGAATACTGTGATTTTCTGCGCGGGCAGTATCAGTTGAATTTTTCTCTCCTTGCCACGAGCGGCGAACTGATTTCCGGTCGTTTTATCGAGTACGACAAGGATGAATTCGGAGGTCATCCCGAAATTTTCGATAAAGGCTTCTATACCAACTCGTTCCATATCAACGTGGACAGCGAACTCCCTGCTTTCAAAAAGATTCAGATGGAAGGACTTTTTCACGAGATCTGCAACGGCGGTTGCATTACCTACGTGGAGCTCGGAGAGGCCCCGCTCGGGAACGACGAAGGACTGCGGGAGTACGTAGAATGTGCGATCGCGTCCGGCACACATTACCTCGGCTTCAATTTCCCGAAAGACGCTTGCCGGGATTGCAAAGCGACTGGCGTGTTTGATACCTGCCCGGTTTGCGGCGGTTCCCATATCACCCGCATTCGTCGTGTGAGTGGGTATCTGGAAATCCTCGACGGGTTCACCAAGGGAAAGAAAAGCGAAGAAAAAACAAGGAGGGCGAACTGAAAATGAGCGTTTTTTACACAAGCGATATCCATTTCGGCAATGAACGGATCATGAAACTGTGCGATCGTCCGTTTGATACGGCCGATGAAATGGACAATATCATTGTTGCCAAATGGAACGTCAAAGTCAAGCCAACCGATAAGGTTTTTGTTCTCGGGGATCTGGTGGAAGAAAAAGATTTCCGCCCTGAACTTCTCAACCGTTTGAACGGTCGCATTTCCCTTGTTATCGGAAATCACGATTATCCCATTCACGGAGAGATCTGTGCCGAAACGAAAGTAAACTGGGAAGGCGATCTGTTTTACCGTGAAGAAAAGCGCATCTATTTGGCTGAACTGCCGATCGTCATGTTTCATTATCCGATTATGGAATGGAACGGCATGGAGAAAGGAAGCGTGTTACTTTACGGGCACGTACATAACAAGCGCATTCCGGAAGTTGACGGATACTTCCGCGATAAATTGGCGTTCAACGTTTCAATGGATGTGAACGACTTCGAGCCTCAAACAATTTTGGAACTGGTCAAGCGTGAGAATAAAGAAGAAATCTTTATGAATCGCTACGGAAACCTTGTTAAAGGAGGTCTGATAGATTGAGACATATCGCAATTGAAGGAATGGACGGGGTCGGCAAAACGACGACTTCGCGAATGCTGGCAGCCCGGCTTGATTACCGCTATATCGAAAAGAACCTGCACGAATTGCTTGACGAAAACGGCTCTTTTGAGAATTATTTCCGCGTCCGGGATAAAGTCAACGCAAGTCCCGACCGCCTTTTTACGGCGTGGTTCTACGCGCTCGGAAACATCTATCTCCACACAAATCACGAAAATGAAAGCGTCGTGACCGACCGCTATTTCCTTTCCAATTACGCGTGGAGCGGTACGGACGAGAACAAGGAAGTGTTCGATCTTCTCATCAAAAAACTCGGTTTTCCGGATCTTACGGTGATCCTGTACGCGGATGAAAAAGCAATTTTCAACCGCCTGCGTCACCGCGACGAGCAGGACAGTGACCTTGTAAAAGTGCAACTCGCAAAAGAAAAATATGAAAAAATGATTGCTTTCTGCGAGCGTTATAAAATGCCGTATATGGTCATTGATACGAGCGATCTTTCTCCGGAAGAAGTCGTTGAAATCATCATGAAACGGATTGAGGGGCGTGCATGATCGCAAAGGATATGAAATACACCGCCCTGTATTGGGCGCTCCGTTTTGTTGAGACCGAACTCGACGTTTACGTCAAGGAATACGGCGGATACCGCGTAACGATCTACGCAGACTGCCAGGAGGTCGATTTCGGCAAGCGTATCCATTGCGAAGGACGTTACTCTCTCACACGGCATAATGATTTTGTCGTTCTGGAACTGATCGATCGGTTGCTTTCGGGCGGCACCAAGCCGGAAGAAATATGGGTAACGGACGGAGCTATTCAGGTGAAAAGTGAAACGATCCGATGTGAGGCATGGGAAGACTATCCTGCTGCGCAATCGCAATTCGGCGATTGCGGAACGCTCTATACGTCCCGGCTTGTCAGCGGTCTTTTAGAATACAGGGGAATCAGAAACGGCGTTCCGTTCGGAAGCGGAGCCAATCCGCCGATTTGCAAAGTGTCCTCCGACTTTCTGATCGACGGAGATGAACTGGTACAATACAAAGGTACGGATGAGATTGTCACCGTGCCGGATGGTATCGTTTCCGTCGGTGCATCGGCATTCTGGAACAATACCCGCGTGAAAGAAGTGATCCTGCCGGAATCGCTCGAGCGCCTCGGCGGAGATTGTTTCTACTATTGCACGAACCTTGAAAAAGTTTGCATTCCCCCAAAAGTACATATTATGGGGAATAACCCGTTTGCCGGATGCCCGAAACTGACGCTCCGAAACGAGAGCCCGCATTTTTTGTTGGAAGACGGCGTTCTCTACGACAGAGAAAAAACGAATCTGATCTATTATCCGATCAAAGATACCCGAAAGGAGTTTGACGTTCCGGACGGCGTGATCTGCCTCGGAAAGCATTGCTTTTACGCCTGCGATCATCTGGAACATATTTCGATTCCCGCATCAGTGATCCGCTTTGAGAACAATCCCTTTTCTGGTTGCACCAAACTCCGTTTGACCTGCAATACGCCGTACTATATCGTGGAAAACGGCGTGATCTACAACAAGTTCAAAACGACGATCATTGGTTGCTTGAACGGTTCTCAAATTGACTGTCTGACCGTTCCCGAAAGCGTGACACTCATCAGCCGAAACTCTTTTTGGAACTGTAAAGGCGTGAGGAAAATCCTTCTGACAAAGAACGTTGATCGCATCGGTTACAATCCTTTTGCAGGGTGTGAGAATCTGTTGATCGAAAACGACTGCAATCCGAATTTTTGCGTAAAGAACGGTATCGTTTTTGATAAGCCCCGGACACATCTGCTCTGCGCTACCGACCGCGCTGTCGGTGAAAAATACCGTGTGCCGGAAGGCGTTACACACATCAATCGTGGCGTTTTCAGCGGATGCCCGAGTTTGCGTGAAATCGACTTCGGCGGCGTGACCTATATCGACAAAAGTTCGTTTACGAACTGCACGGGGCTGACGGAACTGTATATTCCCGATGCCGTGACCTATATCGGCGAATGGGCGTTTTCTTATTGCACGAATCTGCGGAAAATCAGTATCAACCAAAAGACGTTCGTGGATAAAAACGCTTTCAACGAATGTCCGGTGAGTATAGAATGGAGAGAATGAATTGCACAGAATTATCGAAAGCGATAACTTAATTGCGCTGCAAAATCTGTTGCCCGAATACGAGGGAAAGATCGACGTGATGCCGATCGATCCGCCGTATAATACCGCCGTCCCGTATATCGGCTACAAGGATTCCGGCTACACTGACGGTTGGATCGAATTCATGCGCCCGCGTCTCGATCTTGCTTATCGGCTTTTGTCGCCTAAAGGCGTGATGTTCATCCACATCGACGAAAACGAATTCTGCAACTTGATGGCACTTTGCGGAGAAATTTTCGGATGCAAGAACGTGATGAGCATGATCTGGAAAAAGGTCAACGAGCGCTTTGACCGTAACCGTAAGGAAAAGCCGCTTGAATCCGGTATTCGCCGTACCCACGAGTTTGTTGTCGTATGCTTTAAGGATAGAGAACATACCGTATTGAATCCGATCCATCAGCCGGTGTGGAACGGAGAAAAATACGTTGACGTGATCCGTCCTCTCGAAACGGTCATCGACGATATGGGAACGAACGCATCTGCCAAGGATGAACTCGCGGAATTACTCGGCGACAGAAATCTTTTTGCCACACCTAAGCCGGTCAGAGTGATCGAAGAATTCATTCGTGCCGCAAGCGACAATAATTCCATCGTGCTTGATTTCTTTGCCGGGAGCGGGACGACAGGCCACGCCGTTATGAAACTGAATGTTGAAGACGGTGGCAACCGAAAGTTTATCTTAATCACGAACAATGAGAGCGATATTTGCCGAAAGGTTACGATTCCACGAATCGAAAAAGTATGTAAAATCTACGGTGTGCAGTGCCCAAAAATTGATACGCAGTAAACAATGAAAAAGGCTCTCGGGGAGAAAAATCCTCGGGAGCCGAATTTTTATTTGGGGAAGAGCGGAACGTAAGAGAACAACCGGAGCGGATGAGGCGGCTCGTTTATGGATCACTCTGTTTGTGGTCAAACATGTGGTCAAAAATTTTCGGGCATTTCGTTTCGGGCGGTTGTGGCGGATCGAAGCCGCTTTTGGAGCGGAAAATAGAAAAAATCCGCGAAAATCGGACGATTTTCACGGATTTTTGGTCTGAGTGACAAGACTTGAACTTGCGGCCTCTACCACCCCAAGGTAGCGCGCTACCAACTGCGCCACACCCAGATACCATGCCCTGTCGGGACGCTCGCGTCCCGACAGCCCAAATAGTATAGCACACAATATGGAAAATGTCAAGTGTTTTTTGCCCGTCATTGTGACGAGCAACCGTGCGTGAGCGGTCAAAAAAATGTG
>ENA-USUG01005195-USUG01005195.1-human-gut-metagenome-genome-assembly--contig:-NODE-5195-length-15170-cov-20.244153_pt1 | contig 15170 bp, 13 predicted proteins | sample MGYA00250059_ERZ773394 | MGnify/ENA primary metagenome ERZ773394 (study PRJEB29103, sample SAMN06111957) | human gut metagenome | biome: human gut; feature: ankylosing spondylitis patient; material... | reverse complement strand
ACGCTGACCCCAACGGGAGCGGGTAGCGGAAAGCATCAGACGGCACGGGAGAGGATATTGCCCATTGTTTGCGCCGCTTTGAGTTGGGCGTCGGTGGTGACGTGGGCGTAGGTGTCCAGCGTAAAGCCCGCCGAGTAGTGACCGAGCATACTGCTGACCGTTTTCACATCCACGCCGTTTTGCAGGGCCATCGTCGCGAAGGTATGGCGGAGATCGTGGAATCGGATGCGGGGCAGCCCAGCCCGTTTCAGCACCCGCTGGAGCATGTGCAGGACGCTGTCCGGGGACATGGGGCCTCCGGTGGGCGATGGGAATACCCATTCGCTGTTGCCCGTTTTTCTTCTTTGTTGCATCAGAACGTCTATCGCATCCACCGACAGCGGCAGCGTGCGGTAGGCGTTTTTCGTTTTCAGTGGGGCTTCGACTACCTTGCCGTTTTGCCGGGAAATGGCCCGTTGGATTTTCAACACATCACGGTCGCGGTCATCGGCTCCGGCCCCAGCAGTTCCCCACGGCGTAGTCCTGTGGCGAGGTCGAGGTAGTAGAGTTCGTACACACCGCTGTCCCTGGCCTCCCGGAAGAAGGCGCTGAGTTGGTCGGCGGTCAGGGTTTTCATCTCTTTGTGCTCCACCTTTGGCAGGGCGCAGCCCTGCGTTGGATTCCTGCTCACCAGTTTCTGCTCGATGGCAAGGTTGTACGCCGAGCCGATCATTTGGTGGATGTTGCGCACTGTTTTGGGCGCCAGACCTTTCGGTTTCTTTTTCGCTTCGATGCGGTCTACCCGCCCGCCGTCCAGCAGGTGCTTGTAGAATCTCTGTAAGTCCAGAGAAGTGAGATCTGCCAGCGGAACGCTGCCGATTTGCGGCTTGATGTGGTTTTTCAGAAAGCCTTGCGAGGTTTTGAAGGTGGACGGCCTGAGTTTTACTTTTGCGTAGTTTTCCATCCAGACCTCCAGCCATGTTCCCACCGTGTAGGTCTTGGCCCGCCCGTAGTCGATGCCCACATTTTCCTCGATGGCTTTCTTGAGTTTCTCCTTAACTTCTGCCTGTGTTTTGCCGAGAACATTTTTGATGATGGCTTTTCCGGTTTCCGGATCGTGACCGACTGTGTACCGCCCCTCCCAGCGTCCGTCCTTTCGTTTTCGGATATTGCCTTCCCCGTTCGCTCGTCTTTTCGGCATAAAATCAGCCTCCTTTGCCAACGAACAATACCGTAACCAAGGCAGCAAAGCTACCGGAAAACCGGACTGTTATCAGAAAGTTATCATTTGCACCTCGGAGTCGTGCCGTCTTATCTTTGCCTATTGCGGCGCAATTTTTGCGCTGCTGGGGGCGTTCTTCTTTGGTTACAGCGGTGCGATTTTTGAACGCTTGAAAGTCTCTTTTCATTGACTACAGCGGCGCAAAATATACACGTTTTCCTCCAAAAATTGCTGCCACGCTGAAATCACTTTTTCGTGTGGTTGAAAACGGAAAATTTCTCAAACGCCTGCGGAACGGTCACCTTGAAAAGTCTGCTACCGCAGGGGGCTTATGCCCCTCACGTTCACCCAAGACTGCAAAAACGCCTCGCAAGGTGCACCTTAGACTGCGGTTCCAAAACCCCGGAAAGCCCCGCACTGCGGGGCTTTGTGGCCGGGCTGCGGACGCTTGCGACTGCGGCCCTTTATCTTGTGCTTTTATCGAACGGCCTTCACCGTCCAAAAATCCGGCTTAAAAAGTTCGGCTTTTCGTCCAAAAGCGTTCCCGCAAATATCGCCAAAAAGTTACCGTCGCAACGCTGTTCCCAACCGCTTTTCAACTTCGCTCACAAATGGCCCACGTTCGCTTTCACGGGCGAAAGCGGGTACACACTCGCCTTTACTCAAGGAATCGCACACAAGCGCTTACAGGGCGAAACAGGGGTATTTCGGATGGGGGTGGTATCATTACCCTCGGAGTGTTCCGCACGTTCATGAACCTCCCCGGGCCGGGTGTCAGAACGGCGAACTTTGCCGCTTTGGGGTCTTGGCCGGGTGTGCTCCCGAAAACGCAGAGAGCCTGCGGAACAGCGATACGCTCATGCGTGTCGCTGTTCCGAGGCGTCGCGGCCCCGCTGAGCTGCGTGATCCAGTGAGCGCACTATTGAGTATGTGGTGAGCATTTGCAACCCTTGATTCCACCACGCTTTTATATATATACATTTCCCGGTTCTCTGTGAACCCCCACTATCAGCAACAGCTCTATCTCAGACCTTCTTTTATCCCGCTTTTCAACTTCTCGCACAAACGGCCTACGTTTGCTTTCACAGGCGAAAGTGGGTACACACTCGGCTTTCCGAGAAAGATCGCACACAAGGGCTCACACGGCGAAACAGGGGGCGTTTCGGACGGGGGCGCTATTACTACCCTCGGAGCGTTCCACACGTTTCGGAAACCCTGCGTGGCCGGGTGTCAGAACGGCAAACTTTGCCGCTTTCAGGCCTTGGTCGGGGGCACTCCCGGAAAACGCAGAGAGCCTGCGGAACAGCGATGCACTCATGTGCGTCGCTGTTCCGAGGCGTCGCGGCCCCGCTGGGCTGCGTGATTTTTTCGCTTTTGTCGAAGTTGCGGCCTGTACGCCCTATTCCAGAAACTTCTTTCAGTTCTCCAGACGCTCCAGCTTGTGCTGTTCCTGTGCAAGCTGCGTCTCAGCTCGCTCCTTTTCGGCTCGAAGCTGATCGAGGGTTTTCAGTTTTGTCATTGTGCTTGACCTCCTTTTCTGATTTTTGGAAAAAAAAGACCGCCGACTTTGTGCGCACACGGCACAGGTCAACGGTCTGATTTTCAGTATTCGGGTTGTTAGTTTCGGTAAGGCAAGCTGGTAGTTGTCAATCCACCCAAAATACTCGGTCATCTTTCCTTTTTGCAGCCTTAGGAATCTCACCGTCAACATATCCAACGGCACAATGACCTATTCCTTCCCACTCTCCGTCTACCCCAAGTTCTTTTAATAATTCCTGATATTCCGGAAGTTCAAACTCTTCCTTAGCTCTATGAATCCAGATACTTCCAAGATTAAGAGAATGTGCTGCAAGCATCATATTTCCCATAACCAGACTTCCGTCATAAACTCTGTTTGCCCAGTTTTTATCCGCTAATACAATTAGAATAGCCGGTGCTCCATAAAACGGATCAAATCCTTTTTTCCATCCGCCTATTTTTGCATTGATTTCTGATAATCTGTCTCGAAGTTTTTTGTTTGTTACCGCAATCGTGATGGTTGCCTGTTTTCCCATGCCATTTGCAGCATATAATCCGGCTTCGATAATCTGTTCCAGATCTTCTTTTGTTGGCATATCCGGCTTAAATTTGCGAATGCTCCGGCGTTCTTCCATCGCTTTAATGATTTCGTTCATTTGCTATTCTTTCTCCGCATAATCAATTCTTTCAATCTTAAAAATGACAGGTCTTGTTCCATCCGAACAGCAGGTAATCATTTCATTTTCCTTCTTCATCCAGCCCTTCATAATGGAACCGCCTTGTAATCCGGTATAAATATATCGTGAAATAGCATCCCATGCCTCAGAACAGAATGGCATTTTCGGACCGCCTGCAACGGTATCTGCATCACCACTGGTCTTTACCAAGGTATTTAATCCTATGTGCCAGAAATCATCTCTTTCCTCATCTCGGTAAAAAACAAATTCATCTCCCACATTGTAACAAGGGCAAGCACCGGAAATTGGATTATCACAATACTGTTGCTGTAATTCTGGATAGAGCTTTTTATCTAATACTGTTACTTTAACTTTATGTTTCATCTCATTCATCTCCATTTCACTTGATTCGTTACTGAATATATCGTATCATAAGGATATACTAACAACAAGTACGATATTTTAGAGCATATACTATATCAAAATATAGTGTTGGGAGAATTATTATGTCAGATAATCAAAAACATGAACAACGTCGTTTTGCGATAGACGGTATTAAAAATACTGGTTTTTACTATACAAAGTCTTTGGTTGACGGAAAATATAAACTCCCGATCCTCTATTGTCTGCAATTAGATGGTCCAACAAGGTATAATGAACTTCAGCGTAAGATGGAAACAGCAACTTTCCGATCATTGTCAAACGCATTAAAAGAATTAGAAGCAGATGGTCTTATTATCCGCAAAGATTATGGGGAAATTCCGCCACGAGTTGAGTATAGTCTTTCTGAACGTGGAAAATCCTTAGAACCTGTATTAGATGCGTTCTGTCTTTGGGGACAAGAACATCGAAATGATTGATATGATTATGAATTTGCCTTTTAGACAAATTTTCATTTGTTGCTCAATAAAACTTGTGAACAATTCTACCGCAGCTTTGGACTATATGAGAAAAGTCCGAACAGTTTTCTGCCCGAATTTCCTCGCTCAATCGTAAATCAATTCTGCTCTGGAGGTCAACGGTATTCGGCTGGACTGCGCCAACGACGAGGTCGTCGAGGTCGGTCTGACTGTTGCCTCCGGTGCGATGGACTACGAGGCGCTGTTGGCGTGGGTGCGGGCGCATCGTGTTTGACCCACTTTTGACCCAGAATCCGAAAAAAGCGGGCAGGACTGGACGGAAACAACGGAAAATCCACCGAACGAATGGTGGTAAAAAGCACAAATCGGAGCCGAAATGACTCCGATTTTCCCTTGAGACAACCTACGAACCAGAAGGCCGGGGGTTCGAGTACCTCCTCGTCCATGTTCACAATATCCACACAGCACTGCCCAATGGGATAGCTCGTATCGCTTCGGAGGAACTTATTCAAGCCTGCCACCATGGCAAGTTTACCGCTCTTCCCCTCGCCGCTTTTTTTCTCAATGAATGTAAAAATCGGATCGTTTGCCGGTTTGTGCATCACATAGCTCTGCATGACTTCATATTTTTGTATGGAGGGTAAACTGCCTATGAAGGAAATCCCGATTTGGGAAAAGAGCAATCTGAGCTTGGAGGAGGCTGCGGCTTATTCCGGCATTGGTATCAACAAACTGCGTGAGATCACCAACGAGGACCGGTGCAAATTTGTCCTCTGGGTGGGCAACAAGCGCCTAATTAAACGCCGCCTGTTCGATCAGTTCATCGAGCAGGCGTATTCTATTTGAAATTTGTGGTGTAAATCGGAGCCTTGATATGATACAATAAGTGTGTCATATCAAGGCTCTTTCCATCACGGGAAGGAGTTTGACAATGTCCGAAAAGCGCAAAGACAACAAAGGACGCATCCTGCGGACAGGAGAGAGCCAGAGAAAAGGCCTGATTTATCAATATCGGTACGCAGACATTCGCAACAAGCAGCAGACGGTGTATTCCTCCGATCTGAAAGAACTGCGTGAAAAAGAAAAGGAAATCCAGAAGCAGCTCGATGATGGCATTGATTATTTGCCTGAAAATCTGCGTAGAGTTACGGTAATATGTGTAGGTTTCCGGCACAACAGCAAAAATGAAAGAAGTGCCAAACGCCCTGAAATATCAAGGCTTGGAGGCTTTTGAAGGGATATAACAGCAATGACAAAAATCTTATTCATCTGCCATGGCAATATCCTAAGAAGCCTTGAAAAAGCCTGCTATATCAATGGTTTTCATCGCTCAAACGGCGCCTACTACACCACAATTACACCATTTGTGAAAGTCTTGATATGACGAAATTATAAAAAAAAGGGCAGAGTGGCATCTTGTTGATGTACTCTGCCCTTGCTGAATCATAGATGCGCCTCTTTTTCCTCTGCCAATGAATGGATAGCATTCTAAATACATAGGCAGCGCGCATTTCTATAAATGTACGCTGCAAACTTGCTGTTGAATTTTACAGCGAAATGGGATATACTATGTTTGAAAGGAGCTGATAGATAATGCCGAACATTAAACCCATTTCTGACCTGCGAAATTACAGCGAGGTACTGCATGATGTGACTGTGGGCGCTCCTGTCTTTTTGACGAAAAACGGGCGCGGGCGGTACGTTATCGTGGATATGCAGGACTATGAGAGAACACAGGCGACCATCCGCCTGATGAATGAGCTTGCAAAAGGCCGCCTCTCCGGCGAAACGGAAGGCTGGCTGACACCGGACGATATGATGGCGCACTTCCGCGCAAGAGCGAATGAAGAATAAAATTCATTATTCACCCGAGTCCCGTCGCGATTTGGATGATATTTGGGATTACATCGTATTGGAACTTCAGAATCGTTCTGCTGCGGAACGCGTGATAGATCACATTATGAACGCGGTTGACCCGTTGAAAAATTTCGCAGAAATGGGAACCCCGTTATCCTCCATTGCAGATGTAGGAACAGACTATCGTCTTCTTGTCAGCGGCAATTATATGGTATTTTACCGTGTGCAAGGTTGCGATGTCTACATTGACCGCGTTCTCTATGGACGAAGCGATTATATGAGCAGCTTGTTCAAAGACTCGCTGCGCGAGGAAACAACCGAATAAAATTAAAAACCGGCAAGTTTCTACAGAAACTTGCCGGTTTTTGGCTCAAGTAGAATTATAAGATTTCATCAAATCAAAAGAATAAAAAAAGAGTATCGGACGGAAACAATCAGTATTCCAATATATTAGCCTATCCGTCTCAACAAATCTCTGACGATACTTTCAATCCGGTCAATTTCGTCTGCAGAAAGACCCCCTGTATGCATAATTATATTGCGAGACATTTCCAAATCATCCATGCGAGACATGAGCCATGCCTGGTTAGGAATTATATCCGAAAAGTCATCCCAATTAGCAATAACGATTTGCCCTAGATTTCCAAGCATAGTATTGAAAAAACGAGCGGGAGACAAATAAAATGTTCTCATATCAGCAAGCAGTGAAATAAAAGTAACCTTAAAATATCTGCCGGCGACGCAAAAAGGCAGGTACTCGCTAAGTGCCTGCCTTTATTAATCCTGCTCTCAATCCGCGTCCTGCGTGGACTCTGCGCAGCGGGCGACAAACGACGCGACTGCGTCATCGGCGCTTGCGATGCTGCCGTCCAGCAGTTCGTTTGCCGCATGGCTCAGGAGCGTGCCGATGTAGGCCGGAACCGTTCCATCGCTGACGACCTTCATCTCCACCTTATCGATATCGTTCAGCGCGGTGTAGCGCTCATCCGTCGTTTCCTTAGCAGCAGAGGGAACGCCCTTGATAGAAGCAAGCGTGTTCAGCTCGTCCTGACGGGCCATAAAGCGCAGAAATTCGACCGCGTAGTCCTGCGCGTCACTCTCCTTTTTGACTGAAAAGCCGCTGCCCGCAAACGCCCCGGAAAAATGCTATATGCCGCAATAACAGAAGGCCGCCATCTCTGGGTGCAGTAGCTCCCTGAGATGGCGGTTTATATGCTTACTGCTCAAATTCCTTCGACCAGTCGCGGTTTTCCCGCTTGGCGGTCTGCGTTTCGTGAACGCCGTCCGCCTTGCGCTCGTACTCGTGCGAGTTCGTCGCCTCCTGCATCGCAAGATAGCCCCAGAAGGTCTCCGGATTGTCCGGCCAGACGATCTGGTTTGCGAGCAGGTCGCTCTCCTTCTCCGGCAGGCGGTGCAGCACGCGGTTCAGAAGCGTCGCTGTCTCGGCGCGGGTGAGGTTGCTTTCCGGACAGAACACCGTTTTGCTGCTTCCCTCCACCCAGCCGTTGCCGTAAGCCTTACCGATCGCATTCTCGGCCCAGTGGCCGGAAATGTCGGTGAACGGCGTGTCGGCCGACTTGGCAGTCTCGTCAAAGCGCGCGATCATCGCGGCGAATTCCGCGCGCGTGATGGGTGCGTTCGGGCGGAACGTGCCGTCGGGATAGCCGCTGATGACGCCCATCTTCGAGAGCGTGGACACCGCCGCGGCGTACCACGCGGTATCCGACACATCGCTGTAAGCGTTGTCCTTCGTCAAATTCTGCATGCGCACATCGTCCTTGAGCAGACGGAAGAGCACGGTCGCCACCTCGGCGCGGCTGATGCTTCCGTTCGGGCGAACGGTGCCATCCTCGTAACCGAGCAAGTAGGCGTAATGATCCTCGCCGTTGAGCATTTCCGGAATGGGCGCAAGCGTTATTTTCGTATCGTCCGGCTTTGCGGGCGTAGACGGGGTCGAGGGTCTGCGCCGCGCGCTGAAACGCGCGTAATAGGTCGTTCCCTGCCAGACAGCGCCGTCCGCCTTCTTCGGAACGAACGTAAGCTCAGTCGAAAGCAGCGTGCTGTCGGCACTGTACCAGCCGTCAAACTTCGCGCCGCTCTTCGCCTGCGCGGTCGAACCGTGAGCCGTTCCTGTTACAGCGTCAACGGGCTCCGACTCGACAGTCACCGTGCCGAGCTCCGTGTCGCTGGACACGTAGCCGATCGTCACGCTCTGCTCTTCCCAGACGGCGTAGAGGGTCACCACATCGTTATCATTTGTAAGATTCGGAAACTCCTCGTCCAGCTTGATACTCTCCTGATCCTTGTACTTGACCTCGCCTGCCGACTCCGTTGCCCAGCCCACGAATCTATAGCCCTCGCGGCTGAAGGCACACTTCTCCAGCGGATGAGCCTGCCCGTGCGGGAAGGTCTGGTCCTCCATCGCACCCGCAGCGTCGGTGGCGTTGGCGTCATAGCGCAGCACATACTGCTTCAGACGGAACCGCGCCACATAGCTGCCGTCTTGGTAGCGTCCGGACGAGCCCTTTTCCGGCGTATAGGTCATTTTGTCTGTCAGGGGATGCTTCCCCTGCGCATCGTACCAGCCGACAAACACACTGCCTTTTCCCGGCACAGCCGTCGCGCCGCGCGCCGTGCCGGTCTCGGGATTGAGCGACTCATAGACCGTGCCTTCCTGCACGGTGATAGTATCATTTTCTTTCGCAGCAGTGCCATTCAGCTCGACCGTGCCGAGCGAAGTCGGTTCCGGCGTGTAGAAGATGGTCACATCGGCCAGTCTTTCCCACTGGGCGTAGAGCGTCACTTTTCCCTCGTTTTCAACCGTTTGGGTAAACGCTGCGCCGTCGCTGTAAAAGTCACCTTTCCCGGTTGTCCAACCGTCAAAGGTATACCCCTTGCACTGAAACTGATTTGGGCTCAGATTACGTGAGGTAGTCGCGGCGCTGAACGTCTGGTCCACCATTTCACCGCTTTGCGCTCCTGCGTCTATGATGGGGTAGTTCGGCTCATAATGAATCGTAAAGGTATTCGGTTCAAACACGGCGACATAGCGCACCACGAGCACGGGCGTTCTGTTCTCCCCTCTGCTCTCCGCGAGCGGCTTCAGCTTCGCCTGCATCATGGCCGCGGTAACGGTCAGGGTCGTGCCGCTGATTGCACTTCCATTCACCGGCTCCAATTTGCCGTCGTCGCTCTCTTCATACCAGCCGACAAAATGGTAGCCGTCACGCGGAGCTGCGGTCGAGGAAACGGTACCCTCGTCTACCTTACCGTTCTGCACCATAAAGCTGCCGCTCTTTGGGTTCACATCGCCCCAGTTCGAATCGTTGACGGCAAAGTCCACCGTTGCCACGTCTTTGTTCTTATATACGGCGTAGAGCTTTACTTCCTGTCCATTCTCCGTGACTTCAAGTTTTCTAAAGCCGACGGAATCGCCGGGGGCCTGCGTCTCGATATCACTCAAGTCAGCATTTGTCGGCTTTACAAGGCTCCAACCGGCGAAATACTTGTCATTCGGGATTTCTGTCCCGGCAGGAAGCTCCATCAGCTTGATCGACGCGCCGAAGGGAATGCCCGTTGACGGGGCTTTGAGGCCCGGCTTACTGCTGCCCAGCAGCGCGGCATAGTCGTAGCTTGCATATTTCAGATCGCCGACAGGCTCTCCATTGCCGGTATCATACACCACAGTGTAGGTATACGGGGTGAATTCCCACTGGCCGGTGAGCGTCAGATTATTTCCCGGCATGTCAAAATCATTGCCCGCTGTAATCGTGTTCTCATTGTCGCTGCGCTGCCAACCCTTGAACGACCAATCTCCATAGAGCGTCACGTTGTCCGTGACCAGCACATCTTTCCCATCCATGGTCTGATTTCGGGCAGGCTCGCTCGCCGCCTTGACGCTCTCGCCGCGGTAGTGTTCTTCCGTATGCGCGAAGCTGCCGCTCGGGCTCCAGCTCCCGCTGTCCGCGAACTGATAGGACAGCGAATGTTCTGCCTCAGGCTCAAATGTCCAGAAGCCCGTCAGCGTGCGGTCCCCCGTCACGTTGATAAGCTCTGTCACGCGGATCACAATATCAACGTCGTTCCCGCTGCTCCCGTCTTCTTCGCCGTCATGCCAGCCGGTAAAGACCCACTTGCCGGGAACCGTTCTGCCATCTTTCTTGACCGTGCCGTCGATGGTCGTCTTGTCTTTTATAAAGTCTTTGGAAATATAATACGTGCCGCCATCGATGACCGTACCGGGCCTCGGAGGATCCGGCGTATTCTGCGGGCATTTACCGGCAGCCACACTTGCCCACTGATACGTCACCGTATGTGTGGGGGCAAAGCGGGCGTAGATCGTCTGCACGCCCTCACTGATCACGGTATAGCTGTGCGTCGGCTTGCTGCTGACGAGATCATATTTGCCGTCGACCTGCTGATACCAGCCGATGAATTCGTAGCCTGCCTTAGCCGTCGCAGTCACGGTGACGCGTTCACTGGCCGAAGCAAAATAGTCCTTTGCCGCCGGGTTGTTCGCTACGGACTCGCCCTCGTTGCCGACGATCTCGACCGTGCCGCAGTCCTCATTTACCAGAAAATCATCGCTCACCTTGCCGTCCGCGTTCTTCACGCGCGAGGCGGTGACGAAGCGCTGACGCCACTTCCACTGGGCGATGAGCGTCGCGCCGACGGATTCGAGCTCCGTCGTCTCGCCATTTGCCGTAAAGGTAAAGGTTTCGCTTTCCGCGTCATAGCTCACGGTGTGGACCGCGGGCAGCACTTTATTTTTTTGTGGCAGCAGCCAGCCATCGAAGCGCCAGCCATCCTTTACTGGTGTGGCCTCCTTTGAGTCATAGGGACCGCGTGCTGTTGTGCTGCCATCACCGCTCACCTGCGGAGCAAAGGAGACCGCATTTGTTCCGTTGTCGCCGTGGGTATACTGCTTTCCGCCGTTGGCCTCATATATGACCATAGGCTTTTTGACAAAGACCAGCACGATATCCGCCGGTTCCTCCACAGGGTGCTCATAAGTATAGGTTCTGTCAACTTTATCCCAACTCGGACTCGTTGCGGGAATAAACTCCTTCTTCAGTCCATTCTGCGTCTGGCGCGTGACATACGCGCCGACAAACTGAACATCGTCGCTTTCCGGTTCGACCGCCTTCACCGTGATGGGGCTGCCGTTAGCCACTACCAGCTCTGACATGCTGCCGCGAATCTCGTAATACACGTTTTTGCCGCCGGTCGGAACGCCGATAAAGCCCGATCCCCCCGCCGTGGCCGCCGCCGTGATGGTCTGATAAAGGCTGAAATGAATATTGTCGATCAGATTACCGAGCGTCTTATTACTCGTCGCCGCAGAATAGGAGCAGAAGGCAAAGACGGTCTTCGTCTGCCCGTCCGGCACGGCGTAGCGGCAACTGTATGCAAGCTTTCCCGCCGCATAGGCCGAGCTCTTCGTGCCGTAATTGCCCCAGGCCGTGTTACTCGTGCCGATGATCCAGACATTCCACTTCTCCGTGTACACGTCAGACGGCGAAGCGCTGAACGCATCACCGATGTCATTCTGGAAGCCGCCGTTTGCGGCAAACTTTTTGGAGTAGACCGTGATCTTCTGCGTACAGCCGGTAACCGGAATGTTCACACCCAGCTTCTCAGCATGGCTCTTCACCCAGTCCGTCATGCGCATGAACTGGTCTTTTCCGGCTTTGTTCGGTTTGTCAGGTTTTTCGTCCTGCTTCGGGCCGATGATGAGCGCCATATGGTCATCGCCCTCGCGGCCGCGATGAGAAAGGCCCCACTCATACACATTGCCGCCGACCGTCTCGGCATACTGATAAAGCGTGCTCTCTTCGTCGGCGTTCAGCTCTGCAAACTGAGATCCGTCCGGAATAGTCTGGTCGCCCATAAGCTGGGGAGCATCTTTGCCGTTCCGCCTCGATCCGAACTCGATCTTTCGGTCGGATGCCGTTGTATCCCAGTCAGGAACCTCCTTTGCAGGCCACTGCGGCGAATTCTTGTCGTGAAACGCAGGCTCCTCAAAGCTGCCGTTTTTGATGGCGTTCTCCGTAACGCTGCGCGTATCGGCCGCCAGAATAGAAGTTGGCAGCAAACTCAGTGCCATTGCCAGCACCATCAATCCGCAGACGGCCCGCTTTTTCCAATCTCCTTTGATGTCCATGATAGATCGTCTCTCCTTTTATGGGGTGTGAAGAAAGTCTCTAACCCACTGTTTTTATTGATGCATAGAATTGGATTATAGCATTGTGCAAACAGTTATTCAATGGGCATTTTAATGAGGCTCTCCAAAAGTGATCGAATCTTTTTGCCGTTTTTGGCCATTGAAAATCATGTGATCCGCATTTCGTTTTTCTTTTCCCGCGCACCACTTTTAGCCAAATATCAGGTTGAGCGTCCCGTACTGATGACGTAAAGTTTTCGCTGAAAGCGGCTTCCCCAATTTGCTCTTGTACTCTGTGCGCAGATAGACAAGATATTTTTGAATATCAACAGGGCTGATTTCCTGCAAGACAGAACCCTTGAAATACTCCGAGATAATGCGTGTCATGTTCTTGTAAAACGCTATGGTGTTCGGCTTGTCATTCTCGCCGCGTATCTGCAAAACGAACCACGTATCATTCACAAACGACACAAAATCATCCCGCCGCTTATCGGGCGGTAGGCGGTACGCGCTGCCAAGTTTCTTTTGCTTCTGGTATTCTTCTCTGATTTCGTTCTCCCACGCATCCGCCGCGCGCTCCGCCGCTTTCTTTGCCTTGGCAGCAGTCATTCCCTCTGGCGGCGTCCATGTTGTGTATTTCCGTATCTGCTTGCCGCGCATATCGCGTTCCATGCAAGCGATAAAGCGATAGGAAATGACCTTTCCATTTTTCGTGTTCTCTCTGATATTTGCCATTGAAATACACCCTTTCTTTTCCGATGTATCAATGACTTTCGCGTGCTTTTTTCGGGGATTGTGCGCTTTTTTGTGCGCTTTTGGAAAAATCGCACAATTTGAAAACACACATTTCGCTATGAAAAGTTGCAAAAAAGCCTTGAAAACTTACGTTTTCAAGGCTTTTAGCTGGTCCGAGTGGCGAGATTCGAACTCGTCGATGGGCAAGACGGGGTGTGATACCCCTTATTTTTTTGTGCTGAGACATGCGCTTTTCAAGGAATCAAGTATCAATTCATGCCTCTTGATGTTACCGCCTGATAGAGTCTAAAGGGAAAACGTAAGGGAAAACTTCTGCCGCAAACCAAATGCTCAAATTTGCTCTGCATCTTCTAAAACTCTATAGTTTGGAACAGCCTTGACTTTATCAGGCGTGTCGATAGCAACTCTATACGGTAAATCGCGTCTACCATCTTCATAGTAATATACCCATTTCCCAATTCGGACAAATCCCGCGGGAATTGTTTCATATTTAACCTTATGGCGAATCACTCAAACATCAACGGCCTTCCTGCATACTACACCACTGGTAAGGGTGACCTTTTTGCCAGTCGTATAGGATAGCATATTAAGAAATCCGTTTGCTGTGTACATTATACAATCGTCGTACGCATACACGATGGAAGATGCCATATCACTGAATAGAGTAACTGTAGTCCCACCGTCATTTTCTTTGTGAATATGCTTCACTACTGAACGATCCCCGAGATAAAAATCACTGTCTCCGCAAACGTGATATATTTTGTCAGCTGAATCTATTGAGAAGCCTCTGACAATTTTGCACTCTGCATAGTCATAAAACTCTAGGTGTGGCTGTTCGTGGCCTCCTGCACGGCGATGTAGAACCAGTCGCCGCTCTTGCAGTCGGGGAAGGTCAGCATCACACGCTCGGACAGCAGGTGATCCTCCTCAGAGGGCACACGCTCGAGTACGCGGTTGATCATCGTCACGGTCTCGGCGCGGGTGATGCTCTGGTTGGGACGGAAGCTGCCGTCGGGGTAGCCCTCGATCCAGCCATTGCCTGCCGCGAGCTTGATATAGGCCTCAGCCCAGTGACCGGCGATGTCGCTGAAGCGGTCAGTCGTCTTGTCCAGCTTGGCGAACAGGGCGATGATCTTGGACATCTCGGCGCGGGTGATGGGGGCGTTCGGGCGGAACGTGCCGTCGGGATAACCGCTGACGATACCGGCGTTGCTCAGGGTGGAGATGGCGTTGTTGTATCAGTCGCCGCTCTTGATGTCGGAGTACGCGTTCGTGGTCGCCCAATACTGCTCACGGGTCTTGTCGGTCAGCAGACGGAAGAAGATGGTGCTGGCCTCAGCGCGGGTGATGTAGCCGCCCGGCTGCACCGTGCCGTCGGGATAACCCATGATGTAAGCATAGTGATCCGCAGTATTCAGCGCGGGCTTGCTCGGCGTGGGAGTGGGGATCACGGGAATATAGGGAACGTAGCTGTAGGTGTTGGTGATGGTCAGAGGGGTGTTCTCATCGGCCCCTTCAAACTGCCAGCTTGTGACCTTCAGCGCGTCACCTTGCTTCGCGACTGTGATCGTCAGAGTGTAGGGCTTTTCATCATAGGTCATATAGGATGTTCCGCCCTTGACCTCCTGCACAGCATAAAATAAGCCTTTTCGCTTACTTGTGGTAGCTGCCTTGCTCTTTGTGCAGTCTTATCTTAATGATATTGCATCAAAGGAGAGTATATCAAATTACTGCGTCTTATTTTTATTGATTTTGTTTTATAATATTAGCTCCCCAGTCGGCGATTACAGTCCTGCCTTCTGTTTCGTACTATACTCAACAATGGCCTTTTTGAGGATGTCCATGGCGCGCTCAAGCTTATCACACTCAAGGACGTAGGCCATGCGGACCTCGTTTTTGCCCTTGCCGGGGGTCGCGTACATCGAGCCTCCCGGGGCCATCATCACGGTCTCGCCGTTGTCGCTGTACTCCTCGAGCAGCCACTGCTGGAACTTGTCGGCGTCATCGACCGGCAGCGCGGCCATCACGTAGAACGCGCCACCCGGCACGTCGAACACCACGCCGGGGATCTCGCCGAGCTTGCGGCAGAGCGTGTCGCGGCGCTTCTTATACTCGTCGCGCACGGCGGCAAAATACTC
>ENA-USUG01005192-USUG01005192.1-human-gut-metagenome-genome-assembly--contig:-NODE-5192-length-15182-cov-13.570341_pt1 | contig 15182 bp, 14 predicted proteins | sample MGYA00250059_ERZ773394 | MGnify/ENA primary metagenome ERZ773394 (study PRJEB29103, sample SAMN06111957) | human gut metagenome | biome: human gut; feature: ankylosing spondylitis patient; material... | reverse complement strand
TTCCCGTAGTCTATGTACAAAAGTAGGAATATTTTGGTGAAATGAAATAGAGTTTTGGAATATTTGTACATTTGCATCAATCTAAAAATAGTCTATGGAACTTATTGAAACGTATAATTTGACAGGACTGATTATCGGGATTTGCACGTTTCTGATAATCGGATTATTTCATCCCGTGGTGATCAAAGCGGAATATTACTGGGGGACGGGTTGCTGGTGGATTTTCCTTGTTTTGGGAATCATTGGAACCGTGGCAGCTTTGTGGGTGACGAACGTGCTATGGTCTTCCTTACTGGGCGTGTTTTCCTTTTCTTCTTTCTGGACGATCAAGGAGATTTTCGAGCAGAAAGAGCGAGTGCGTAAAGGGTGGTTTCCCGCCAACCCGAAGAAACAGAATAAAAAGAATGTAAAATTTAAAATGTAGAGTTTAGCATAAAAAAGCTTTGTGTGGGAGAAAAATCATAAATCGGAAATCATAAATCAATAAATTAACATGGATAGTTCAGCAATAATAGAACGAATGAACCGGGAGAGTCGGGGAACGTTAATGGCGAGTTTGGGTATTGAATTTACCGGTGTCGGGGAAAATTGGTTGGAGGCAAAAATGCCTATTGACGAACGGACAATGCGTCCCGGAAATTTGTTGCATGGTGGAGCAATTATGGCGTTAGTGGAAACCGTGGGAAGCGGGTTGACTTACATCGGGGAGAATTTGGAAGAGAATCACGTGTTTGGAATTGAGATTAATGCCAATCATGTTCGAAAAGCACAAGGAAAATACGTGATCGGTCGTGCGGAATTCATTCATAAAGGCCATCGTACGCACGTGGTAGCTGTCAACGTGACGGATGAATTCGGGAATTTGGCTTCCGTGGGGCGGATTACGAATGTGGTGCTACCTAAATCATCAGATGGGAAGTGATAAAGTTGGATTGTTGTTTCAAGTAATCAATATATCTATCCGGTTCTTGTGGGGAGTCAACGTTAAGGAGACTTCCCTTTTGGATGTATAGTTGTTTCTATATCCAACGGAATTAAGAATAGGATAATTTTCATGAGCCCATTGTGAGCCCTTTTTGAATTTTGGAATGTATTGAAATACAATTAACTGATGGGATTGTCTTGTGAAATTAGTTCATTTATGAGCCCATTGTGAGCCCTTTACAGTATAATAAGTACCTTTTCCTGTTGTTCCCTGCATATCCAACCAATCTGTTAATTGTTGGAGTATACGTGAGGCTGTAGCTTTACTTACTCCTAAAATATTTTGTAAATCCGAATTCGTTATACTTCCATTTTTTACTACATATTCAATAACGGGAATATATCTTTCATCTACTTCTTGTGCTAATAATTGCGAACGTACGTCTGTATAATAAGTAATCATTAAGCCACTGATCATTTCTAATTTAGGTGGGAGTAATTTATAAGTATTGGTCGCTTCCAAAATACGTTTATAACCGCGTCCCCAACTTTCAATATCTCCGCTTCTGAAAAGAGTATTTGCAATAGTTTGGTTATATGGACGGGATGGATGATTTTCAAAAAGTCGTTTGATGGTCCAGTCCTCTGGTAAACGTCCTGCGTTCCAAAAAGTAATATGGTTAGGAAATACACTTATTTGCGTGGGTGTTGCATCAGCATAATCCTTATGTGCGATACAATTTAGTAATGATTCTCGTAATGCTTCAAGTGGGAATTGTGGAGTTTCACGTCTAGAAATTCCTTCGTATGAAATACTATATATTAAGTATTTGGTTTTTATCAAGTCCATTGCTTTGTCTATCTGTTCCATTAAGGAGCCGTGGACTTCGTCTTGAAAAGCCAAATTCCCTTTGTCATCTTTAAAGAAACCTATCTTTATATATGCACCATGTATAAATCTTTCTGGATCGGAATGAAACAGTAATACTGCTGCACGATTTAGTTGTCTTGTTTCTTCATCGATTAAGCGTAAGTCGTAAAGTAATTTTTCGGTAGTATCATTCAATACATCTGGATCTACACGTCCACTTCTTGCAGCTTCCTTACGGAATCGGTTTAAAGCAGTAATGGATAAATCCTCTATTTTAGCCCTTTCTATGGGGTATTCATCCCAGTATTTTCCTGTGCGTTGTAGGATAAATCGGTTCAATGCAGCACCTTTTAACTCTTGTTTTGTACTACCACTTCGGTAGTGGTACTGGCCTTTATAATTTATGGGATTAGGATAAGGTGGTACAATGATTTCAATATATTCTAATCCATTTTCTTCTAACAGATTTACATCAACTATAATCCCTAGTATATTGCGAACTTTGTTAGGAATATCTTCTAGTAACTTTTTAGCATCAGTTACTCCTACTATTTTACCCTGATCGTCCATACCTATATATAGCCTACCGCCTATGGCATTAGTAAAGCCGCATATCCATTTTAGGTACTCGTCACGCCAATTCTCTTTCCACTCTATATTTTGATTTTCATTCATGTATTTGTTCCCTTTTTGCAAAATTACTAAAAATACTGACTATCAAGAAGGAATGTTGTCAATTATTCTTTCTTTTTAATCAGATGATATAAGTTGAAGGGGGACTTTGTATAAGGGAACATTTCTCTTTTAATGTGGAAAAATGGAAGGAAAAATTAGAATACTCTGAATTATGAGATCATGCGCAAGAATTATTTTAGCAGGAGCTCTTTTAATTGTATTATTTCTTGTTTGAGTTTTCCTATTTCTTCTGCAAGTGCTTTTATTTCAGAGTCTTTTTGAGCTATAATGTTAAGAAGTTTATCTTCAATATTTTCGTTTACTGTAAAAAGTGGAGATGTTTCATTTTGTTGAGATTGAAGTTTTTCTCCTTTCCCGGTAAAAACCCAGATAGGTGACAGGTCGGGGAATGCTGTGAAAAGTTTCGTTAACGTGTCTTCTGTAATACCAGTTTTACTTTCTAAAGTCCCCCGTGATATACCGGTTAATGAGTAAAATTCCCTTTTACTTCTTCCTAATTCTGCTATAAATTGCAAAATTCTTTGTTTTATTGGCGAAATATTTTGTATTTCTTGTGACATTATGGCGAAATATTTTGTATGTTTGTAAAGTCTTAGCCGGTTAAGGCCGTGTAAATATACAGAAAATAACGCATCGGGCAATGATAAATTCATTGTCATGAGGAAGGAATATGTTTGTCATAAATGGTAAGGATAGAGCCATTTTTATCTATCTTAATTTTAAATTTTCCATTATGAATGGTATTGAAAAAGGTGATTCTTCTACGTCTCCGCTGAAGGATATACTTGCTGATCTGACGGTAAAAGACGTTGAGCGATTGAAAGATTATTATGTTGAAGAAGCGAAACGTTTGATGGCATTTTTTGGACAGGAGGAAGAGGATGCTTTAGGTTTTATGAAAAAGCACTTGCGGATTGTCGAGGCTTTGTTGCGAGAATTGCAGTTTCCATGGGAGGCTTGTATACCGGTACTGTACGGTAGTTTTATGCACTATATTGTTTTGGAAGAGGAAAAAGGGAAACGGAAACGTTTATCCAATCTAATGACAGAGTTGATAAAGAGAATGAAATTCTTTGCTAAAAAAGAGGCGTTAATCATGGGGACAACACGTCACTATCAAGAACAGCGGCAAGAAGTTGAAGCTTTGATCGCTTTACGAGATAATGAGTTTAATGCATTGCGATCGTGAACGAAAGGAGTGAAGGTGTTTTTTCTGACGGGATGTCGGGAAAGCAACAAGGTATGTCACTGAAAGATTATTATTTGATAAAATCACAAGTGGTGAGAAGATGCCGGAGGCATAAGTTGATGGAGGAAAATGAAGAAAATTTGTTGGGAGGTTTACTATATGATATGGATGAAATAAAACAACTCTTGGATTATTTGAAACTTCCCTGGATGAAGTTGGCAAACGTGTTTTTTCAAGGGTATATCGATTCTCCTTTGATGGGTAAGCACGAGAGAGTGTTGGCTTCACGCTTTATTGAATTGATGGTGAAGTTGTCTGGGGAAACTTCTTTTGTCGAGAAATGGATGGAGTATCATGCTGCCCAGATCAATGAAATTAAGGAATTGCAATCCGCCTGTAAGATAAAACAGGCTTGCAGTATTGCGGTCGGGGAGAAGTTGTTGCGAGATCTCCCGTTAAGGCAATTAGTTGAGATACATGATATGATAGAAACGTTTCTTGGATACAATCCTTGAGAAGTGAAGAGGAGGTGGAGCTTTTTCACTCCGTGGAGATATCGTTCAATGCAATGGCGATTGGCACGAAATGTCATACGCTACCCGTAATGATTTTTGTTGGTGAATCTCTATTTTTGTGTAATAAAAATTTACGTGGGAGGACGAGGGGAAATCAGAAGGTATGTGGGGGGAGATAAGGCAACACAAGCAGATGAGTGACGTGTTGCCTTCGTTTCATAGTCGTTTGGAAACTGGGTTTGATGCATTGGCAATACCGCCATGGTATTCTAGGCGTGATCGAACACCCCCTTATCAGGCAACTATTCGTGTTGAAAAAATAGGTCTTTAGGAATGAAGTCGTTTAATGGTTTCTTCCAATTTGAACATTTCATCCCGAAGGCGGGCGGCTTCCAGAAAGTCCATCTCTTTAGCGGCTTTTTGCATGGCCGCTTTTGTTTTTTGCAGCATTTTTTCCAGTTCCGGTTTGCTCATGTAAGCGGTAACGGGGTCGGCAACCATGTTCACGTGTTCTTCTTCGATGTAAGCACGGGAGGTCTCTTTCAGCACGGATTCCGTGGTTTTACGTATCTGGGTAGGGGTGATGCCGTGTTGACGGTTGTATTCCATTTGTTTCTCTCGACGATACCGGGTTTCATCGATGGTTTCCTGCATGGAGCGGGTAATCGTGTCGGCATACATGATGACTTTACCGTTTAGGTTACGGGCGGCACGTCCCGAGGTCTGTATTAGTGAACGGGTGGAGCGTAGGAATCCTTCCTTGTCGGCATCGAGGATGGCAACAAGGGAAACTTCGGGCATATCCAATCCTTCACGCAATAAGTTTACTCCCACGATCACGTCGATCACTCCTTTACGTAAATTTTCGATGATCTGTACTCGTTCCAGCGTGTCCACGTCGGAGTGGATGTATTGGCATTTGATGCGAATACGGTCTAAATATTTGCTTAGCTCCTCCGCCATACGTTTGGTCAACGTGGTAACAAGTACTTTCTCGTTGATCTCGATACGTTTTTGTATCTCGTTGATGAGGTGGTCTATCTGGTTTTTGCTGGGAACCACTTCTATTTCCGGATCGAGGATTCCGGTGGGGCGGATGATTTGTTCCACGACTACGCCGTTGCATTTCTCCAATTCGTAATCGGCCGGGGTGGCACTGACGTATATGGTTTGCCCCGTGTTCGCTTCGAATTCTTCGAACGTAAGCGGACGATTGTCAAAGGCTGCCGGAAGACGGAACCCGTATTCCACGAGGGTTTGTTTGCGGGAATGGTCGCCGCCGTACATGGCTCGCACTTGCGGGAGGGTCACGTGAGACTCGTCCACGACAAGCAGGAAATCCCGCGGGAAGTAATCCAGCAGGCAGAAGGGGCGAACGCCGGCTGCCCGTCCGTCGAAGTAGCGGGAGTAATTTTCGATGCCGGAACAATAGCCGAGTTCTCTAATCATTTCCACGTCATATTTTACCCGTTCATCCAGTCGTTTCGCTTCAAAATGTTTGCCGATGGAGTTTAAGAAATCAACTTGTACTACCAGGTCGTGTTCTATGTCATGAATGGCTTTCGCGAGCGTGGCTTTGTCCGTGACGAACAGGTTGGCGGGGTAGATGTTCAGATTTTCCATTTCATCAATCGTTTTCCCGGTCTGTGGGCTGAATGATGTGATCCGGTCAATCTCGTCATCCCAGAACTCGATTCGATAAGCCATTCCCTCGAAAGTTTCAATGGACGGGAAGATGTCCACGGTTTCTCCTTTTGCCCGGAAACTGCCTCGTTTGAATTCCAGTTCGTTATTCACGTAAAGGGCATCTATCAATTGGCGTAAAAGTTTGTTCCGACCAATTTTCAGTCCCCGCTTCAAGTGAATGATGTTCGAGCCGAAAGCTGTCGGGTCTGCCATACCGTAAAGGCATGAAACGGACGAGATCACGATCACATCCCGGCGTCCGGATAGTAAGGAGGCCGTGGTGCGTAACCGCAATTTGTCGATTTCATCGTTGATCATAAGATCTTTCTCGATATACGTGTTCGTGGTGGGCAGGTAGGCTTCCGGCTGGTAATAGTCGTAGTAAGATACGAAATATTCCACCGCGTTTTCGGGGAAGAATGCCTTGAATTCCCCGTATAACTGGGCGGCTAGCGTCTTGTTGTGACTGAGAATGAGTGTCGGACGCTGCACTTTTTGAATCACGTTGGCAATGGTAAACGTCTTTCCCGATCCGGTAACTCCCAACAAAACCTGTCCCGGGACTTCATCCAGAAGTCCTTGCGTTAGTTCCTTGATTGCTTCCGGTTGATCCCCGGTCGGTTCGAATTGGGAAGTTAGCTTAAACATGACTAAATATGTTAATTTCTTGATTTATGATTTACGATTTATGATTAATGAATGCATCGAATAGATGCAGTTGGAATCTAAAATTTAAAATCAGTAAATCTAAAATTATTTGAGTTTGCTCATGAATTTCTCCGGGTTGATGATAAAGCGGTCGTGGATGGCCGAGCCGATGGGGGCGGTTTCATCCCATGCCTCGATGGAGAAACGGATGCGGCGACCGTCCACTTCGGTGATGGTGGCTTTGCAAGTTACTTTTTTGCCAACAGCGGTGGCTTTCACGTGTTTGGTGTTGATTTCGATGCCCACGGTGTCGCTGTCTGCATCCAACATTCCTTCCAGGCATTTGATCGCCGTGTTTTCCATTAAACCGACCATGGCGGGGGTTGCAAATACTTCCAATTTTCCAGAACCGTAAACGGCAGCCGTGTCTTTATGTTGCACGGTAATTTCTTGTGTGAATGAGTGTCCTATTTTTATTTCCATAATCGTTAAATTTAGATTGCAAAGTTAACTAATAATCCTGTATGGAGAGATCGTTTTAGGAAGTTTTCACGCGAGGTTATGGTTTATTTAAATCGGTTAACTGAAAAGCAGGCGTGCAGCTACAATCACGAGTACCACGAGTAGGAAATACCGAATATATTTGGCTCCCCATTTGATGCTGAAACGTACTCCCAGCCATGCCCCGAGCATGTTGCCACAGGCTAGGATAAGCCCGACTTTAAGATCCACGAGGTCATTCCAAATAAAGATTGCCAGGGCGATAATCGTGTAGAATAGTACGATAAATAGTTTTATGGCATTGGCTTTTAACAGATCGTAACCACATCCAAGTACCAACCCTGCCAATAGGAAAAATCCAATACCGATCTGGATGAATCCGCCGTAAATTCCCAGGAGAAAAAAGATCACGTTGCGTAGCCAAGGGCTTTTCATTTTTGCCTTGTCCGCGTTTGCTTTGACCCAGGCATCCGGATTCAAGAGTAACATGAAAAACATGATGATCAGCAGTCTGGCAATGACTTTTTTGAATATCTCTTCGTTGATGTCCACGGCGATGAAGGCTCCCGCGATACTTCCGAGAGCCACGGGCAGCAATAGTTTAGAGTCCGTTTTGAAATCAAGTATTTTCTTTTGTTTGAAACTACCGACAGATACCACGTTTTGCAATAAAATGGCAATCCGGTTCGTCGCGTTTGCCACGTTCGCCGGTAGGCCAATAAAAATAAGAAAAGGTACGACCAACATGGAGCCGCCTCCGGCAAACGTGTTGATAAATCCCGCGGTGGTACCGAGGAGTATGGTGACGATGATTTCGGTTATTGTCATGGGGCAAAGGTAAGAACTAAAAACTAAAAGTTAAAAGATAAAAACTAAAAGTTTACCGTGAGTATTTCCGGGGATAGCGAAAGAATATAGCCAAAAGGGCGGCCACACCCATCAAGTACGGGTAGTAGAGGTACTGCATGATGGCTAGCGGGGTAATGGAGGCTAGGCCGGCGGCCATGAGTAATTGTGCCCCGTAGGGAATGATGCCTTGCACGAAACACGAGAAGGTGTCTAACAGGCTGGCGGATTTCCGGGGATCGACACCAAAACGATTGGCAATGTCTTTGGCTATGGGGCCGGACATGATGAGGGCTATCGTGTTGTTGGCCGTGCATAAATCGGCAAAACTGACAAGGGCGGCGATGCTTAGTTCTGCTCCTTTTTTTGATTTGACGTGGGTGGTTAGTTTTTGAATGATGTAGGCAATTCCCCCGTTGTAGCGAATCATTTCGAGCATTCCGCCTGCCAGCAAAGTGATAATGATCAGTTCTCCCATACCGGATATACCCGTACCTATGGCAGCGATCCATTCCCAGAATTGAATACTTCCGGTAATTATTCCGACTATGCCGGAACAGAGAATGCCGAGTAGAAGTACGATCATGACGTTCACGCCGACTAACGCGGTGGTAAGTACCAAAATGTAAGGAATTACTTTTAGCCACTCGATCGGGGTGACGGTGGGAGTTGTCGTTATTTCACTACCTTGAAACAGGTAAATGATGGTTATGAGAATGGCAACCGGGATGACAATTAAGCTGTTGACTTTAAATTTGTCTTTCATGTTACATCCTTGGGTACGGGTGGCGACAATGGTTGTGTCGGAGATGAAGGATAGGTTATCTCCGAACATGGCGCCCCCGACCACGATTGCTACCATGAAAGGTGTGTTTAGGTCTGTTTGTGTGGCAATACCGACGGCAACGGGGGTAAGAGCCACGATTGTACCGACGGATGTTCCCATGGAAAGAGAAATGAAACAAGCCGCAATGAACATGCCTGCTAGTAAGAGAGTATCCGGAAGTACGGATAAGGCCAAATTGACGGTTGCATCTACTGCCCCCACGGCTTTGGCTGTTTGAGCAAATGCTCCGGCAAGGATAAAAATCCATACCATGAGCATGATATTACTGTTGGCGGCTCCTTTACAGAATAGGTCTATCCGTTTGTGAAGTCTTCCTCCTGAAGAGGTTGCTACGGCTACAATCGAGGCGACTAAAAAGGCCACGGTGATGGGCATTTTGTAGAAATCACCCATGATAACGGAGGCTACCAGGTAAATGCTTAAAAAGATGATTAAGGGTGTTAGTGCCCAAAAGTTTGGTTTCGTTTCTTGTTGCATAGCTTAGAAGACTTGTTTTACAATTTCTTGGATATTTTCCGATTTCCCCATGGTATAATAGTGAACGGCGGGAACCCCGTGCGCGATGAGTTCTTTACTTTGCGCCACGCACCATTCGATACCGATTTGGTTGATTTCTTTGGTGTTTTTGCATGAACGGATCTCTTTGACCAGTTCGTGTGGGATGTCGATACTGAATGTACGCGGGAGCATTTCCAGATGTTTGAGTGTTGATATGGGTTTTAGTCCCGGTATGATGGGAACGTTAATTCCTTGAGCCCGGCATTTGTCGACAAACTGGAAAAATTTGGCGTTATCGAAGAACATTTGGGTGACAATGTAATTCGCTCCCGCGTCGACTTTCTTTTTCAGATTTTCGATGTCACAAGCCTGGTTGGGTGCCTCGTAATGTTTTTCCGGGTATCCGGCAACTCCGATGCAGAAGTTCGTGGGAACGGTATCTGTCAGCGTGTCATCCAGGTATTGACCGTGGTTCATGCGGGTGATTTGTTCAACCAGTTCGCAACTGTATCGGTGTCCGCCATCTTCAGGAGAGAAAAAACGCTCACCGGGTATGGGATCGCCCCGTAGAGCCATCACGTTTTCAATGTCAAGGAAATTCAAGTCGATAAGTTCGTTTTCGATCTTGTGGCGGGTCGCCCCTCCGCACACGATGTGAGGTACCATGTCCACGTTGTAGCGTCTCATGATGGCGGCAGCCAATGCCACGGAACCGGGGCGTTTGGTTATGGTAACTTTTTTAATTGTTCCGTCCGGATATTCACGGTATACCACTTCATCCCGGTGAAAGGTGATGTTGATGAAAGGGGGTGCAAGGGCAATCAGGGGTTCGATGGCCTCATATATTTTATTGATATCTCCACCTTTTAATGGCGGTATCAGTTCGAAGGAGAAGACGGGTTTGTCTGTATTGTTGAGTATGTCAATGACTTTCATGATTTAGAATTTAAAATTTAAAATTTAGAATTTGGGTTTAGAGTTTAGTCTGAATGTTTTTTCATTCTAAATTCTAAACTTTACATTCTAAATTGTGCTGAAATATTTCGCTTTCGGATGAGAAATCAGCATTCCACACAAACTTGTGGAAGGGTAGATGGAGTATCCTTCCGTGAGTTGTACCCCGATTTGTGCAGGAGCATCCAGTATGTCGAAAGCTAATTTCTTCATCGCGTGATCCGGACAAGTCGGGTAACCGAAAGCGGGGCGGATGACGTGAGTACCTTCGTTTATTTTTTCCTGCATCCATTCCGCACAAGCTTCAGCCAACCGGGCACACAGGCTTTCTCGTAGCAGGTGTTCAAAGTCATGGCAATCGTTGCATTGGTGATCATCCTTTACTTTTAAGCAGAATAGTCCTACGCTACCGATCCCTTTTTCTTTCGGGATAACGAAATCTGCCAGAGAAAGGCATTCTTCCAAGTCTGTTTGTTGTCGGGGCATCGTGAATCGATGTTGACCATCCAGAACGATGTCTTCATTTTCCGAATAGGCATCAAAGAAGCGGACAATGATTGAGGCGTCAAATTCATTTCCGGCAATTACTTTACCCAGCATATCCAGGGCTGCCTGGTAAGTACGGTCAGCCTCGTCGTTCGTGTAGATGATTTCCGGGTATTTGCCTTTAAATCCCCAGAAATGGAAAAATGGTGTCCAATCTATCTTTTCTACTAAATCTTCAAGGTTCAAACGTTTTACAAGTAGATTGTGTTCCCCGAAGGTCGTGGGTGTCACGTGGTCCCAATCGTACCGGGGGGCTCGCCGACGGGCTTCTTCGAGTGATATTTGTTTTTGTTGGTGTCGGTTGTACAACGTTCGTATGTTTTCTTGTTCATCTTTTATTTCACGAATATAGTTTTCCCGATCACTCAGCAAACGTTTGATGATTCCCACGGTTCGAGAGGCGTCACCGCCCGACACGACGCAATAATCATATTTGGGTGCCAGTTTAACGGCTGTATGTACAGTGGAGGTAGTAGCTCCGCCAACAATTAGGGGGATTTGTAATTGTTCTTTTTGTAGCAGTTCGCACAAGTTTTCCATTTCACCCAGCGAAGGGGTGATCAAACCGCTAACCCCGATAATATCCGCCCCATGTTCTTTGGCAGCCTTGATAATGCTTTGATTGTCAACCATGACACCAAGGTCTATGACTTCCAGGTTGTTGCAGGTAAGAACAATGTTCACGATGTTTTTACCGATGTCGTGGACGTCTCCTTTCACCGTGGCAATCACAACACGGGGGCGACGGGTTATGTTTTGACCGGATGCGTTGTGACGTTCGATTTCCGGCTGCAGGATGTGTACGGCTTCTTTCATGACTTTGGCAGATTTCACGACTTGCGGTAAGAACATTTTTCCTTCCCCGAAGAATTGTCCGACCCGTTCCATGCCTTTCATTAAAGGTCCTTCAATGATCTCGACCGGGCTGGTATATTGTGTGAGAGCTTCCTGCAAGTCGTCCGTTAGGTAGTCTGTGATGCCCTTGATCAGAGCATGTCCGAGACGTTCTTCCAAAGAATGGTTTCGCCATTCTTCCTGTTGTACGGTTTTTACTTCTCCTTTCGTTTCTTTGTATTTTTCGGCAAGGGAGAGCAGGGTTTCCGTGGCTTCGGGCGTACGGTTCAGTACGACGTCTTCCACGGCCTTCAGTAATACCGGGTCGATTTCGTCGTACACTTGTAACATGGCAGGATTCACGATCGCCATATCCAGTCCTGCACGGATGGCGTGGTACAGGAAGACGGAGTGCATGGCTTCCCGTACCGTGTTATTTCCACGGAATGAGAATGACAAGTTGGAGACGCCGCCGGATGTGCGACATCCTTTCAGGTTTTGTTTTATCCAACGTACCGCCTCAATGTAGTCTACTGCATAGTTGTTGTGTTCCTCGATTCCGGTTCCGATGGCTAGGATGTTCACGTCGAATATGATGTTTTCGGGTGTGAATCCGGCTTGTGTGGTTAACAGGTTGTAAGCTCTTTGGCAAATGTCTATTTTGCGTTGGAATGTTGTGGCTTGTCCTTCCTCGTCAAATGCCATCACGACTACGGCAGCTCCCAGGCGTTGAATCTCTTTGGCTTTGTAAAGGAACTCTTCTTCTCCTTCTTTTAGGCTGATCGAGTTCACAATACATTTTCCTTGCGTGTTTTTTAACCCAGCAAGGATGGTTTCCCACTTGGAAGAATCTATCATGAAAGCCGCTTTGGCAATATCGGGTTCGTTGCTGATGATACGCACGAAACGTTCCATTTCGGCTGTACCGTCCAGCATGGCATCATCCATGTTAATGTCGATAATGGATGCTCCTGCCTCGATTTGTTTTCGGGCAATGGTGGCGGCCTCCGTGTAATTTTTTTCCCGGATAAGACGGGCAAATTTAGCCGAACCTGCCACGTTTGTACGTTCACCGATGTTGATAAAATTGTTTAATTCTTTATCCACCACGACGGTATCTAGGCCACTCACTTTCAGTTGGTGTGTGGGTGTCGGGACTTTTCTAGGGGGAATGTCTTTCAAGGCGTTTGCGATTGCCCGGATGTGGTCCGGTGTCGTTCCGCAACATCCCCCGGCAATATTGATCAATCCCTCTTTTGCCATGTTTTGTAGACAAAGGGCGGTAAATTCCGGCGATTCGTCGTATTCTCCCATTTCATTCGGTAGGCCTGCATTCGGGTATATACTAATGTAACACGGGATACGAGGTGCCAGTTCCCGTAGGAAGTGGTGTAGTTCCTTTGCTCCGAATGAACAATTCAAACCAAAACTAAGGATCGGGTAGTGGGAGAGGCTCGTGAACAGGGCTTCCAGTGATTGTCCGGTTAGGGTGCGTCCACTTTTGTCGTTTACCGTGGCGGAAAGCATCACGGGAAGATTGGTACCTTTTTCTTCCTGTACTTTTGCAATAGCATAGAGGGCGGCTTTCGCGTTCAGTCCGTCGTAGATGGTTTCAACTAACAACAGGTCCACGCCGCCTTCTATTAATGCTGCCACTTGACCGGCATAAGCGTTAGCCAGCGTATCGAAGTTCACGATCCGATAGGTGGGTTGGTCGGGATCGGGGGCAAGGGTTAAGGATTTATCGGTAGGTCCGATACTTCCTGCCACGTAGATTTCACGTTCTTTACAAGCTGATGCGACTTCTTTTGCCAAACGGGCACCTTCCAAATTAAAGCGTTCTACCCATTCCGTGCATCCGTATTCGGTTTGTGATATGGCGTTTGCATTGAACGTGTTGGTTTCGATAATATCAGCTCCCGCATCAATGTAGTTTTGATGTACCTGGCGAATCACGTCGGGGCGAGTAATGTTCAGCACATCATTATTTCCTTTGAGGGGAATCGGATGTCGGGCAAATTCTTCGCCTCGAAAATCGGCTTCCGTCAACCGGAATTGCTGTAAGGCTGTCCCCGTGGCTCCATCCAATATGTATATGCGATCTTGTAAGTTCATGTTAATAATTTAGAGTTTAGAATGAAAGAGTTTAAAATCGAAAATGCCGTGTATCCCTATTTTGTCGTCCTTGATGCAAATGGCGGCAAGGATGTCTTTTGTTTTCCCGATCTTTTCGATGCAGGGGGCAATGTCGTCTGTTGTTTTGATCTCGTTGGCAAAAGCCGTGGCGTACGTGTCGGCTAAAGCACAATCTTTACAAATAATCATGACGGCATCCGCTTTCCCAAAGCTTAAAGAGGGACCTACGGTTCCGGATGAAGTACAAATTCCCAGGGGGGCATGGTCGGCCCGGATGGTGAAACCCACTTTTTCCGATAGAGGAGAGGTGCCGGCAAAGACGGCAATATCAATGTCTTTTTGTATGTCCGCGTAGATGTCTCCGCCATTCTCCACGATGATTTCCCGTACCCCGTACTTTTCTTTGATTTCCTGACCTATTCGGCGAGCAACAGCCCCGGCAACCCCACTCATCGGGCCGATACCGGATTTCAGAGCCACCTCCGACATCTCTTGAAAAATGGTTGGAGCTCCCGGCTTTGTTTCGTAGGGAACGAGTGATGTGGTGTAATCCGGATCGTTTTGCAAGTAGGCATCCATGTCTTCCCGCAATGTTCGGATTCGAGATTCGGTGAATGTTGGTATGCTTTCTTGGAAAGATGCTTGATCTATCCCGATCCACAGGTCAGTCTCTTTGTAGGCGACCGTGAATGAATGCCAACGTTCTTTCTGTAAATGCTCCCGATATGTGCGATTTTTGTACTCGATCATAACGAACTAATTTGTGATTTAAGTTTCCAACTACCCCCTCTAACTCTCCCTTACACAAGGGGAGGATGCGCTGCATTGTTATGTTGGTGTGTATTCTTGCGTTCGTTTCTCCCCCTGTGTAAGGGGGGAGCCAGAGGGGGAGCTAGTTTTTCATTTTCATGGTCTAGCAACTCTCCGGGTTACTGAATTCAATCTTAAAAAGTTTGAGAGGGCAAGCTTTCAAGCATAGTCTGCAGGCTATACATTTTTCAGGATTGAATTGTAGTTTCCAGTCGGGAGCCTCGATGGTCAAGGCGTGGGAGAAACAGGCGGAAGCGCAGCTGCCGCAATTGATGCATCGGGATTTGTCGTAAGAAATTTTGCTGGATACCGTGCTTACGGTTACCCCGTTGTCATTCAGGAAGGCGATCGCCTGTTCTATTCTCAAGGGATCTGCCTCGATTTCGATCAAGAGTGATCCGGTTTTTCCGGGTTGTATTTCTGCTTTAAGAATATTCACTTTTACATTATAGATACGAATTAAGTCGTATGTCAAGGGCCTGTCAGTTGCGTCTACCGGAAAGGTTAATATTACTTTTTTAGTCATAGTCGTTATCAATTTTAGATTTTTCAATTTTCAATTCTCCATTTTTATTTTTCAATTTCCTGGAGTTTTTTTAGTGAAGTTCCTGTTGGCATGGGGCGAACGGGTTCCGTGAGTAGGAAGTCTCCTTTCTGAATCCATGACTTTAAAATCTCGGC
>ENA-USUG01005188-USUG01005188.1-human-gut-metagenome-genome-assembly--contig:-NODE-5188-length-15190-cov-6.464633_pt1 | contig 15190 bp, 9 predicted proteins | sample MGYA00250059_ERZ773394 | MGnify/ENA primary metagenome ERZ773394 (study PRJEB29103, sample SAMN06111957) | human gut metagenome | biome: human gut; feature: ankylosing spondylitis patient; material... | reverse complement strand
CAGCCTTCCATGAAAACACCCCCGTTTCCTCTATTATAGCAGAAACAGGGGTGTTTGCATAGTTTTTTGACAGGCTGCGGCTGCGTACCACGGTACGCAGCCGGGGTTTTATCTGTGGGGCGGAGGCGGTAAATATTTGTAGGGGCGGACGACTCTGTCCGCCCTTGCCTCTCCCTCTGGGAGAGGTGGCCGAGCATAGCGAGGACGGAGAGGGAAAACAATGAATGTTCTCGATTTGCTCTTATCGTTCAAAAGACGCTGCAAGCCCCTCTCAGTCACCTGCGGTGACAGCTCTCCCAAAGGGAGAGCCAAGAATCTGTCTCCCGTTACATAGCATGAAAAATGGAGCGTACCGGCACCGATACGCTCCATGAACCGTTTTATGGCCACCCCGAAAAACAGAGTGGCGTATTTTATAGTTTAGCACCGTGCCGCGCGGAATGCAAGGCCTTTTCCCCTACTTTTTCAATTTCGGCGGATGGCGGGAAAACCGGTACTTTTCCCCGCCGTATTTTGGGATATTTACGTCTTGACGACGGAAAATCATACGACTACAATGTAGCATATTTTTGTGAGCGCCGGACTTTCCGCTGGGGGAAAGCGGCGCGGAAGGGAACAGGGAACAGCGTATGAAGTATGTATTTGTCACCGGCGGCGTGGTGTCCGGACTGGGAAAGGGCATCTGTGCGGCGTCGCTGGGCCGTCTTTTGAAGCAGCGGGGTCTGCGGGTGCGGAACCAGAAATTCGACCCCTATCTGAACGTCGACCCCGGAACTATGAGCCCCTATCAGCATGGCGAGGTGTTTGTCACCGACGACGGCGCGGAAACCGACCTTGATCTGGGTCACTACGAGCGGTTCGTGGACGAGAGCCTGACGGGCCGCTGCTCTGTGTCCTCCGGCCGGGTGTACTGGGATCTTCTCAACCGGGAACGTCAGGGCGCTTTCCTGGGCGGCACGGTGCAGATCATCCCCCACGTCACCGACGAGATCAAAAGCCATGTCTACGCCATGGAGCAGGAGGATGTGGACGTGCTGATCTGCGAGATCGGCGGCACGGTGGGCGATATCGAGAGCCAGCCCTTTCTGGAGGCCATCCGGCAGGTGGCGGTGGAAAAGGGCCGGGAGAACGTGGTGTACATCCACGTGCCCCTGATCATCCAGATCCCCGGCAGCGGCGAGCTGAAAAGCAAGCCCACCCAGCACTCCGTCAAGGAGCTGCTGAGCCTGGGCATCCAGCCGGACATTCTGGTGTGCCGCAGCGACGTCCCCATTCCGGAGGACATGCGGAAGAAGATCGCCCTATTCTGCAACATCTCCGAGGATTGCGTGATCCAGAACACCACGGCGGACACGCTGTACGAGGTGCCGCTGCTGCTGCAGAAGGAGGGTCTGGACGAGATCGTGTGCCGCAAGCTGGGTCTTTCCCGCCCGGCGGCGGACATGACCCACTGGGCCGCCATGGTCAGCGATATCAAAAACGCCAGCCGGGAGGTCACCATTGCGCTGGTGGGCAAGTACGTGCAGCTTCACGACGCCTATCTCAGCGTGGAGGAGTCCCTGTTCCATGCGGGAACGGCCTGCGGCGCGGTGGTGCATATCCGCTGGGTGGACTCGGAGACCGTGACGGAGGAAAACGCGGCGCAGGTGCTGTCCGGGTGCAGCGGCATTCTGGTGCCCGGCGGCTTCGGTGACCGGGGCATCGAGGGTATGATCGCCGCCGCCCGATACGCCCGTGAAAACAACGTTCCCTATCTGGGCATTTGCCTTGGCATGCAGATCGCCGTCATCGAGTTTGCCCGCCACGTGCTGGGCTGGGCCGACGCCCACTCCACGGAGATGGCGCCCCAGACCGCCCATCCCGTCATCGACCTGATGCCGGATCAGGTGGGCGTGGCCGCCAAGGGCGGCACCATGCGGCTGGGCCAGTATCCCTGCGTGCTGGCGGCGGACAGCCGTGCCCGCGCTCTGTACGGCCAGAGCGAGATCAGCGAGCGCCACCGCCACCGCTACGAGTTCAACAACGACTTCCGGGAGCGCATCACCGCCGCCGGACTGGTACCCACAGGAACCTCCCCCGACGGACGGCTGGTGGAGATCGTGGAGAACCCCGCCCACCCGTGGTTCGTGGGTGTACAGTTCCATCCGGAGTTCAAGAGCCGCCCCGACCGCCCGCACCCCCTGTTCAAGGGCTTCGTGGCGGCGGCACTGGAGAAATAAACTGGCATGAAATCTCCGATTTCATTGCCAAAGGGGGTTGCGGCCGACTGCGCGACAAAGATGCGTTGCAGATTTTGGCGGATGCTACGGCGGCATAGCCGCCGAGATCGGAGGCTATGCCGCCGGCATGTTTTCTTAACGCCCCGACGTCAGAAAAATGATTTGATTATTTCGCGTCTGCGGACGCGAACTCTGCGAGGCTTTTCACTACATATGACGAACACCGGCTGCGTACCGTGGTACGCAGCCGGTGCTTTTTACACAAGTATTTTATCCGCAAACGCCGCCAATCTCTCATCGATGCCCGGCAGCTTCACCGCCGCGCCGGCGTCGTTGGCGGTCTCCAGCATGCAGAACCGGGGCGGCAGGCGGAAGGCCTTGTTCATGCACAGGGCCGAGATCAGCTGCTGGGCCACGATATCGCCGCCGGAGTAGCCGGACACAATGATGGCGTACAGATCCTTGTCGTAAAAGGGCGTGGTGCGGAACAGCGCCGTCAGCCGGTTGATGCAGGCCGTCAGGTTGGCGGCCAGCGCGTCATTATAGTTGGGGCACAGCCACAGCACGCCGTCGGCGTGGCCGATGGCGGGATATACCTCGTCCACGATGACGCCGCCGTAGAAGCACCGTCCCTCCTCACCGAAGTGCAGGCAGGTGCGGAACTCGCAGCCGTTGCAGTCGGCCACGGTGCCGTTCCGCAGGCTCACTACTTGGGCGTCCACCCGGCCCTGAAGCCGGGGCGCCATCCGCTCCCACAATGCGATGGTGTTGGAGGTCTTGCGGTTGGAGGCGTGGAGCACCATCAGGTTGGGATGCTGTCGCACCGGCGGCGTGTCCGCCAGCAGGCGTTCCACCAGTTCACCAGCGCAGGAGGTGTAGGCGGTAAGATAATCCGTGTGCCGCAGCATGGCCCGGATGTGGAAATTCTCCAGCGAACCGGTGGCCTCGATCAGCGGCGCGCCCATAAAGGCGCAGCCTGCCTGATTGGCGGCAAACACGATCTCCCGCGCGGCGGACTTGGTGTACAGCTCGCCGTCGCCGTCCACCAGCACCGCGCCGCAGCAGCCCTCGAAAAACCGCTTGTCCTGCCGGATGGCGGACAGCATGGCATACCAGCCCAGATTCACGCCGCCGTGCAGCAGCGAAATGGCGAACAGCACCCGCCGCCCCTCCATGGGATGCAGCTGATCCGGCCGCTGAAGCTTCACGTGGGGGCGGCCCTCCAGCGCGTGAGCCAGCACCGCCGACAGCCGGGAATTTTCCTCAACCTGAGGACAGATGACCACCAGAGGTTCCATTCCCTCCGCCTCCTTCTCAAATGATCTTCCGCAGGATATCCTGTGTCTCCGTCAGGCGGGCAAACAGCCCGTCCGGCAGCGGGATATCCTCCGTTTCCAGCCCCGTGGGGGTATAGCGGTTCTTCACGCCCATAAAGATATCGCCCAGACACACGCTGCCGTAGTGCCACTCGCCCCGCAGCGTCAGCAGTACGCTGATGGCCGCCGAGGACAGCGCCGGCGCCACATAGGGCTTGAAGCCCAGCTCCCGCATTTTCAGGTTGGCGGTCAGCGCCAGCTCCATCAGCTCGCGGGACAGTGCGTCGTCGTAGTGCTCGATGGAGTTGGCAATGACAAGTCCGCTGCCGTGGGGGCCGAAGGCCCGTCCCTCCGTCAGAAAGGCGGTAAACCGTTCATCCTGCTTGGCGTAGTAGGCGGCGCGGGCGTTCATCACGCCAAGACCGTAGCCCTGCACCTGCTGGGGCAGAAGGCCCAGACCGTCGTACGCGCCGCTTTCGTCCCGGTTGGAGGCCAGCAGCGCCGCGCGGGACAGGGGATCCACCGGGTCGGAGATCACGCAGAACAGCCCGCGGAACCGGGCGTCCCGCGCTTTGCGGGCGTACAGCTCCACTAGTCCCCGGTTGGCCTCAAACTGGGCCATGCGCACGTCCTTCACGCCGCTGCCCACGGCGGGGATGCCCTTGGACGCCACGAACAGGAACGCGTCGCAGTCGAAAAGCCGCTCCTGGGGCACGATCTCCACAGGCGGCATGGCGTCATACCGCCACGGCAGCGTCACCTGATTCAGCTCGAATTCCCAGCGCTTTGTGGCAGCCTCGTTGATATCGCAGATGCCGATGGCCGACACCGTGTCGCCGCCCAACAGCTTCAGCCCCATGGCGATGGTGCTGCCCACGTCGCCGATGGCCAGGATGTGGACGCGCTTTTTGCCCTGTGTGGGCTGCCACGCCGCCATCTCCCGCCAGCGGGGATGGTCGAAGTTCACCGCCCGCAGGCCGCGGGCGATCCACTCCGCCGCCTCGATGGGCGGAGCCTGCGTCACGGAGATGCGGCGGCTGTCCAGCCACGACACATCCTCCTCCGCCGCCGTCAGCTGGGACAGGGACACGGCGGAAAAGGCCGCCCGTCCACTCTCCGGCGGGCGGCGGAACAGAAACACCGGCTGCCCCGACGCACCCTCCGCCGCCGTCAGCGGCAGAGGCTGGCAGGCGGCGAAGCACTGGCCGTTTTCTTCATAGTAATACATGGTGATTTCCCCCTTTTCAGCGGAACAGATTCTCCAGCCGCCGCAGCGTCTCCCGATCATCCCGCAGATAATCGGACACCGCGCCGTCCAGATTGTAGGTCATGCGTCCCTTGTCGGGGCACAGCGGCAGCACCACCGCCTCGCTGAGCCGCCGCAGCGTCAGGTTGCGGGCGTAGACACGGCGGTAGGCGGTCTCCAGTGCTTCGATGATATACAGGGTATTCTCAATGCAGGTGCGGGAGAAGGTATAGGCGGCGTCCGCGCCGCACTGGCGCAGATGCTCCGGATACACGTAGGGCAGGATCAGGTTCACCGACGGCTGCAAGCCGGAGCGCTCCATGTCCGCGTGCTCCACCGTGTCGCCGCCGATAAAGGGATACAGGGTGGACTCCACATACCATGCCCGCAGATTGGGGACAAAATACACATAGTCCACGTCACGGCCCAGCTGCTGGGCAAGATCCCGTCCCTGACCGGACAGAATGCCCACCAGCACCTCCTTGATGTCCACCTGCTGCTCTCTTGCCAGCGGGTCCAGCACGCCGATACGGCGGCCTGTGTGGAGCTGGTCGTCCACCAGGATCACTGGACGGCGGAAGGAGTGCACCACCCGCATCTGGTCGGACAGCGGCGCGTAGCCGGGGAAGGCCGCGATATGCTGGGTGCGCCGGTCGGCGGCAAACACCTTGTCGGTGTGAACGGTCTTGGTCACGGTGTTGGGGATGGCGGCCCGCCGCAGCAGCTTGCCGAAGGGCACGCACATATAGGGGCCCAGCACACGGGGCTGGGTGGGCGTCATGGGCACGCCGTTGAGGGCGGTAATCTTCTCCACCAGCCGGTGCAGCACCAGCTGGGAGGAGATGGTAAAGATCAGTCGTCCCGGATACAGCGCCACCAGTCCCAGCTTGAACCGCCGCCGTGCCTGCCGGATGGCGGACAGCACCGTTTCATCGCTGCTGAAGGGCGGCTTGATGGCGGTCTCCACATTTTGCAGGAACACCACCGGGGCGCTCATATCCGCCAGCAGCAGCGAGGGATCGCCGGGCCGCACCGGACGCATGCCCTGCTGCCGCAGCAGATCGTCCGCCGCCGGACTGGCCGGTGCATCCAGCGCCGCGAACAGCGCCCACAGGCAGTCCTGCTCCATGGCCTGGGCGAACAGCTGGGTCAGCAGCAATTGCATGGATTCCTCGTCCCGACCGTACAATCCGGTGACGCACAGCAGCTTGCCGGAGGCCATGTCGCGCACCTCGTTGACCCGCACGGGGTCGCTCAGCAGCGCCAGCAGCTCACGGGTGCGGCGCTGGTCGTAGGACGCGGCGGCCAGCAGCTGGCTGCCGCTGTGGAGGGTCATGACCCGCTCGCCCCGGCGGCGCACCCCCTCGGCGGCGGCGGACGGCATGTCCAGCGTCTGCTGGAGCTGGGTCAGCAGGGCGTCGCCGCCCTCGGCCTCGGCAAAGTGCAGCGTGCCGGGGGACAGCAGCGGCTTATACTGGGGCTCCCGCAGATAGAGGCCCCGCTGATAGATATACTCCTGCACCACCGGGTCGATCAGGTGGGAGATATCCCGGTTCATGTCGATATTCTCGCGGATGCGGGTGGAGCTGATATCCTCCAGCTGGGAGGGCAGTTGCAGCTGCACCACCTTGCCGGAGATCATGCCCACATCGGCGTCCATGTCCTTCTCCTCCCCGTGGAGGGCGGAGACACGGCGGAACACGATGTGGTTCATGCTGTGGACGGAATCGGGGCTGGGCGGCGCCTTGTAGGAGGACGCGCCGTGGATCACGTCGGAGCCCACGATGAGATACAGCTCACGTCCGGCGAACATGTCCTTCAGCCGCCGCAGATCGCCGGGATTGGCGATGTTGACGGGGATATTGTAGGGGAACAGATGCACATGGAATTCGTCCGCCACCGACATGGAGGCGATCCTGCGGCGGATCAGGCTGGGCTGGGTCTTTTTCGACCAGGAGAACTCGTCCACCGCCAGAAACACCTCGTACCCCATGTCCCGGATGGTGCAGGCCAGCGCCTTGTGGGACAGGGTAAAGGGGTCGAAGGTGCCGGGGAAGAAGGCCACCCTCTGCCGCTGGCGGAAGGGGAAGGGGCCGTTGTCTGTCTCGTACCGGACGATGAACTGGTACATGCGGTACAGCGCCGCCGAGCAGTACAGGTCGTTCAGCCCGCCGCCCTGATTCTCGTGCAGCAAAAACAGCAGCTTGTGGGCGCACAGGGTGAACAGCCACGCCCGCCGCTCATCGGGGAACCGGGGCGAGGAGAACAGCGTGTCGCCCAGCACGTACAGCGCCTCCTGCTGTACCGCCTCGCGGTAGGAGGCCATGCCCTTCAGCAGCAGTCCTGCCAGACGGCGGCGACGGCGATCCCATACCGTTTCCTCCTCCGGGAAACGCTGGGGGTAGGCGCGATAGGACTCCAGCGCGAAGCCCACCGTGTCCAGCGCCGAGGCCGCCACGCTGTCAGCGGAATGGCTCAAAAGCTCCGCCAGATAGTCGATGACCTCGTCCAGCTCTGCCGGAGGAAGCCACAGCATGAACGCGCCCAGATACTGGGGGATATACTTGGAAAATTCGTAGTGGCCGGATTCCAGCGCCTTGGACAGCTCCACGGCGATCTCGTTGCGCTGGTCGCTGGTGAGCCGGGGCGCAATGCCCAGCAGAGCGCGGCCCGCCCGCTGACGCACCACCACCGCCTCGCTGACACGGATCAGGTTGGCGAAGTGGGCGGCGATCTGCATGGCGCTGCCCAGACCGCAGGCGGCGTACCGGGACAGCAGCTCCACGTTGACCACCTTGATCATCCACGGAGTGGCGGTTTTCAGGTTGTCCAGCAGGATATCCGAAACCTCCTCGCCGCTGAGAGCCAGCACCGCCTGCTCCGCCGGAACGCTGCACACACGGGCATACCGGTAGCGCAGCGACGGCAGCGGCAGCACGAGCTCCTCCTGCCGCAGCCGCTCCAGCGCGGCGTGGAGCGGATGGCTCTCCGGCAGCGTCTGGCTGGCCCGGAAGAAGAATTGCAGCGCCGCCGCCTGCAGAGACGGCGTTTTGCCGTGGCACTGGGCCAGCGCGAAGGCGGCCACCCGCTCCGCCTGCTCCTCCGTCAGCAGCTTCAGCGGCAGATAGCACAGCGTGTCCGTCAAGGTCAGCGCCGCGCCGTCGTCCTCCACGTGGGGCGACTGGTAGTGGGACAGCAGCACCGACAGGAACTGGGCCGTCTCCTGGGGCGCGCAGTTTTCCAGCGTGGCGGATACCACCAGCTTGGCGGTGAACCGGATGTGGCTGGTCTGCTGGGGCGTCAGCTTGTGGTCGGGATAAAACAGCAGGTTCAGGTATTGGGCCCACAGGGCGAACTGAGTCTGCTCCACCTCCGCCCGGCCTGCCGACGCGGGCAGCTCCTTCTTGTAGCGCAGGCTGAACTTGGCCATCACCCGGCCCATCAGCGCCGCCGCCTGACGGCGAATGTCGCCCTCCGGGTGCAGCAGCAGCTCATAGAGGAAGTACACCGTCTGGATCTTCTGGTTGGCGGACAGATACGTGAAGTAGTCCTCCAGCACGCACAGATAGGTGCGCACCCGCGTCCAGTCCTTTTCGCTGCGGGCCATTTCCAGCAGGTCGGAGAACAACCCCTCGTGGCTGAGACGGCGCATCATGTTCAGGTTGTGCTCCACCGCCATCAGGCAGAAGGCCCGGTAGTACTCCTTGGGCCCCATCAGGGCGATATCCATGGCCTGCTCCGGGTCGGTGTCCCGGCCCCGCAGCGTCACGTCCACGCCGTGGGCGATCAGATATTCCTCAAAGTCCCGCAGCTTCCGGTAAACGTACTCATACCGCCGCTTTTTGGCGGCGTCCACGTTGTCCAGCTTGCTGAGGATCACGTCAAAGGCGTCCTTCAGGGCGTACAGCGCCGCCGTCTCCCGGCCGTCCTCCTCCCGCCGCTGCTTGGAGCGGAAGTCGGCGTAGATCAGCAGCATGGACTCCACCGACAGGTTGGCCAGCTCCAGATCCCACGCGGAGTGGTTGCCCGCCACCTGTCCCACCTGAGGAAGCCCGGAACGGGTCAGCCACTCGTCGGTATAGTAGTAGTGGAGATAGGGCACCCGCTCGCCGGGCATACAGCCGAATTTGCCGATATCGTGGCCTGCCGCCGCCGCGGAGGTCAGCGCCAGATCCACCGCCGCGCCGCCCCGCCGCAAGGCCCGGCCTGCCGTCATGGCCACGTGGTGCACCATGGCGATGTGCTGCAGGGTGCTGAAGGGCGTTAGCTCACGGCTCAGGCGCAGCAGCTCATAGACGAAATCCTGCCGCCACACCTGCAAAAACCGCTGGTAGAAGGGGCTGCCCGCCGCCTCCTCGTCGGTGCAGAAGGCGAAGTCCATGGTCATATCGAACCGCTGTGTCCGGCGCTCCTCCGCCAGCAGCAGCTGCACGGCCAGCAGGGCGCACAGGGCAAAATCCTCCTGCTGCTCCGTGGCCTCCCGGCGGTGCTGGGGATACAGGCGGGCGACGGCGTCGCTGAGCACATAGCCGCTCCATCCACCCTCCGGCGCAGGGAGCTCCGGCATGGCTTCAGCGGCGGCCTCGATGAGCTTTACGCAGCAGAGCCGCTGCCGCAGGGGCAGAAACTCCTCGGCGAACCGGGCCTGCGCCCAGCGCTCCGCCATGTTCGGGTCGCGGAGCCGCGCACGGAACGCGGCATCCCGGAACGCCTCGCTCCAGTGCTGGCGAAAAATGGCTTTATGGGTCATATTGTTCCCCCTTTCCGCCTGTTTTGGCGGCAGAATGGCATTTTTATGATATTGCAGTATAGCAATCTTGCACCGTGCTGTCAAATGGGATTCGTATAAATATTGTTTTTTTGATAAGGGTATTTCGCCCTCCGGGGCGACCTACTTTTGCCAATAGCGGCAAAAGTAGGCAAAAACGCCAGAAGGAACCTCCGGTTCCTTCACCTCCCGGCGCGCTATAACATTTTTTAGATTTGTGACCCTATACCACACGTTCGCGCAAAATTTTCCTTGTCGAGCGGTTAAAAGGATCGTCTCTGCTCCTACGCCGCTGCCGCTGACTGGTGCGGAGAAGGTGTTTTGCGTCTACCGTGCGGCGGGGTGTCCTCACCCCGCCGCCGAACAACGCTTCGGTGTCTACCGTTGAGAACATGAGCGGCAGCGGCGCAAGAAGAAAGTCGATTCGTCATACGCAACGATAACCACCGTGTTCTGTAAACGCGTGGTATAAGGCCGCAAATTTGCAAAAGGGCATAGCGTGCGCGGATTCTTAAACCGCAGGTTTAAGCTGTCATTTTGGGTACTTTTGGGACAGCGGCCAAAAGTACCTCGTCCCCGCAGGGACGAAAATCTTTTTTACCCCTCCATATTCTCCCTCACAAACGCCAGGAACCGCTTGACGGCGGGGGACATGCTGTCCTCCGGCGGCGTGGCAATGCCGATTTCCACATACTGGGGCGGCTCCAATGGCCGAAACACCACGTTACCTGTCAGCATCCCGGCGATCAGGTCGTTGACCAGCGCCACGCCAAGGCCAGCCTCCACCATAGCCATGGCGGAAAAATCGTCCTCCACCCCGGCAAAGCGGTTGCCCGGCTGCACGCCGTTTTCCGCCAGAACGCGGGAGTTGTCCGTCTCCCGGCCGGGGAAGATCTCGATATAGCTCTCCGTCTCCAGCCGCCGGATGGGCACGGACTTTTCCCGAGCCAGCGGGTGCTCCGGCGACAGCATTACCACCAGCTGATCCCGCCGCAGGGGAAACCACTGGTGGGAGCCGGGGCGGCGGCTGATGATGCACAGGTCGGCCCGGTGCTCCCGCAGCGCTCCGGCCAGCGTGGTGCTGGTGCCCTCGATGGTCTGGAAGGCGATGCCGGGGTGCCGCTGGCGGAACCGGGCCATCAGGTGGGCCAGCTGCCGGGAATAGAAGTGGTAGTTGGCGCCCACGGTGACGCTGCCCTGCTCCACGCCCCGCAATGCCGCCGCCGTCTGGCGGCAGCACTCTGCCTGATAGACCATCTGCCGCATGGCGCCCAGCAGGGCCTCACACTCGCCGGTGGCGGTCACACCGCCCCGGCTGCGGTACAGCAGCGGAAAGCCCAGCTCCTCCTCCAGCGCCGCCACCATGCGGCTGATGCCGGAGGGGGTGTAGCCCAGCCGTTCCGCCGCCCGGGCCAGCGTGCCCTCCTCCAGGGCGCACAGCAGCGCCGCGCATTTTTCCGTATCCATGGCCGCCCTCCTTTTGTTGCAGTTTTGTCAACGAATCCGTGATATACTATCGTTTTACACAAGCATAAAGCCGTGCTATGATGAAGTCAACCTAAAGGTAACGAAAAATAAACACCAAAAGTAAAAAGGAGGACAAGACCATGAAAAAGAATGTGGGAAACGTCTGTGTGACCGTCGCGCTGGTGTGTCTGGCTCTGGTGGTAGTGTTCGCCTGGCTGGGCTGTGTGGAAAACAGTACGGCGCTGCTGGCGCTGTCCATGGCGGCAGGCGCCGGGTTCGTGGTGGCCGTCAACTGTGTGACGGCTGGCAATCACCGCCGCGATCCTGTTGAGCTGAAGGCGGCCACCGCCAAGTAACGAGTTTTCTCTCCTCTCATCCAAGCCGTTCGGGGCAAGGCTGCGCCTTGCCCCAGCGGCGCGTTTCGCGGGGAGAGAGCTTATCGTGGGAGGGATACCAAATGAGCAAAAAAGCCGCTGAGTGGCTGCTGGCCGGGGTCATCTTCGCCAGAAGCACGTCGCTGTTGTTCGCCAAGGTGGGACTGGAGAGCATGAGCCCCCTGAACCTGCTGGCGGTGAGATTCTGCCTGGCCTTTGCGGTGCTGTGCGTCATCTTCTGGAAGAAGCTGCGCCATGTGACAAAAACCGACCTGCTGCACGGCATGATTTTAGGCGCTGCGTTCTTCGCCGTGATGACCTGCGAGGTGTTTGGACTGACCATGACCACCGCCTCCACCGTGTCGTTCCTGACCAACACCGCCATCGTCATCGTGCCGCTGTTTGAGGCGGTGCTGCACCGGACGGCCCCGGATCGCCGGGCTCTGCTGTGCGCGGCGGTAACGCTGGCAGGCGTGGGATTCCTGACGCTGAAAAACGGCCTGTCCGGGTTCGGACTGGGCGAGGGCCTGTGTCTGATGGAGGCCTGCCTGTACACGATCGCCATCATCCTGACGGCCAAATCCTCCCACGAGGGCGACGCCATTCTGCTGGGCATGTTCCAGATCGGCTTTCTGGGGCTGTTTGCCGCCATCGGCTCGCTGCTGGTGGAGACGCCCCATCTGCCCCAAAACGGCACGGAGTGGGGCGTGATACTGGCGCTGGTGTGCTCCTGCTTCGGCTTCACGTTCCAGCCGGTGGCCCAGCGGTACACCACCGCCGACCGGGCCGCCCAGATGTGCGCCATCAACCCCCTGTCCACGGCAGTGCTGAGCGCGATTTTCCTGAAGGAGCGTCTGGGGGTGCAGGGCGTCATCGGCGCGGCGCTGATCCTGCTGGGCATCGTGATGCACAATTATCACAAGTCTGGCGTGAAGGACAGCGATGCTGCGGTGGAGGGCAGCGAGACCTCTCACGCGGCATAGAGCCAAAGCCTCCCTCTGACGAGGGAGGGAGAGAATAAAATCTTAAATTCTCTCCCCCAGTCTCGCTTGCGCTCGCCAGCCCCCTCACAGAGGGGGGCCGAGAACGCCGATATCCATCTACGAAACTCCACCCAACAAACACCACCCCCGGCGGCATTGTGGCCGCCGGGGGTGATCTCATTTCATCCGTTATTGACTTTTTCCACGGCGCGGAGCAGCTTGTCCAGCTCCTCGGCGCGGGGGACGCGAAGCCGGACGCTGCTGCGATCCAGCGGCTCGAACTCGCCGCCGGAGCAGGTGAGAACGCCCTCCGCCATCAGCAGCTCCTGCAAATCGGCGCGGGGGTTCCGGTGCTGGAGAAGACAGATGGGCACCCGGTCATCGGTCTCGGCCATGGTCAGTTCCTTGCCGCAGACGCCGCGCAGCGAGCGCTTCATGGCGGCGAAATCCGGGCCGTGACTGTCAGCATAGGTGCGGTCGCTGAGGGCGGCGGCCGCCAGCTCACGGGACAGCTCGCTCATCATGTAGGGGTTGGAGACCTTGCTGATATAGCGGATCAGCTCCTGCCCGGTGATGATATACCCCGCCCGCAGTCCCGCAAGGCCGAAGCCCTTGGAAAACGTGCGGACGATGATGATATTCTTATATTTGGGCCCCAGCGTCACCGCCGATTCCTCACGGGGCAGGAAATCGCCGTAGGCCTCGTCCACGATGGCGTAAACGCCCAGTTCCTCGCACCTGTCCAGCACACGGCTGATATCCGCCAGCGACAACGTCTGGCCGGTGGGGTTGTTGGGCCGGTCGATATAGACCAGACTGGTATCGCCGCTGATGGCATCCACCAGATCGGATACCTCCATGCGCCAGTTTTCCTCACGGCGGGCGGGAATGCCCACGTATCGCATGGCCATCATGCGGGAATACTCCACCATATCGGTAAAGGTGGGCAGGAAGCCCACCACCTCCGCGCCCTTTTTGGCCAGAATGTTGCACAGAAGATACAGGGCCGACACGCTGCCGTCGGTGAGGACGATGTTCTCCGGCTCGATGAAGGCATAGTCCGCCCAGTAGTCCACGATGGCCTTTTGGGGTGCGTCGGAGTGGGGATAGTGATAGAAGCGCTCCGGGTCAAAGGCGGCAAAGGCCTCCTTCACCACAGGCGGAAAGCCGTAGGGATTCACGCCCAGCGAGCAATCCAGCGTGTCCTCCGCCGCGTGGGGCGTATGGCCGGCGTAGCTGCGCACCTGAGAGAGCAATTCGTTTCGGATCTTCATGTCTGACCGCTCCTTTCGCCTGTCCTTTATCAACAATTTACCGCAAAAGACCGCTTCTGTCAACGAAAAAGGCGCAGTTGGGTTTGTGAATAACTAAACAACCGATTTTTTGCTTTTTTTCTTGCATTTCTTGTCGCATCGGTATAAAATATTGAAGAATATTCACACGGAAAGGTTTTGCTCATACATGACTCACCCTTACAAGACCCGTGAAGGCGGCGCCACAGTCACCGTGTTCGTCCCCTATGACTGCCAGAACCACTGCCCCTTCTGTATCAATAAGCAGGAATATGCCGACTGCACCGGCTTTTCGCTGGAAAAGATCATCGACTCCATCCGCACACTGGACGCCATCACGCCCCGGTGTGATTTCGTGTTCACCGGCGGCGAGCCGCTGGCGGATCTGGACGCGCTGCAGCAAATGCTGGATGCCATCCCCACCACCCACAAGGTGTATATCAACACCACCTTCCCGGTGCAGGAGCACACCACGCTGGACGAGATGGTGGCCTTTACGGAGCGGAACAAGGACAAGATTACCTGCATGAACATCTCCCGCCATTTGCAGAAGTACGTGGAGGAGAGTCCTGACGAGGTGCTGGGCCGCATTGCCTGCCGCACCCGCATCAACTGCGTGCTGTACAAGCGCTATCCCGCCGACAAGCTGCCCGCCTATGTGGAGCGCTTCCTGCCCTACGGCATCCCCGTGCAGTTCCGGTACGACTACACCGAGACCACGCCGGAGAACCTGTACGACGAGGAGCATGACCAGATTTTGCACGATCTGCGGCGGCTATTCACCTATAAGGGACTGGACGGCTGCCGCATGCGCAACGGCTTCCACTTCGAGTATAAGGGTCTGCACCTGACGTACCACAAGACGCTGCCCTATTCCACCATTGTGGAGAAGGGCGACGACGGCGTGACCTACGACATTCTGTACGATGTGCTCATCAAGCAGAACGGCGAGATCCACAGCGACTGGACAGGCGTGAAGATGGATGTGGACGCCTACCGCAAGGTGGTGTACGAGCCGTATGATTTGAAGGTGCTGAACGGAACGATAGACTTTTGAGAAATAACACAACCACGCTGCCTCGACGGGGCAGCGTGGTTTTTTCATTGAAGCGTTGCAGGGGCAAAATCCGCAACAAAACACAATGCACTTCTTGTCATGTCATTCCGAGGAGCGAAGCGACGTGGGAATCCGTAACCAGAGCCTCCCCTGTGTAAGGGGAGGTGGCAACGTGAAGCGTTGACGGAGGGGTTGTCATGTAACCGACAATCCCCCAGTCGCCTTCGGTGACAGCCCCCTTTACACAAGGGGACCGGAAACAGATTGCCACGCCAGTGTGAGCACTGGCGTGGCAATGACAGGCTGTTGAAAAATTTCTAAGGTAACACCGCACAAATACAAAATACACTTTTCCCGACAGTAACTCTGCTAAAAGATAGGGTGTTGCCCTGTATTTTGGGCCGCAAGCGCGCACTAATTCAAGCTGCCAGGCAGGGCCTGTCAGCCAGGATCAGATTCGCTAATGCA
>ENA-USUG01005186-USUG01005186.1-human-gut-metagenome-genome-assembly--contig:-NODE-5186-length-15198-cov-4.476953_pt1 | contig 15198 bp, 12 predicted proteins | sample MGYA00250059_ERZ773394 | MGnify/ENA primary metagenome ERZ773394 (study PRJEB29103, sample SAMN06111957) | human gut metagenome | biome: human gut; feature: ankylosing spondylitis patient; material... | reverse complement strand
CAGCACACCAACTACAACAGCGTCATGGCCATCCCCTCTGATATGTACGTTCAGGGTTACGACGGCAAGGGCGTTGCTTTTTGCCCAGAATGGTTTCCGGCGCCCGCTTTACCACGTTCACCAGAAAATCCCGCGTCCCGTCGGGGAGAATGACCTCGGCGTAGCCGAGATTGGGATTTTCCGGGGTCGCGCCGTTTGCTCTCGTCAGGGAGCCGACCCAGGCTTCCGCACCGTTGGGCGTATCCGCCGGATGCTCCACGCCCCGGAATCTGTCCAGCTCCCGTCCGCCGTCGGCTCTTACTTTATTCGGCACCAACGGCCAGGGTCTGTTGTAAATCTCCATAGGCCCAAACACCGCCTCTTATTTAATCACGATACTTATCCCGGTAAGCCATCAGCACCAGAGAGCCGATCAGAATCGCGCCGCGGACGATGTACTGCAGGTAAATGTTCCAGTTCAGGATGGTCATGCCGTTGATCAGCACGGAGATCAGGACAACGCCCACCACGGTACCGTAGATGGTGCCGGAGCCGCCCGCCATGGAGGTGCCGCCGATGATCGCCATGGACAGGCAGTCCGTCGGCCACTCCTTGCCATACGACCAGTCCGCCTGATTGACCTGCGCGGAGTTGATGAAGCCCGCGATCGCCGCAAGGATCTGCACAGCGATGAACACAAACGCCTTGGACTTGAACACATTGATACCGGTCAGGCGGGCCGCTTCCTGGTTGCCGCCCACGGCGTAAACGCTGCGTCCGGTGGTGGTGTGCTCCATGATGAAGTAGCACAAAACCGCCGCCACAAAGAAGATGATGACGGGATAGGGCACCACGCCGAACAGCCGTCCCATGCCCACCTGCACATACCAGTTGGGGTAGGCGTTGGGGATGGGGTAGTTGTTGCAGATGATGGCGGCCAGACCGAACATCAGGTACTGGGTACCCAGCGTGACCACGAAGGGCGGCAGATCGTAGGTGTTCTGCAAGAAAGCGTGGAGCAGGCCGATGACCACGGCGAAGGCGATACCCACCGCCATGCCGATCAGGCAGGCCAGCGTCTGGTTATATCCGGCGGCGACCATGTTCTTGCAGAATACGGCCACGAACATACCGGACAGGCCGACCTGAGAACCCGTGGACAGGTCGATCTTGCCGCAGATCAGAACCATGGTGACGCCCAGCGCGATCAGGCCCTTGATGGCGCCGGAACGAAGCAGGTTCATCCAGTTGTTCAGCTTCATAAAGGAGTCCGTGGCAATCCACAAGGCGATCACAACCAGAATCAGAACGATCTCCGTCACATGGTTCAGGAAGTGGTACATGACTTTTTTCTTGTTAATTCTCTCGTTCACTGGAATGTCCTCCCATACAAAGCGTATACAAATCGTTTGTTGTCATGGAATCGATCTTTTCCGTGGTCAATTCCTCGGTGATCCTTCCGCCCCGCAGCACCAGAATGCGGTTGCAGACGCCGGGCAGCTCTTCCAGCTCCGTGGAGACAAAGATGGAGGAATTTCCCTGCTTCGCCTGATTCCACATGATCTCGAAGATCTGCTGCTTCGCGTTCACGTCGATGCCTCTGGTGGGCTCGTCGTAGATCATGATCTTGGGGTCGTTGTTCAGCCAGTTGCCCACGACCACCTTCTGCTGGTTGCCGCCGGACATGGAGCTTGCCTTGGCAGAGATGCTGGAGAGCTTGATCTGCAATGCCTTGACCTGCCGCTCGGACATTTCCTTACGCTTCTTCCGGCTCTCCACCCAGCCGTTGATGGTGGTCTTCTTCATACCGGCGTAGCAGAGGTTGCTTTCAATGGAGTGCTTCAGGATCAGGCCGGTGGTCTTTCTGTCCTCAGGGGTCAGACCCAGCCCTGCGTTCTTCATGATGGCAGGGGTACGCTTGAGATAGGTCTTTCCCTCGATGATGACCTCACCGGAATCCGCCGGGTCGGAACCGAAAATGCCGCCCAGCAGCTCCGTCCGCCCGGAACCAAGAACGCCCGCGATGCCCAGCACTTCGCCCTTGTACAGGGTAAAGGAGATATCCTCGTACCATCCGGCGCGGGTCAGGTGCTTGACCTCCATCACCGGCTCGTCCGTGGGCACCACATCCGCCGGGCGCTTGCGGATCTCCGTCTTGCCGAACATCATGGCGATCATACCGGCGTTGTCGATCTCCTCGATGTTCTTCTTGCCGACATACTGGGCGTCCCGCAGGACGGTGACGGTATCGGCGATCTCGTGTATTTCTGCCAGTTTATGAGAAATATAGATAATGATTACATCATTTTCCTTCACTTTACGAATGGCCGCAAACAGCTTTTCCACCTCCGCCTCGGCCAGTGCGGAAGTCGGCTCGTCCAGAATCAGAACCTTGGGGTCCTGACTGAGCGCCTTGCAGATCTCCACGACCTGCCGCTGCCACATGGGCAGGTGCATGATCTTGGATTTGGGGTTGATCCTGACGTCCATCACCTTCAGCAGGCGCTCGGTCTCCGACTGCACCAGCTTCCAGTTGATGAGGCCGCCCGGCTTCTTCGGCAGCCGCCCCATGAAAATATTTTCCATAACCGTCAGCGTGGGAACCAGACTCGTCTCCTGATACACCAGAACAATGCCGCTCTTTGCGGCATCCGTCGGGTTCCGAAAGCTCAGCTTCTGTCCATCCAGATAAAATTCGCCGCTGGTCGCGCTTTCCGCGCCGGCGAAGATCTTGCAAAGGGTGGATTTTCCCGACCCGTTTTTGCCCAGAAGCGCGTTGATCTTGCCGCTGTCGAAGGAAGCGCTCACGTGATCCAGCGCCCGGGTGCCGGGATAGTCTTTCACAATGTTATCGCAGGAAAGGGTACTCACTTTTTATTCACCACTCTCTTTGATTGGAGAGGCTCCGGGTGCGCCAGCCCCGGAGCCTATAAATTGCCTACGTGAATCGCGGAAAATCAGCTGTTTGCCAGCTTGTAGTAGCCGTCCAGCCATGTCTGAACACCGGCCAGATCTTCCTTGCTGTGGATGATGCCTTCCAGATAGACGGTGTCGCCGCGGGGGCACTCGGTCTCTTCGCCGCGCAGGGTCTTGACCAGCTGCTCAACGGCCTTGTAGCCCATGGTGTACATATCCTGCTCCAGTGTGCAGTACAGGGGAGAGTTCTCATCCAGAAGCTGGGTCGCGGTCTGCTCGCCCATGTCGTAGCCGACGACGGTGATCTTGTCGGACAGGCCCATGTTCATGATGACCTGCACAACGACGTTGGTGAAGGCGGCGGAGGTGCAGAAGAAGACGTTGCAGTCGGGAGCGCCGGCCAGCATGGCTTCGACGATGGGCACGTTGTCGTTCTTGGAGGTGGAGGACTGCTGGGCAACGATCTCATAGTTGACGCCGTTGGCGGTCAGCTTTTCCAGGAAGCCGCCGTAACGGGCCTTGGACTGCTCGGGGATGGCAGCGTCAAAGTCCATGATGGCGATCTTCAGGTCGTTGCCGTACTTGTCGGACAGGTACTTGGAGGTGTAGTCGCCCAGCTTCTGGCCGTTCAGCAGATCCTGGGAGGTGAAGCCGCCGCAGACGAAGGAGGCGTCGTTCAGCTTGATGTTGGCCACGGCCACTTCGATGCCCTTGTCATAGGCTTCCTTCAGGATGGGAATGGAAGCTTCTTCGGAGTAGGGGGTGATGGCGATGCCGTCAACGCCCATGTCGATGTAGCTGTAAACCAGCTGCTGCTCGTTGGCCAGATCGCCCATGGAGTTGCCGAGGACGAGATTCACGCCGTAATCCTTGGCGGCATCCTCATAGCCCTGCTGAACCATCTTCATGGTGAACTCGTCCTTGAAGACGATACCGGCGATGGTCAGTTCCTTCTGCTCGGTCTCAGCTGCGGGGGCAGCTTCGGTGGCAGCCTTGGTTTCGGCCTTGGGTGCTTCGGTTGTTGTGGGGGTCTGGGACGCGCCGCAGCCGGCCAGCATGACCACTGCCATGCTCAGTGCGAGGAAAAACGCTACGATCTTTTTCATTTTGTGTGCTCCTTTGTTTTTATTTTATGCCGGATATCCCGGCACAAGTTACGGTTTCATGCGCTCTGTCATTGTCTTTTTGATACCCGTTGTGTATCAATCAGTTTTTCGTTTACGTAAGCGATTACGTTCTGCGGTTCAAAAAAATGCAAAGTCCTTTAACCTTTGGTTTTTTCCTTTGCATTCTTCTGTTTTATACCAGGTTTCTTACCGACTCACGTTTGACAAGGGAAGCAGACAGCACCACAGATTCCGGGATTCCCGTGCCGCCGCTCTGGGTCTGGTGCAGCATCAGCTGGATGCTGCGGCGTCCCATTTCGTAAATGGGCTGATGGATGGTTGTCAGCTTCGGCTCGAAGGTGGAGGCCATCGCGATATCGTCGTAGCCGACCACGGATACGTCGTTGGGTACCCGCAGTCCCACGTCGCTCACTGCCGCGCACACCCCAAAGGCCAGAGAGTCGTTGGCGCAGAAGATTGCCGTGGGGCGGTTCTTCTTTGCCAGCAGCTTCTTCGCCGCCGCCCGGGCTTCCTCCCGGTTGGTGTTGTCCATGATGGTGTACCGGTCAACATAGCGCCGCAGACCGGCGTCCGTCATCGCCCTGCTGTAGCCCTCGAAGCGCTGGTAGCTGGGATAGGAGGTGGTTCTGCCGCCGATGTGGCCGATGCGGGTGTGGCCGCATTCCAGAAGGTGACGCGTGGCCTGATAGGCCGACTGGTCGTTGTTGATGTAGATTCTGGGAACGTTCAGTTCGCCGATGGGGTCGTTGATCAGCACCAGATGACGGCCTTCGCTCGCGACCATCTTCGCGAAATTCCGCGTCTCCTCCAGACCTGTGGACGCCACGATGACGCCGTCGATCTGGTCGGAACGTAAGGCGTTCAGGAAATAATCCGTGACGTAGCTGTCGCAGATGATGTTGAACAGCAGGATCTGGTGGGCTTCCTTCGCTCCGTCGATAGCGCCGCGGATCAGCTCTGTGAAGAAGGGGTTGTCGGGTGTGTTTTCGTAAACGAACAGGAGCGTATTGGTCTTCTGCTCTGCCAGTCCCTTCGCCTGCTTGTTGGGCTGGTAGCCGTTCTCGTCAATGACCCGCTGGATATAGGCTCTTGTCTCCTCGGAAACGCCTTTTTCGTTGTTGATAACACGGGAGACCGTCGCTGTCGAGCAGTTGGCAAGTCGCGCAATATCTTTCAGAGTCATTTCATTCACCCAATTCGTAACCTTTTACGAAACCGCTTACGTTGTCTATATCGTAACAGATTTCCCCTCGAATAACAAGTGCCAATATTTACCATAAATTGCGGCTCATTTTTGGTTGATATGCCATTTCCAGAAAGGTTTCTTCTTCTCGCCGGAAAGGAGCCTGTAAATCTCATTCTGCAGGGGAAGCCGCCTGCCTGAGGGGTATTTCTTCCGGTATTCTTCCCCCAGCTGCGCCTTTTCCTCCGTGCTCAGTTCACCAAGGAAGTCCTTCGCGTAGTTCTGAATGGCAATCAGATACCATTCCGCCTCACTGCCCAGATGCTCCCCGGCGGAAAACAGCAGCAACCGCACCGCCGCCACCGTCTGCTCATGCTCCGGCTGCGAAGAAGCGAACGTCTTCGCCCACTCCCCCACCGCCTCATAAAAAGCGGCATGTTTCGGGCTTTGCTCCACCTGCAAGCCGAGGTAGACGGCGATCTTCTTCCCCGCCATCCGGTTTTCCTGCGTCCATTTCACATATTCGTCGATCAGTTTCTGTAACTGTTCCATATGCACACCTCATTTCTACCCATCACAATAACAGCCAAGACCGGGTATTGTCAATCATTATTTCTGCCGATATTGACATTTGCTTAAAAATACCGTATCCTTGTACAAAAGCGAAGGAGGCTTACACCATGAGCAAACAGAACAAATCCACGCAGGTCGGAAACCGTATTATTCTGAACGGCACCGCTCTGCTGCTTCTTGCGTATATGTTGGCAAAAATCGTTCAGGCATATATCGTCGGCGGCACCGACGCCCCCGGTATCAAAGTCCTGCTCCTCGGCATCGTCGTGCTGGGCGGCGGCATTGTCTTCGTCGTGCGGTATTTGGTTCTGCTGCTGAAAGAATACTACCGCAAGCCGGAGGATACTCAGGAGGAAGATCAATAATACGCTTTTCCCCAATTTTTTCGCTATCATTTTGTCAAAATTGCAATAAAAATGTTCCATTCTTTTGAATGGAACATTTTTATTGCTTACACGATCCCCCGTGCGATATCCTCCGTCATGCAGAAGCGCACGTCGGGCAGTCTGCGAAGCAGAGAACCCGGCCACTGGGGAACCATTTCCCCATGCAGCACATGCTTCAGCGGCCCGCTCTGCCATGGGCGGTTCAGCGCGATATACACCTTTTCAGAAGACAGTATCTGCTTCATGCCCACGGTGATGCACCATTCCGGCATTCCCGCCAGATCGCCGCGCTGGTAGCCGAAGGCATTGACCGCCCGGGTCTCCCGGCTGATGGGCAGCACACGGGTCCCCAGATCGGCATACGCGTCCGCGGTGATGGGATCGTCGGCTTCCGCCGCCTCGTTGAAGGCCACATGACCGTTGATGCCCAGTCCGCCAAAGCACATATCCACGCCGCCCAAACCGGCGATCAGCTCGTCGTACTCTTTTTCATGTCCCGGCTCCGGGAAATGCCGCTGAGACTCCGGCATGACCAGGCTCTCATCCACCCGGTCATAGAATTCCCGCTTCATCCGGCCGTGGAAGCTCATGGGGTCGTCCTCGCTGATCCACTGGGTCGGAGAAACCAGATACTCGTCCATGTTGAAGAAGTGGACGTTTTTCAGAGATACCCGCTGGCTGTTGATCAGCTTCGCCAGAATGGGGTACTGATCCGTAGGCCCCACCGGGACAATAAACACCGACGGCTTCCCCGCCTGGTTATTTTTGACGATCTCCTCAAACATGGTCAGCGCCATGTCAAAGTACACGTCCCATTCCTTTTCCACCACACGGCAGGAAACTCCGTTGATTACCTTTTCCAATGCTTTCCGCCTCCTGATTATCTGATCGGATTGATCTTCCAGTTTTCCCCGTAAATTCCCGGGAACGCGCCCCGCTCGATGAGACCGGTGTTCGCCTCGTGTCCCAGCAGCCATTTGTTGGCCGCCCAGAGCTTATTCACCTTCTGCTCCGGGGCAATGGGCAGATTCGTTCCACGCTGCAATCCCACGATGCAGCTGAAACCGCTGCCCGTCACCTCACAGGGGCAGAAATGCAGGGTGTCCGAATACACCTCGATCATCTCGCCCTGCGCCAGATAAAACGCCTGCACTTTGTCCGCGCTCAGCCGGCCGTCCTCGTCCAGATCTTCCCGCTTCGCCAGCAGCAGAACCAGCTCCCGGACGGCGATGTTGAACTCATTGCAGGTATGCCACTCCAGAGCGTTGAGCTGATTGGAATGCCCCCAGCACAGGCCGATCTGCTCATCCAGACCGCCGCAGTGGGTTTCCCGCAGCTGCGCCGCTTCCGGAATTTCGTCCAGTTCCGGAGTCGAAGCAACGTACTTGCTCCCCGTCTCCGGGAACGGGATGGTCTCCGCCGCCGCGCAGAACGCGGAAGTGTCCTCCTGAATCACGCTGCCGTAGCGCCGGAACGCCGCTTCATGGATGGTGTGGATCTGAATATGGGGATTTGCCGCCTGTAATTTCTGCAAATTATCCATCGTACACAACTCCCTCGTGGGTCTTCATGAATTCCAGAACTTCCTCGTAGCCGGGAATACCCTGCTGTGCGCCGAAGCGGGTGCATTTCAGGGCAGAGGTAGCGGAGGCAAAACGGCAGGCTTCATACACGTCCATACCCTTCAGCCGCGCCGCAACAAACGCGCCGTGGAAGGTGTCTCCCGCGCCGTTGGAGTCGATCGCCTTCACGGGGAACACGGGATAACGGACTTCCCTGCCGTTCTCCCAGATAAAGCCGCCCTTGCTGCCCTGCGTGATCACCAGAATCTGGGGATGGTACCGCTCCTGCAATACCGCGGCGGCTTCCTTGGCCGTGGCGCAGCCGGTGACCTTCATGGAAAATTCCTCGCTGGGAATCAGCACATCCACCAGCGGCAGAAGCTTTTCAATGTTCGGGTAAGCGCCGCCCGCGTCCATGCTGACCGTGACACCCATTTCATGGGCCTTTTTTGCCGCGAAAATGGCGCAGTCCAGCTGGTTGCCGTCCAGATGCAGATACTTTGCCTGTTTCAGAACGTCCAGATCGATGTCCTCCACCGTGGGTGCCGCCGCTTCTCCCCGGTTCCATACGCAGGTGCGGCTGCTGTTGCTGACGTTCAGCAGAACGACGCTGTGGAAGGTCAGGCCGGGATTTACCTTCACGCAGGAGGTGTCCACCCCGTAGCGCTCCATTTCGGCCTTCACAAAAGTGCCGTACATATCGTCGCCCACGGTGCCCATATAGCTTGCGGACTCCCCCAGCTTGCTGATGGCTACCAGTCCGGTGGCACAGGGGCCGCCGCACTGGAATTTGGTTTCCAGCCCCCGGAGCTTGGTATCCTCCCGGGGAAAGGCATCCACGGTCATCAGAATATCGAAGACCGCCGCGCCGATGCCAACTACACTTGCCATTATTTATCCGCTCCCAGAAGCTTGATTTTGCTGACGGCGAAGTCCTTCACCCGGGCAGTGGGACCCTGCATGAACAGATCCAGCGCCAGAATGGAGGGATCGACCGCCCGGATGCCGTCCAGCAGCGAGCAGCAGACGTCGGTGCCGAAGTTGATCTTGCGGATACCGGCCTTGACCGCCGCCGCGATCTGATCGTCGGGAACACCGGAACCGCCGTGCAGCACCAGATGGGCCTTCTGACCCTCATGCAGTTCCTCGATCCGCTTCAGCGCCAGAACGGGAGCCTGCTTGTAATGACCGTGGGCAGTGCCCACCGCCACAGCCAGCGCGCAGACGCCGGTCTCGTTCACGAACTTCGCGGCATCCTCCACCTTGGTGTAATCCTTGGAAACGCCCTCGGCGGCCTTGCCGACTTCGCCCAGCTCACCCTCGACGCCGATGCCCATTTCCGCGGCCATTTCCACGACGCCCTTGGTGATTGCGATGTTCTCATCCAAAGGCTTTCTGGAAGCGTCGATCATAACGCCCGTCGCGCCGTAGCGGAACGCCCGCAGAACCTCGGGAACACCCGCGCCGTGATCCAGATGGAAGGCCACAGGGGTCTTCATGTTGTTCATGGCCTCCCGGATAATGGGAGCGACGTACTGGGCGATCTGGGAATCAAACAGGCGGCTGTACATCTGGAAAATGACGGGGGCGCCGGTCTCCTCGGCTGCCTGCATAACGCCCATAACGGTTTCCAGATTGTACACATTGAAAGCGGGTACGGCGAAGCCGTTCTCCTCACCAATGTCCAGAATCTTCTTCAGATCGTAAATCATAATGCTTCCTCCTGTTATGTAATAAAATTTCAGTTTTTCCGTATTTAAAAGATGCAAATAGAATCTCTATTACAGTCTCAGCATCACTATACCACAGCAACTATCATTTTGCAAGTCGATACGGGAATAATTGTAACGAAATTTCAGTATCTGTTTTGGATATTTTGTCACATGGCAACACCGTGCAATTCGGCAAGAAGTCTCAGACAGGATTTTTGCCTCAATTCAAAGTTCCGAAGATGGAGGAATACTGTATGTATTCCCCATCTTCGGAACTGCAGAAGTGGGGCAAAAAGACGGCTGAGACTCGCAGACGCAATTGTGCGGTGCTGCCATATGAGAAACACCGCCGCTTTTCAGCAGCGGTGTTTTTACGCTTAGTCGAGGCCGTCAAAGGTCAGACCGGGTACGTACTTGCAGAATTCCCGGATGGAATCCGTCAGGCTGCCCTCGATCTCGGACATGTGATGGATGTAGGGGCCTTCGATGAGCTTGCGCTCCACCCCGGGCAGATCCTTGAACTTGCCCCACATGTAGGAGCCGAAGGTATAGGGGCCTTCCGCGCTGTCGCACTCGCAGACGGCAATGGAATAGTTGCCGTGATCCTGATCGATACGCGCCACGGTGAAATGGCCGTCCTCCACCTGCATCCACTGACGCATGTTGACCATCTTCGCGCCGGTACCATGCTTTTTCAGGGAGTAGGCAAAGGGGCCGCAGTGCCACAGCAGCTCCACGTTCCGATCGCTGGGGTGACGGGTGGTGAATTCGCCAAGGAAGGGCTTCTTCTGTCCCAGAGTCAGGCTCTTCAGCACAACCTGCGTCAGGGTCGCGTGCATGTCGCTTTCGCAGCCGATGATATAGCCCATGTCCGCGAGCAAGGGATAGGCAGCGCAGGGCATAGCACCCACCATCAGCTGCATGGCAGTCCAGCACTCCGCGGAAACGGCGGCCACGTTGTACTCTTCAAAAATTTCCTCATACAGCAGCACGAAAGCATACACCTTGTCCAGCACCGGCTCGGACAGGTCGTCGATCTCGTACATCTGGCGCAGCTTGGCAACACCTTCAGCCAGCTCGTCCTTCCGGGTCTCCAGAATCCTTCTGTACTTGTCCTGAATCACGGCCAGATTGACGGGGATGACATGGATGTCGAACTTGTCCATCAGGTCGCTCTCGTTGAAGATCACGGAGCAGAAGGGCTTGGGACGCATACCCACCTGAGCAACACGCATACCCTTAAAGTTCTTCACCGCGCAGGCCACGCCCACGAACCGCAGGAAGCCCTCGGTGAAAATCGGGTCTTCAATGCGGCAGTTTTCGATGTAAGTAAAGGGAACGTTCATTCTCTGCAGCTGACGGCTCATGCCGAACAGGCCGCACTGGGAATCGGTATACCGGGTGCCGTCCGCCTCAAACACGGTGTCCTGAGGGCCCCACAGGAGCACGGGTTTGCCGATGGCCTTGGCCACCGCGCCGGCCACTTCCTCATTGCCGAAATTGCCGTTGATCAGGAATACCGCGTCCACCTTCTCCGCCTGGAAACGCTCGATAACGGCGTCCACGTCCTTGTCGCTGTAGAGAACATCCACGGCGTTGATTCCCTTCAGATCCACGAAGGAAACGTTCTCGGAAGTGAAATGCTCCTCGATATAGGCTACCGCTGCGGCGCAGCGCTCCTCCGCCTTTTCCCAGTTAAAGCTACCGGGGCGGGGCGTAACGTCTCTGCGAATGGGAACCAGGCCGACCTTGACATGATAGTTTAGCATGGCGAAACCTCCATAATATACGAAAAAGTTTATTTTTTCACGCCTGTTATTATATTATACTACCAAAGCTTTTTTACACCATTCACCAAACTTACGCTTTTTCCTGAAAGCATCTGATTTGGTATATATGCAGCTCTATCACCACAACTCGTCCAAGTCGCTCCAGTCGTCCATCTGCTCCAGCTCCCACAGACTGTCCGGCTCTGAATAGGTGAAGGGAATTTCGATCGTGACCTTCACGCCGCCGGCGGTGCGGTTCCGGAAAGAGATGCTGCTCTTGTCCCCGTAGATCAGTTTCAGGCGCTGGCGGACGTTCGCCATGCCGATGCCGGAGCTGCTGCTTTCCGCAGTCTCGCCCTTCTCCAGCTTTTCCATCTGCTCCTGCGTCAGCCCTTTTCCGTTGTCCCGGATGGTAATGAGCAGCTTTCCGTCCTGCGTGTAGGCGTGCACCCGAATCTCAGAGTCCTCCTCCTGAGACCGCAGACCGTATTTCAGGGAATTCTCCACCACCGGCTGTAAAATCATGGTGGGGATCATGGCATTGCGCGCCGTCTCCCGGGCGGAGAAAACGGTTTTCAGATGGTCGCCGTGCATGAACTGATAAATGCGGGTATAGTCCTGCAGCCGGTCGAATTCCTGCTGGACTGTAATAAACTGGTCGGTGGTGCTTTGGGTGATGTTGCGGAAATACCGGCTGATCGTCTGAACGATGTCGATCATTTCCGTTTCTCCCTTGATTTTCGCCATGGAGCTGATCACTTCCAGCGCGTTGTAAATAAAGTGGGGTCTGATCTGGGTCTCCAGCGCGCGGTATTTGTATTCCAGAACCTGCAATTCCGCGTTGCTCCGCATCCGCTCCTTTTCCACCAGCTCCGCCATCAGCTCTGAGATTCTCTGGCTCATGTCGTTGAAGGCAAGGGCCAGCTGACTGATATCGTCGGCATCCGTCACCTCAATGCGGGAATCAAAATTACCGTTGGCAACCTCCTTCATGGATTTCTTGATCTCGCCCAGCTTCTTCAGCACGGATCTTGTCAGGATATACACCAGAGCCATGCCCGCCAGAAGTCCCAGCGCGCCCAGTGCGATGCCGTTCTGCATGATCTGGCGGCAGCCGGTTCGATAGGATTGGGTAGAGCAGATCACAATGACCGACCACTGGCTGCCCGCCACTGACACCGCAAAATACTCGCCGCCCGACCAGTTATTCTTGCTGGAAAGGGCCCCGGCCTGCGCGTCCGCTATCACTTCATCCGTCATTCCCTCCGGCAGCTCCGTGCCGGTATAGGTCAGGAAATCCCCGTTCTTATCCAGAAACAGGAAGCCGGTATTCTCCGAAGCGCTGCTCGCCGCGAAAAACGGCTGGCGAATGTGCAGCACAATAACACCCATATGCCGCAGGGGCTGGGTGTCGTAAACATCCCGCAGCAAATACACATGGCCGCTGTCCATGCGGATCCATTGACAGGAACCCAACGTATTTTCCTGATGTTCTTCCAGAATGGTGCGGCAGTCCGCCTCGATCTGACTGCGCTGCACAGTGGGCGTATCATTGCGAAAGTCCGTACTGATCAGCTGCCTCTGAGAATTCCGCGCCATGATGTAATCATAGGAGGTCGCGCTGCTGATCATGGTCGCGAGAGTATATTTCTGAACGGCATAGGTCGCGCTGCCGCTCATATTTTTCGGCACCTCACGGGAGATCATGGCGACATAGCAGCTGTTCTCTATATCCTCAAGGGTCTGGGTAAAGTTCAAAATTACCTGCTCTGCCAGATTTTCCATATCCTCCAGACTTTTTTCTTCCAGAAGGCGGAAGGAGGAATAGCTCTGCCGAATCGTGATCACGCCGATGGTCAGCGACAGCACCAGAAAGAAAATCAGGGTCAGCTTGGCAGAAAAACGCAGATCCTTCCACGCCTGAATCATAGCTGTTCTCCGTTCCATTTCTGAAAACGATACTCCGACGGACTCATATGCTCAATTCGTTTGAAAACGTTGTAGAAGCTGATGTAATTTTCATATCCCACGGCGTAGGCCACATCCTCCACCCGCATACGGGTATCGTTCAGCATCTGCTTGGCCACGGTCATTTTCGCCTCGATCACATGCTGACGGTAGGTCTTGCCGGTCTCCTTGTGAATGATGCAGGAAAGATAGTTGGGCGATACATAGAACTTCTTTGCCACTTCTTCCAGCACCAGTCCGTCGGTGATGTGTCCGCGGATATATTCCAGCACGTTGCGAACCAGATTGGAGCGGTGGTTCTGGCCCGACGTATTTCTGTTGGCTTCCTCCAGAAACCGGAGAAGCCAGTCTCTGGCCTCCTGCTCCCGGGTGATCTTGGTGATGTCGTAGACGATCATGTCCGCTTCTTCCGTCCACTGATGCTGTTCCAGCTTGCTGCGGATCACCTTGGTACACAGCAGCCACAATGTGGTTCGGATAATGCGGATATTTCCGCCGCTCTTTTTCAGGATCATGCTCCACAGCCGTTCCGGGTCGATGTCGGTAATGTGCTGGGCGATCTTCTCGCAGACCTGATCCAGCTCCTCGATCCGGGTATGCTTCAGCGCGTCGCCTTCCAAGTCGTAGGCAAACTCCACCCTCGCCGTTCTTCCATTGATGTCATGGCGCAGCAGCGCACAGCGGCACTCCTGATAGGCGACGTAAAAATCCTCCGGGCGGCTGTACAGGTTGCTGACGGCCACGGTCAGTCCAAGGAAATTCTCCTGCAATGTCGCGGCAATGCTTCTGGCCGTGCTCTGCCAGTGGCCGCTCTCCCCTGTCATCGCGCAGAGCATGACCAGCTGGTGATTGAGTACCACATTGAGTATCTCCACATTTTCCGGAAAGGTCATAAACTCCATCCGGGAGATCGGCTCCGTGACATGGCTCTCCGTTTCCGCGATCATGAAAAAGTAATTCTGGGGAATACCGGTCACAAAACCGGAAAAAGCGTGGGCGATGTCCTCCATGGAGCCGGCGGTCAGGGCGGACAGGAACCGGGCGCGCCGGAGGATTGTCTGCTCCTTTGCCTGCTTTTCGATCTTGCTGTTCTCCCGGTCCATGCTCTGCACCGCCCGGTCAAGAGACTGGATCAGGTCTTCGTTTTTCACGGGCTTCATCAGAAAATCAAAGGCAGACAGGCGGATGGCTCTGGCCGCGTACTCGATTTTGTCGTAAGCGGTAATGAAAATGACTCTGGAATTGGCCAGTTCATTTTTCATCTGCTCCAGCATGGTCAGGCCGTCCATCTCCGGCATCTGGATATCGCTGATGAGGATGTCCGGACGGAGGGAGCGGATCATCTGACAGCCCTGAATGCCATTGGACGCGCACCCCACAAGCTCCAGATCATGCTCCGCCCAGGGGATGGTCTTTTCCATGGATTCCAGCGCCAGCTGATTGTCGTCGATCAACAAAACACGATAGCTCATTATCTCATCTTCCTCATCCGTTGGTTTTTCTTAACGAAGCATGTCAAGCAGCGCTTCCGCCTTTTCCGGGAAGGCATAGACACCGAAATCTTCCAGCTCGGCGCAGTCCAGTCGGTGCAGCGCGTCATACTCCCGGAACGCGCCATAGTATTGCAGGCGCTCTGCCTGCCGCATCAGTTCTTCCGCGTCCGAAAGAAACAGATCCGTAGTCCCTGCCTGAATCTCCGAGGCCAGATGCACGGCCGCGGAGGCGTAGTCGTCCGCGCTGCCGCCGGAATAGCCCATTCCGTCGTAGGCGTACACATTCACTTCCACGTCCGTAACGCCGTCCTGATTCCGGTCTCCCCAAAGGGTCTCAAACAGCGCCCTTATCTTCTCAACCGTTTCCTCCGGCACCTGAGAGGTGGTCACAATGCTGACCACGCCGTCCGGCTGACGCCGCTGCCCCAACTCTCCTACGAAATTCGCCGCAACCTTGGAAGGCTTTCGGTGCGGCCGGCATTTTATTTCCCCACTTGAACTCCAAGGCGGTAAGACTGTCGGCACTCTCC
>ENA-USUG01005184-USUG01005184.1-human-gut-metagenome-genome-assembly--contig:-NODE-5184-length-15209-cov-4.739294_pt1 | contig 15209 bp, 11 predicted proteins | sample MGYA00250059_ERZ773394 | MGnify/ENA primary metagenome ERZ773394 (study PRJEB29103, sample SAMN06111957) | human gut metagenome | biome: human gut; feature: ankylosing spondylitis patient; material... | reverse complement strand
CATCACGCGATGCCGCCCGTTTTATCGGTAAGTGGGGAATTTCCAAAAATGGGTCATATCCTAAGAATTACTGGGGTGGAAATGATAATGTGGACTTTAATAAAAGTCTTTATTGTAACAATATCTATCATCCATTATTTAACAATATTACGTTCAATGAACATTGGCTCCCATTACATGCAGAAGATGCCGGCTATAAAAACAGTAATCGGGTTCTTCAATGGAATATTAATGATGAAGCAGAAAAATATGATGATATAAATGCATGGCAAACTGCAACGGGAGGTACTCAATTAGGTTCAGACGGTAGTAACACTGGTACGACTATTCGTGTCGCAGAATTTTCGCCACGCGAGAATAGTGGAAAAGCCATTGTTATTGGAGACCCGTCTTTTGAGTGGAAAAACTCCAATGAAGAAAGTAATAGCATGCATAGTAATCTTACAAAACTTGCAACCAACACTATTAACTACTTAATCGGCCAATCCAACAACAAATAGCAACAACCGCAAACAATAATATATTAAATATACATTATTTGTGATTACCTGTAATGATACCCCTAAATAGAACAAGGTTTCTATCAAAGCCATAATAACCTCACGACCGAGAGACTATTAAAAGGCTCATAATACTATATTAAAAGGCTTATAATATGATATTATAAGCCTTTTAATCATAAATCACCTTATGACAGAGAGACACTGACTTAATCAACGAAAAGATATCAACCATATAATCTATCAGTCAAAGGCACAAACGCCATTATCCGCAGCTATCATCCTATCCCGATACAGTATGTACAATAAATACCCGTACTTCGGACAATTTTATCCTTTCCTGTCTCTAAAACTCATTATCTTTGACACCCGAAGAAAACTATAAAAAACATACCATACCATGAAAAAATTAATTGTAGCTACCTTGTTATTAGGCAGTGGCACATTACTGTCTGCACAGAAAACTACAAAAGTACCGGCACACTACAAACCGGTAAAAAGCGAAATGTACCGCAAGGGTTGGATAGATTTCAACAAAAACGGTGTTAAAGACATATACGAAGATCCCGCCGCAACACTCGACGACCGCATCGAAAACCTTTTGCAGGCGGGGAAATTTCCGTGAATAAATGTGAATAGGCTTTTATTCTGCCTTGTATATATTTTTCCGCTTCCGCCTTATCCTTAAATGAGCGTTCTTGTTCTGCAATACAGTTATTATGACCAACTGGACTATTTGTGCCAATAGACCATTTCACTTCCCAGCGTCTTGTTTTTTCTGAACGCCAGCTTGTGTAATCATACATACGGTATGTCATTTTATATACCATATTACTGATAGATGTACAATCGTAGTTATAACAATCTCTGTCGTTTACCCATTTATTTGAAGAATGCGAAACCTCCGGTACTTGCAAATACTCAATAGCCCTGTCAAATTGTCTTGTAATTGCCGCTTTTTTTTCCCAATCCCGCGCTGACTGCCGTACTTTTTCAAAGGCGGCTGTTTCTTTTTTGACGTTATTATCACGCATAGCCTGTATTTTTTCAAGCGGTTGTGAAATCAAATTCAATATATCGGTTTCATTAACGATTATGGTATGCTCAACTTTAAGTGTGGCGCCGGCTGATAAATCGTCATTTTCATAAGTACGGTAATTATCGTAATCTTTGTACATATATACCTCCTGACATTTTTTATTCTAATTCCTTTAATCGGATAGGGCTTACAATCTCATAGCCGCGTCTTGCGGCAAGCTCGGCAATATCGGCAATCAGCTTTTTGCGTTCCGCGCGCTCTATATTCCTGATTGCTTCATACGCCGTAAAATCCTTGCACCCGCTGCCGTTAAGAAAATCCTTGTTTTCTCTGCTTATATCTGCTCACCTCCAAACTCACAATATTTCTTACATCTTCCCGTTTCAATATCTGAAATGAATTTAAGTATAGGGAACACCTGCGGAGGACATACGGCATTACCTAAGGCTTTTAGCCTGTCGGCTCTGCCGTCCGTCCTGTCCGTTATACGCGGAACGCCGACAGGTTCCCGTTCCCACAACTTAAATCCGTCCATTGCTTCGGGAACCCCATTAACCATTCCACCCAATCGGGATTGAGCGCCGCCGTCTCCGACTGCGGCTGTTCCTCTAATATCACCTGCGCCGCAAGGTTCGCCCCGTCCTTGCTTTTCCTCATTACCTCCGGCGGAAATTTTGACCTTATCCCGTCCGACGCTACCGGCGTCATATAGAACACCGCCGCCGACAGCGGAAGGCTCCAGATTGCGCCGTTTTTGTTCTTCTTCCGAAATATCCCGTTGTCTGAAAGATACACATTCATATTTACAGCCGCCGTCTGCTTTTTGTTGTTGTCGGAGGCAAGCGGAGTGGGAAACATCAACGCCGACGATAAAAGTTCTTGTGCGCTGATGCCACGCGCCGACACCGCAAGCTGGTAATACGAATGTTTGAACAGTGTAGCCCGCTTTTTCCAAGTCAAAAATCGTTTTGTCGAGCCCCATATTGATGAACCCAGCAACATTTTCGCCAAGCACCCAGCGGGGCTTGAGCTCTGTAATGACGCGGCACATTTCAGGCCACAAGTAGCGGGTATCTTCAAACCCTTTTTGTTTCCCCGCGCTTGAAAACGGCTGACAGGGAAATCCGCCGCTAATGAGGGTAACGCTGTTTCGTCCTGTTTTTTCAAAAAATATCTCCTTTGTTAGAGTTGTAATATCACGAAATCGGGGCACGCGAGGCCACCGCTTTTCAAGTATGGAAGTCTGGAAATCTGCCCATTCACATTGGCAGACGGTTTTAAACCCCGCTGCTTCTGCGGCGAGGTCTATTCCGCCTATACCTGTAAACAGGCTTAAATGCGTTAAATCATTCATCTTTCTGTATTTCCTCCGGCTTCGTCGTCATATACGAATACAGCTTCAAGTCTTTCGGGAAACGGTCTACAAACGGAATGATTACATTTCCGTAAAATAAAAGTCCCTCGCCCTCGCCCGACTGCGTTACATACGATAATTGGTGAGGGGATATATTAAGCTGCTTCGCTAAAATCTGTCTGTCGCCGCCTGCCTGATTGAGCATATAGATAAAATCGGAATTTTCAAAAATATTCTCAATCTCTCTTGACGATAACAGGTCTTTGACATTCTGCGTTATGCCTGTCGGAATACCGCCCCATTTACGAAAGCGTTTCCAAATCTCAACCGAATATGCCGCCGTCTGTTCCTCCTTTAACAGTAAATGAAATTCGTCTACATAATACCGCGTCGCCTTATGCTCCGCGCGGTTAATTGTTACTCTGTTCCATACCTGATCCTGAACAATCAGCATACCCAGCTTTTTAAGCTGCTTGCCGAGCTCTTTAATGTCATAGCAGACAATACGGTTATTTACATTTACATTTGTACGGTGATTAAACACGTTTAATGAACCGTTTACATACAAATCAAGCGCCGACGCGATACGCTGCGCTTCCGGCTCCGGCATAGCTTTAAGCTCGTTATATAAATCTTCCAAAATCGGCATTTTAGACGGTTCGGGATTAGCGAGGTACGGACGGTATATATTTATAACCGCTCTGTCAATCACGCTTTTTTCAATCGGTTCAAGTCCGTTCTTGCCGCCGACAATAAGCTCACACAATGAAAGTATAAAATCTGATTTTAATTGTACGGGATTTTCGTCCTCGCTGTAATTGAGGTTAATGTCCATTGGATTGATATAATCGTGCGAGTTCGGGGAAATCCGTATAATCTGACCGTTAAGCCTTGACACAAGCGGCGCGTACTCCGCTTCCGGATCGCATATAATTATATCGTCCTGCGTTACAAGGAAAGCGTTAGCAATCTCTCTTTTCGCGCTGAATGATTTACCACTGCCGGGTGTGCCTAAAATTAAGCCATTCGGATTTTTGAGCTTCTTTCGGTCAACAAGTATCATATTATTTGATAATGCGTTTAAACCGTAATATAACGCTTCATCGCCGGCTTGAAAAAGCTCCTGCGTAGTAAAGGGTACAAAAATAGCGGTTGACGAGGTAGTCAATCCGCGTTGTATCTCTATTTGATTTAATCCGATAGGCACGCTTGACATTAGCGCCTGTTCCTGCTGGAAGTCAAGACGCTTTAATGCACAGTTATATTTTTGAGCGATACCCTGCGCCGCGAAAAACATATTATCAAGTTTTTGTTTGTTATCCGCCGTATTCATCACAAGAACAGTAACAAGGAACATTCTTTCATTTCTGCTCTGCAACTGCTCTAATAAATTCTTTGCTTCACCGCCGAATGTCGCAAGGTCTGACGGTATAATATCCATATCATAACCGCTTCTGACCGCCTTTTTCTGTTCCTCAATCTTCATCTTGTCAAGGTCGGTTATTTTCCGCTTGACCGTCTTTATAGCTTCCGACTGGTCGATAGACTTAATATGAATATTTACGCCTATTCCCATATCGAGGTCGAGGAAATCCGCAAGCATACGGTCTGTTAATTCAGGCGCGAGTATCTGTAAAAATGATACAGTTCCAATTCTGCCGCCCATTCCAAACGTGCGGCTGTCGCGGAAATCAAACGAGGTAGGCGCAATAAAATCCTTTGAGGAAAGCCCCGTCTTATGTACCAAATCCCAATGAAAGCCGAATTTGTCTTTTTCGCCCTCATTGAAAGTACAGTGTAAAAGCTCTAAACGCTCTAATCCGTTAAGCGGTCTTGCCTGTACGCCAAGAGCCTTGAAGTTGCCGAGTATATCTGTTTCGATACGCTCTAACTTCTGCTTAGCCGCCTTTAAGTTATCCGCTTCAATTCCGAATGTGATAAATTTGCGCTTTATAATACCGTTGTTTCCGCGCGACAACTGATTTTTGAGCATACCCATATACTCAATGCGTATGTCATTAAAATTGTCTGCCTGTTCGGGAATATGTACGGCTTTTTCATACTCCGCCATATCGACAGTCTGATTGAGGAAAGAAAACTGTACAGAAATTGACTGGTCGAAATAGTTAAGAAAATCGCAGTAGTTTTCAAATATCTCGTTTTTATCCTCATTCCTTGCAAGCTGATAATTTATATCGAAAAACTGAATTGTTTTTGTAAAATAATTATCCTTGACTTTACATATCCCGTCCGGGTACATTTCCTTATATGGAATAGTCTGCTGTGCTGACGCTGCGCGCCTGCCCTGCATTTGCGCTTTTCTGATAGCTGCCGCAATAGCCTTTTTCTGTCGTGCTGAAAGCGGCTTATTCGCTGATATTATGTGCTTTTTCTTTTGTTTTGGTCTTGTGTTTGTATTCTGCTTCGGCAATTATTTTGACCTCCTTATCAAGTTTAATTTGGTTCATAATTGCCGAATACATATTATTTGTTTTATACGGTCTGACTCTCGGCGTCAAAAATCTTGACCGTATATAATTTCTTAAAATCTTTTCTGCCGGCTGTCCGTCCTTTTCGTACATAGCGAGGAAGAAGAACGGCAAGGCCGCGATTACAAGCGTCATAACCGCGCCGGTTGTGCCAAGCGCGCCGCGCGTAAGAAAGTATGTCGGAACAGCGACAGCGGCCGCAAGTCCAAAGCATATAAGCTGACGCTTCGTAAGGTTAAAAGCTACCTTTGTTTTTACGGTAGTTAAATCTTTTGGTACGGGAACATAAGGAATAAAAATTCCCCCTTTCATTTTTTTATTTTTAATGTGCGTTAAATATTGACTTTGACAGATTACCTGTCTTGAACAGGGAAAAGCATAGTACAACCGTATATGCCGCAATCGTAAATATGGTAGTATGCAGATTATTGGTTACAACAAAACCGTTTACCAACGCCGCATAAATGCCTACGCATACCATAATGAAAAATCCCTGAAAGCCTAATGCCACAAGTCCGCGCAAATAGTTATTTCCCATTTGCCCCCATTCGCGATTAGTCATTGTCGCAAACGGGATAGCTCCAACCGAGCAATATAAATAAATCTCTATCATACGTCCGAATATTACGACGGTAATACAAACGGATAGAATTTTCATACATAAACTAACAAGCGAGGTTTCCAAAACTAATAGGAACAGTTCGCCCATTCCCATAGCTTCAAGAGTAGTTCGTATGTCGGCAAGCGCGGAAGATATATCAATGTTCGTGTTCGCACCGATTACCCCCGCGCTGTTCGTTACAATATGCTGCGCAACGTCAAATACCGCCATAGTAATGTCAAAGGTGTGGGTAACAATATAAATTGCTACCCCAGCCTTTAAGAAATATTTGAAGAACATAAACGTGTCTATATCGTGCATATTGTTCTTTTCCGTAATCATAGTTATTAGCTCATAGCATAAGACAAAGGCTATAATAAGCCCCGCAATCGGCAGAATAACCGTCTGAGAAATATTCTGTATCAAAGAAAATATGCTTGCGTTCCAGCCCTGCGGCGTCTGTCCGACGTCCGCCGCAATCGTGGCGACTTTCTCGTTTACGTCATTAAACATTGTTGATAAACTACCCTCAATAAGCGAAATCAGAAAATCGCAAATCGCTTGTGTAATTTTATCAATTATTGAGTTCATCAGCTAAACAGCCCTGAGAGCAAGGGAACAAGTGTAGTTCCAATCAGCACGACGCCGCCGCCCGCCATAAGCTGTTTAATTCCCTGCGACTTTGCGCCTGGATTATCGTTGCCGTATCCCTCCAAGAGATTGACAACACCCCAAACCGCGAGGCCTGCGCCTAACGCGATTACAAGAGTTTTTAAAACATTGACCGCTTCTGTGAAAAATTGCATAAATAAAATCCTCCTAAATTTTAATCTGTCTTTTTTTCTTCGTCCGGCACATCTACATTGTAAAGGTCGAATTGTTCATTTTCCTTTACAACCGCCGGTCTGCGGTTCAAAAATCGTTCAATGTCAAACTCGTTTTTCTTGTCTGCGTCTGATAAATACTTATAGCGCGGGTGCGCCGTTATATCGTACTTTTCAGACAAAAACGGACGGACGCCCCTTAATTGCAAAATGCACTTGCCGCCGTCCATTACCGATAATTCGTCCTGCGTCATCAGCTCCTTTCCTAATTTTTGATAATTAAGTCCGTAAGATTTTTGATTACTTCGCGTTTCGGAAGTATTGTACATATCAATCGTTTCTTTGCCGAGCGTTTCGGAAATCTCTTTAAGAGTAGTTTTCTCTTTACCTCCGAGAAATAGGGTAGTATCGCAATTACCTATAATCGTGTCGGCGTTATCCTTGTAAATAGCTTTTAGCTGACTTTGCGCCTGCAAGATTATTGACGCCGATATTTCTCGGCTTCTTATTGTGGCAATCAGCTTTTCAAATTTTGGTATTTGTCCGATATTCGCCATTTCATCAAGCAGAAATCTAACGTGTACGGGAAGTCTGCCGCCGTAAACGTCGTCCGCCTTATCACAAAGCAGATTGAATAACTGCGTGTACATCATAGCGACTATGAAATTAAAAGTATCGTCCGTATCGGAAATGATAACGAACAACGCCGTTTTCCTGTCGCCGATTTTGTCGAGCTCCAATTCGTCATATTCCATTAAGTCCCTGAGTTCCTTAATGTCAAACGGCGCTAATCTCGCGCCGCACGAAATCAAAATACTTTTAGCAGTCTTGCCGGCTGCCATTTTGTATTTCTTATACTGCTTTACTGCGAAATGCTCCGGTTCCTTTTCTTCCAGACGGTCAAAGAGTAAATCAACGGGGCTTTTATAATTCTCGTCGTCCTCTTTTGCTTCCGACGCGTTTATCATATCCAAAAGAGTTATGATGTTCTTTTCCTCGTCGGGCGCTTCGTACCAAATATAGCCTATGAGGGCGCAATAATACAGGCGTTCAGCCTTAACCCAGAAATCCTCACTTGACTTTTCGCCCTCGCCTTTGGTATTCGCAATAAGGGTATTAACGAGCTTCAAAATATCCTTTTCGCTGCGTATGTACTCAAACGGATTATATTTCATACTCTTTTTGAAATTTATCGTATTAAATGTTTTTATGATATATCCGCCTTTTTGTAACAGCTTCCCGCACTCAATTAAAACCGTACCTTTCGGATTGGTTACAACATAGCTGCTGTGCATTTGCATTAAATTCGGTTTTATGAAAAACCTTGTCTTACCGCTGCCGCTGCCGCCGATTACAAGAACATTCTTATTTCTTGCGTACTTCGGCAGCTTCGGGCGGCTGTCCATTGTAAGCCGTTCCGTATTCGTGAGAAGAACATTATTATAGAAATTCTGTCCGTCAATATACGGGGCTATGTCTGACGCCGTACCCCAGCGCGCCGAACCGTATTCAATGCCGTTTCGGTATTTCTTAGCATTTTTACCCCTGACATAAACTGCGCACTTAATCAGAAGCGCGGCTATTACTCCGATTGATATATCGATTATGTGGAACGAAAAAAGCGGAGCTTTGTAAAATTCCGCAATTCCCTGAACCAACGCTATTATTTTATTACCCTCTGTTATCCTGTATATATAGCATATCTTATCAGCAATCCAAAAGAACAGAAGATACGGGATATTTAAAAGAATAAACCTTTTGTCTATCCTCATATATCGCGCTCCTGTTCTTTGCGGCGGGCGCGGTCTTTCGGATTGATAGTCTTTGCAAGCTCGCGCATTTGAGATAACATTTTACGGATTGACGGTTTTTCCCGTAACAGCTTTTGCGAATACTCCTGAAACGCCATATTTATGACATCAATATCCTTACCCTTGAAGAATACGAGGTACTTCGGCGGTTTCGTGGAATTATCCTTTTTCAAAGCATAGTCAAGTCCGTACTTTTTCGCCACCGGCTCAAAAGATTTTATATTTTTATTCGTTATCTCAATATTTGAAAGCGCCGCGCCTGACTCTACAAGCTGCTTAATCGTCTGTTTACCCTGATAGCCCTTGTTTTTATTTTTCTGCTGCTGTCTTAGGTATTCACGAATTGCCGCCTGCAATACGCGCCCCGTCATTTTGGAAGCGCTTATAACTAACGCAACTGTTTTTTTATTTATTTCTTCCTGTATAGACATCACTCCTTGCAACAAAAAAGCGGCTGTTTATTTTCAAACAACCGCTTATTGCTTAATATTCTCTGTATCTGATTTATGGATTATTTCTTCCGCCTTATCCAAACCGTTTATAATCCACTCGTCAAATTCAGTCTGTACCGTATTTGTCGGTTCTATGCGTTCCTCCACCGTTTACACCCCTTATGTATAATCCAATTATAATACCAATGCTTTTTTAGGACAGAAATTTGAACATTTACCGCACCCTATACACTTGTCATAATCTATTATCGGTGCTTCAAAATCTTTCTGACTTAACGCTCCAACAGGACAAACATTGACAGCGGGGCATTTATGATTTTGGGGACAGTTTTCTATAATTATTTTTAATTTTTTATCCATAATATTCTTTCCTTTCGATATAAAATATTATAAAGATTATATCATATCCGGTCAACAAACACAATACACAAATCAGACAATTATTTTACCCAAGTTTCGCCGCTCTTTCCGTCAACGGTATTATGCGTATTGCTTGCTTCAAGGATTTCATAAAACGCCCAATATGACTTGTCTTTGAGGTCTGTAAATTTATTTACGGCTGACATATTCTTATTGATGTATTCCGTATCGGCGGCGCGTCCTGTTACGCGGTTTACAATCGTTACAACCTCCGCGCGTGTGATGTTGCTGTCCGGCTTAAATGTGCTGTCGCTGTATCCGTTTATCCAGCCCATACCAACAGCGCTGTAAATATAACCTGACGCCCAATGTGATTTTGGTACATCATTAAAAATATTCTTCTTTGCCGCCACTGTCTTAGCGTCCAGCGCATAGAACCTCATACACATTGTTACAAATTCGGCTCTTGTAATATGTTCGTCCGGCTTAAATGTCTTATCGTCATAGCCGGATATTACCTTGTACTTTTCAAGATAGGCGATATAGTTATTAAACCAATCCTTGCTTGATACGTCCTTAAATGATGATTTACGGCTTGAAATATTTTCGCCCTTACGCTCTGCAATATTACGGGCGAATATGGCGGCTGCTTCTGCTCTTGTCATATTATTTTCAGGCTTAAAGGCTCCGTCCTCATATCCGACTACATAAGAATTATGCGTGTTTGTCGGCATAATAAGCTGACCGTTTGCGTCGGTTGCGCCGCTGACGGAATTATTCTTGTCTTTGAGCGTAACATCAATACCCGCCGTTGTCTTGCCCTTGTTATCCGTTACGGTAATTGTATAATAATTATCGTCAAGAGTTTTGCCGCTCGGAAGCGTCAAAGTGATTTTATCGTCCTTGACGGTCTTATTGACATTGACGGTCTTTCCGTCCTTATCGACAACCTTTACAGTGTATGACGGCTTGACATATCCGCTACTGCCGCCGCTTCCTCCTGAAGAAGAACCGCCGCCACCGCCTGTTGAAGTCTTGACGGGTACAGTGATTTTACCGTTTGCGTCGGTTGATTTTGTCGCTGTCTTATTATCCTTATCGGTAACAGTTACGGAAATATCCTTGACCGCTGTATTATCCTTGCCGCTGACGGTTACAGTGGTTTGATTATCTGTATTGAGCTTGTTTCCGTCGGGAAGAATAACGCTGATTTTACCGTCCTTAACCTCAACGGCGGCATTTTCGATTTTTGCCTTTGTGTCCTCGACAATGACATTGTATGTCTTTTCTCCCTCAACAACCTGTGCATAGCCGTTTTTGTCTGTACGGTCTGTACTTGTCGGGGGAACAATCGCAATGCCCTCACTGTTTGTAAGGTCTTTTGCTTCCGTTCCGTCCTTTGCAATTACGGTAACAGGTACGCCGTTTACAGCTTTTCCGTCCTTGTCTGTAATTCCGATAATAATTCTGTTATCGGGAGTGATACCCTTTTCATCAGGGAGCTTAACCGTAACGCTGCCGTTGTCTTTATCAACACTGACGATTGCGCCGTTTACAGCGCCGTCATTGTCATTTACAGATACCTTATACGAATAATCGGGAGTAACAACCTCGCTTCCATTATCGGGATTTACGGTAGGCTTCGGCTTTTCCGTTTCGCTCGGCTGCTCTGTCGCGTCCGGCTTTTCTGTTTCTGACGGTTTATCCGTTGCGCTCGGTTCGTCTGTTGCGTCCGGCTTCTCTGACGGTTCGGGAGTTTCAAGTCCGGGTTTTGTTGTCAGAGTAGGCTCCGGCGTCGGTTTATTCTCGATTATATTTTCATTCAGCGGAGGAACAGTGATTTTTCCGTCCTTGTCTGTTATCTCGGTTCTGTCGCCGCCTGCATTGTCATAGACATTTACGCTTACGCCCTCAACCGCTTTTCCGTCATTCGTCTTTACAATTACAGATGTACGGTTATGGTAATCAATCTTTTTACCGTCGGGGAGGCATACCATAACGCCGTTATCGTCAACGGTTACAAGCGCCATATATACCGGTTCCGTTTCATCTTCGACAAGTACGATATATCCGTTTACATTCGCCGTACCGTTTTTGTCCGTGTACGCCTGATTTTTATTCGGTAATGTAGCCTGACCGTTTGCGTTTGTAACGCCCTTTTCTATATAGTCGCTGTCGCCTATGACAATCACGTTTACATTTTCCTTTGCTTCGCCGTTCTGGTCTTTGACCGTAACAGTAACGCGGTTGTCGCTGTTCATAGCCGTACCGTCGGGAAGTTTTACGACAATATCGTGGTTATCGCCTATGTGAATTTCACAATCGGGAATGACGGTATCGTTTTTGTCTGTAACGGTAACAACATAAGTATATTTTGTTTCGCCGTTATCGCCGCCGATAGTGCCGTTTTCATTACCCGTTGAGCTCTGATTATTCGGAACAATAAGCTGACCGCCTGCGTCCGTCTGACCTGTTGCGGCGTTGCCGCTCTTGTCTGAAATATTGATATTCAAGCCCTCTGCCGCTGCCTTTGTATCTGTACGAACAACCGTAATTGTCGTTCTGTCCTCATAGTCAAGCAATCTGCCCTCCGGCAGCTTAATTGTGATGTTATCGTCCTTGTCAATGCTGATTTCTGAATTGAAAACAGGCTTGCTGTCCTTATCGGTAATCAGAATACTATAATCACCGACTTTTGAATATCCGTCCTCGTCCGAATTGTCCTTATCGGTAAGCTGGGGGATTTCCTCAATTTTTAAAACTGTACCGCAATCCGTACATTCAATATGCCTGCTGCCCTCATTCTCAATCGTAGCGGGAACGTCAATAATCCAATCTGACATCTTGTGTCCTTTTGCCGATACCTCGTCGGCTCTATATGTTTCGCCGCAGTTTTTACAGGTGTATGTTGTATAGCCCAATTCTGTACAGGTAGGCGCGGTTACTGTTGTTTCGTAATCGTGAGCGGTCTTTGCCTGCTCGTTTCCGATATATGAAATTCCGCAGTCCTTACAAGTAAAGGTTGTATATCCTATACCCGTACAAGTGGAAGTTGTGATTTTTTCCTCATAGTTATGGCCTTTCGCGTCCGTGTAATCCGCGACATACGATTTTCCGCAATCCTCGCAAGTAAAAGTTGTATATCCCATTTCCGTACAAGTCGGCGCGGTTACAGTGGGAATATATTTATGCTCTGTCGGCTCCTGCTCGTCGCCGATATATTCCTTGCCGCAATCGGGGCAAGTGTAAATTGTATAGCCCTGTGATGTGCAAGTAGGCTTAATCGTCTGCTTATTGTAATTATGAGGAAGAACCTCCGTATAATCAGATTTATAGCTGTCGCCGCAATCCTCGCAAGTATATGTTGTATATCCCATTTCCGTACAAGTCGGGGAAGTTACAACAGCATTATATTTATGCTCTGTTTTATCCGTATAATCTGAAATGTAGCTGTCGCCGCAATCCTCGCAAGTATATGTTGTATATCCCATTTCCGTACAGGTCGGGGGAGTTACAACTGAATTATACTTGTGTTCGGTCTTATCCGTATAATTACCGATATATGAATGGTCGCAATTCTCACAATTATATGTGGTAAATCCCATAGCTGTACAAGTCGGCTCCGTTACTGTTTCGGAATAGGTGTGTCCTGTCGGCAGTTCAAGAATAGCGCCGCAGCTTTCGCACTTTTGCGGTTCGGTACAGGTAGCAGCCTTTCCGGGTGTATGTCCTGTCGCTGAAATTGCCTGTATCATCTTTTCATCACAATGTTTACAGTGGTATTCCATAACGCCCTCGCTCTCGCAGGTCGAATTAGTTACAGTGTGTCCCTCGTCCCATTTATGACCGCGCGGCTCGGTGTAATCGCCGACATAGGTATCATCACAATTTCTGCACTTGTATGTGGTAAAGCCTTTTGTTTTACAAGTGGGCGCGGTTACTGTCGGTCTGTAATCGTGTTTTGCAAGTGGCGTTAAATCCGTAATGTACTTATATCCGCAGTCGATACAAATATGTTCTGTATATCCGTTCTTTGTACAAGTGGAGGCAACAATATTTGTTTCATAACGGTGTCCCGTCATTGAGGTACTTTCTGTATAATAGCTGCCGCACTTTGTACAGGAATGTAATTCTAAACCGCCTTGCTGACAACTCGGCTCACGAATTACAACAGTATTGTAATCGTGCCCGCTTGCGGGAGTATAATTCGTTTTCTGCAAGGCTCCGCACTCGGCACACTGGAAACGGTCAAAACCTAACTCTGTACAAGTGGGGCGCACTGTTTCCAAAAATCTGAAATCGTGAGTATGAATACTGTTTGTATTTGAGGGCGGATTATCGCTTAAAAGCCATACATAGCTTACGCCGTTTTCCGTCATACTCTCGCCGCCGTAGGTATATTCTATCTCATAATATACGGGATAATAGCCCTCGTCGGTATAATTCGGCGCGCTTGTCTTGTTACACTTTTTCGCTTCCGTTCCGTAACGAATACTTGTATTTACGCCATTCTCCGATAAGTCATTGACGGTTACGGTATGAGGTTTTCCGTCAACCTTGCCATAATAGCTTTGTACAACAGACTTTGCCGCCGCGTATTCGTTTTTCTTATATCCGCAGTCCTCACAATCCGCTGTAATGTGAAAACGCTGATTTCCCAATTCGCCGTTTACATTTTCGGTGAAGTTGTGGTTTTCCTGTTTGTCCTGCACCCGCTCTTTCGTGCCTTTGCAGAATTGACAATACTTGCCCTTTTTTGCTTTTACCGTATGCGTCCTGCTGTTGTACGGTATGTATTCCGTACTGTCAAAATCCAAGAAAAAGTTGCTGTCGCAGGGGTTAAGGGAATATACATCTTTACCGCACGAATACGCGTTAATTCCGTCAACGGAATTTACCGTACCGCAATTCTGACAAACTGATTTTGTCCAATGATACCCCGTATAGAACGCGTCAACGCCGGGTGTTCCGTCGTCAAGATTGCCTTTGCCTTTTCCGTCAATAAGCGTACCGTCCGAATAGTAGACGCCGCGATTATATGCGGTTTCGCCAGTTCGTGTGTATTCGGGTACGCGGTAGGAAATGTTGCTTGTCGGCATATCGCAGACGGGGCAGAACATTGTACCCGTAGTTACTGTTGCATTGATGTCAAACTCGCTTGTGCGCCCGTTTGCTTCAATCCATACGTCCGCCGGATCGACATATTCGTTACTCTGCGCCGCATAAGTGGTGATTGAGGGAATAACGCTCAAAGTCATTCCCGCCGCCATTACAGCGGCTAAAATTCTTTTTATTTTGTTTCTCATTTCTAAAAATCCTCCTTGTCAAGATTTAAAATTTTGTATTAAAAAACACGCTCGCATAGGCGGGGCGCGTGATTTTGGGTTGTATGTAATTTTAATTACCTCCGTACATATCGTGATTTACTTTCAAGGTGTAATAGCTGTCAATAGTGGAGGGGGCATTGAATAACGCCGCAAGTAAATATTTTCTTGTATCGTGTACGTCTGTTGTGTTATTCTTCATACAGTCTATGACATATTCGATATGCTCGCTGTTTAGTTTCAGAAGTTTGGATTTTACCGTTTCCGCATTTCGTTCCTCGCTTGCAACGGTTAAGTATTCTCTTGTTGTACATACCGTTTCAGTGATAATATCAACAATTTCATTCAGAATACCGATATTGCCGTTTAGCTTTTGACCTTGAATTTACAATATAAGTGCAACAAGTAAAAAAATAATGACTCAAAGGGAAAAATCCAGTATAATAGAATTGCAA
>ENA-USUG01005171-USUG01005171.1-human-gut-metagenome-genome-assembly--contig:-NODE-5171-length-15242-cov-12.048401_pt1 | contig 15242 bp, 13 predicted proteins | sample MGYA00250059_ERZ773394 | MGnify/ENA primary metagenome ERZ773394 (study PRJEB29103, sample SAMN06111957) | human gut metagenome | biome: human gut; feature: ankylosing spondylitis patient; material... | reverse complement strand
AGTAGCGATTCTCGTAATGCTTCGTTATCTATACACTCGGACATTATCGCTATAAACTCTTTAGGAGTCATCATATCTTTATCTTCGGGGAAAAGTCTATAACCTGCCAATGCGTTAAGGCTCAGATACTTTTCGCCTTGTCCGGCTTCGTGTATAGCCATTCGGACATCCTTTTCCACCGCAAGCCCGATTTTGCCCGTGCGAGTGTGTCCAAAATATGGTTGTAAACGGTTGGGACTTCGCTCCATGCAAGGAATTTCACGTCTTGTATAAGACTGCGTGGGCGAAAGGAAGTATAACGGGGCGGAGAGGCGTCAATAATTTTTACATGCGTTATTGCACGGGAAAAGAGGGCGAGGCGCGAAAAAAACTATCGGCAGGTAAGTGTAAAAATGATAACCTATTGTTTGGGCGACGCGGCGGTAAAGCGAGCCGCATTCAGATTGGCAGGGAAAGCTTCGGACGCGGCTTGCGCGGACAACGACGAGGTTCTGGGCGCGTTCGACTACGGCGGCAAGCGTTGGTTTGCGATAGGCGACGCGCCGTTCGGGAAAATGACGGTAGCCGAGTATGTGGCGTACCAGAAGTCGTTGGTCACGAAAAGTCCGGTGCGTGATGCGGAAATCGCGTACTACGCGCGGGTTTTCGACTTGAAGAGCAGAATTTCCACGCGGCTGAAGCGGTTGAATCCGACCGAGTACAGGCTGGCGCAGCTGCTGGCGAGGTATGACCTCGGGGTCAAAGATGTGTACCTTAATTTCGACGGGCTGTGCTATTCTCGCGGTGCGGCGAAAGCGGTTGCGCGCGTTTGTGAGCGGCTGGGGAAGCGCTTTTCGGTGTTTGTCGCCGTCGGCGATTATCGGTTCATTCCGCGCGGCGCGGCAATTCGCGAGTACTCTGTCGACGGTCGGGCAACCGACGTCGAGCTCTCGCGATACGTCGGCAGACGCGCCTCCGTCCGCGCTTTGCGCAGGGCGGCAGGTTGCGCCGAAGCTTTTCCGGGCGTAAAGTCGAGAGTGAAGTCGGCTGCGGTTTTCGACGCGTAACGCAAGCGCGGCGCGAGCGGTGGGGGACCCCCCCGTGAGCGCGCCGAAAATGTGCGGCTTCGGTTAAATTCAGCGAATTTTCGCCCTGATTTCATGGTGGGTCTTGACAACGTTTCCGTTTAATTATATAATGTGAGGGAAAGGCAACCACCGAAACTACCGCCTTTCCCGGAGCGTTTATGAAAAGAAAAAGACAGTTCGAGCTTGTGTCGGCGATTATCGGCATAATTCTGGGCGCGCTTATCGCGCTGAGCGGCGTAATCGCGTTCGCGCTGCCCGACTTATTGCCGAAAGTCGACCCGTCATTGTTGGACCCTCAGATGACTTATGACGAAATGGCGTCGCTCTTTACCGCAACGGGCATACTGCTGCTTGTTTTGGGTTTGGGAACAGTGGTAGTGAGCGCGCTCTTGTGCAGCGGCAAGTTCCCGAAGGCGAGAATGGGCTTGGGCATTGCGAATTGCGTGCTTTTAGGCATTATCCTCATTATATTCGCGCGTGTAGGCTTGTCTGCGTTCCCGATGATTCTCGGCGCAGGCGTTGCGCTCACGTTTGAAATCATTTCGCTCGCGACAAAGGATAACGCCGGCGGCACAACCGTGACGGCTTATTACTATCCGGACGGAAGCGTTCGCGGCGACGACCGAAGTGACGGACAGGGCTACGACCGCCCGACCGTGCGCGTCATCGACCCGTTCGACGAAACGCAGCCTGCCCCGAAAAAGGCGGACGACAGCGTGGACGCTAAGCTCACCGACCTCAAAAAGCTGCACGACGAGGGCGTAATCGACGACGAGCAGTACCGCTTCGCCGCCGACATGGTGGTGAAGTCCGCGCTGGGAATAAACGCCGACAAACCCGGTGACAAGACCGACGAGAACAAATAACGCCGGGAAAAGCGCGGCAAAAATCAAAGGGCGTATCTAGTAAAAAAAGCACGGAAGCTTTACCGCCGCCGTGCTTTTTGCTTATTCGTTTTCTCTAATCCAGCCTAAAAGATCCTCGTAATTCATTTCGCCGGCAGCAATCGCGAGCCCCACGCGCGCAACCTCGTCGTTGGACGGACGGGGAATTTTAAGGCTCAACCGCTTGATGCGAACGGGGTTATCTGCCGCCGGAGAGGACTTGTTTGGGGGAGGCGCCGTAGATTTTGCCGAAGTAGCGGTAAAATGTGGTGAGCGAGTCGAAGCCGCAGGAGAACGCGAGTTCGGAAATGGGCGTATTTTCCTCTTTTTTCGCCGCGGACATGAAGTGCTGAAGCCTGATGATATTGACGTAATTATTCAGGTTTTCGCCGATATACTTGTTGAAAAGCCGCGAAAAATAGTACTTGTTATAGCCGAAAGTTTCGCTGATTGCGTCGAGCGTTATGGGCGAAGCGTAGTTGATGTCGATATAATTGAGAACGCCGACCAGCATATCCACGCCTTCGTTCTTTTCGAGCGGCAATAGGGGATAGCGGTCGATGATCGAGCCGAGAGCCACGTTGAGATAGCCTTTTTTAACGAGCGGCGGCATGGTTTCGCGCTCGTCGTACATTTTCTGAAAGAGGTCGCGCAGGTTTTCGCGGTTAAAATCCTTGTCGTCTAAAATCGGCGGCAGACTCGACCGCTGAAAGATCGCGTCGAAGTCGTTGCCGTAGTTCGAGGGAATAACGAAAAACACCTTGCGATAGAACGGCTCGGGCTTGAACGCGTGAGTGTAGTAGCCGTGGACGAAAACGATGTCGTCGGGTTCGGCAAGGTACTCCTTGCCGTTCACTTCGGTGCGCATGCCGCCCTCCATGACGTACAGAATCTCGATGCTGCGGTGAAAGTGCGAGCGGCACATGCCGCTTTTCCCCTCGGAAACGCACAGTTCGGTGCCTTTGTCGTGGAAGTATTCGTAAAATATGTCTTTCATTTCCGCTCCTTTGCCTCGACTTTTAAAATCGGCGCAATATTTGAAAAGGTTTTCTATATTTATGGTAGGAAATTGTCAATATTCGGTGTTATTATATCATTGACAAAAAGAAAAAGTCAATAGGTCGGGCAAAGAAAAACGAGAATCGCCCGAATAACGACAAAAATTACCGCAAAGAAGGAATAACTTACATGAAAATCGCAATCATCGGATTCGGCGGAATGGGGAACAATCACCGCAAGTACATTATCAAGCGGCTGAACGACAGCGACTATCCCGAAAAATTGGAGATAGCCGGGGTTTACGATATAAGCCCCGAGAGAAAGGCGTTCGCGACCGAGTGCGGCTTGCATAACTTTAATACGGCTGAAGAAATCATGAGCGACGACAGCATAAAAGTGGTGCTGATTGCAACGCCCAACGACCTGCATCTTCCCTACGTTTTAGAGGCGCTTCGCCGCGGCAAGAACGTAATCGTCGAAAAGCCGGCGGCAATGGACAGCCGCGAGCTCGGAGAGATGTACGACGCGGCGGCAAAATGCGGCAAGGTTTTCTCGCCGCACCAGAACCGCAGATGGGACGACGACTATCTGTCGGTGAAAAAGGTTTACGACAGCGGCGAAATCGGCAAGGTTTACCGCATCGAATCGCGCGTCATGGGCTCGAACGGCATACCGGGCGCGTGGAGAAAGATAAAGTCGCAGGGCGGCGGCATGATGCCGGATTGGGGCGTGCACCTTATCGACCAGATGCTGCAAATGATTGACTCGGCTGTGGTTTCGGTATACTGCGACTACTCGTTCGTAGAGGGCGCGGAAGTAGAGGACGGCTTCGACCTCGAGGTGAAATTCGAGAACGGGCTTATCTACCGCATAGTGGTGGACACCAACTCGTTTATCGAGTTGCCGCGCTGGCAGGTCTACGGCATGGACGGCACGGCGACCGTTACGAATTGGCGCCGCGACAACGTGGAAGGCAGAGTGGTCAGGTGCGTTATCCGCGACGACGACAAGCTCGAGGGCGTGAACGCGGGCAACGGCTTCACCAAAACCATGGCGGCGAGAAGAAGCGAAACCGTTTCGGACAAGCCGATTGACGTCGTGCGCGGCGACAAGAACGCGTTTTACCGCAACTTCATGGACGCGGTGATAAAGGGCGTGCCTACGATTGTCACTCGCAGAGAAGAAGAGCGCGTGTTCAGAGTCATGGAGCTTGCCGAGCAGTCGGCGAAAGAACACCGCGTAATCGAGGAACGCGTTTAGACAGGATTTATCCCGAAAAGGATTAAAATAAAAACAAACACGGAGGAAATCAAATGAAACTCAGCGTAGTAAGCGGAGTGCTCGGCGGAATGAGCCTCGACGAGAGCCTTAAATATCTTAAGTCTATCGGCGTGAGTCAGTTCGAGCTGGGCGTAGGCGGCTATCCCGGCACCAAGCACGCGGACGCAAAAGTCCTTGTGAAAGACAAGGCAAAGCGCGACGAGCTGGTAGCCACCTTCAAAAAGTACGACATGGAAATCTCGGCGCTGTCGGTGCACGGCAACTGCGTTCACCCCGACAAGGCAATGGCGGCAAGCTTCGAGGCGGACTTCGAGGCGGCTTGCGTGCTCGCCGGTCAAATCGGCGTGACGAGAATAATCACGTTCTCGGGCTGCCCGGGTTCCGACCCCGACGCAAAGAACCCCAGTTGGGTGACTTGCGCCTGGCCGAACGAGTACCTGGACGAGCTTAAATATCAGTGGGACGAGGTGCTTATTCCCTATTGGAAAAAGGCTGTGGAGTTCGCGGCGAAGAACGGCGTGAAGAAAATCGCGCTGGAAATGCACCCCGGCTTCTGCGTTTACAATCCCGAAACGCTGATGAAACTCAGAAACGCCGTAGGTCCGATGATCGGCGCAAACGTCGACCCGTCGCACCTTATCTGGCAAGGCGTCAACCTCGTGGACGCGATCGCGTACTTAGGCGACGCGGTGTACTACTTCCACGCGAAAGACACCTGCCTCAACGCGCATAACGTGCATGTAAACGGCGTGCTCGACACAAAGCCCTACGCCGACGTCGCGCACAGAAGCTGGGTGTTCCGCACCATGGGCTACGGCACGGACGCGCTCGAGTGGAAGAAGATAATCAGCGCGCTGAAAGTCGCAGGCTATGACGACAGTATCTCAATCGAGCACGAGGACAGCCTCATGTCGCCGAAAGAGGGACTTGAAAAAGCCGTTAATTTCCTTAAAGATATTATCATCACCGAGAAAGCCGGTGAAATGTGGTGGGTGTAATTATGAAAAAATTCGGTATTCAACTGTATTCCGTCCGTGAAGAAATCAAGAATTACGGACTGGAAACCGTGCTTGACGTGATCAAAGACAGCGGTTTCGACTGCGTGGAGTTCGCCGGGTTTTACGAAAGAACGCCCGAAGAAATCAAGAAACTTCTGGACGATCGCGGACTTAAGGGCGTTTCGGCGCATATCGGTCTTAACGATATCGAGAAGAACCTCGAGTATATCGATACTATCGGAATAAAGCGCGTTTACGTTCCGTGGGTTTCCTACGAGGATATTCGCGACAAACTCCCCGAGATCGCGGCAAAAATCAAAGAGGTCAAAGCGCTGCTTGACGAGCGCGGCGTGGTGTTCGGCTATCACAACCACAATCAGGAGTATCGCGACGGCGCGGACAGAGTGTACGAACTCATAGAAGCCGTCCCCGGCTTTACCGCCGAACTCGATATTTTCTGGGCGACGGCAGGCGGTCACGACCCCGTGGAGCTTATGCGCAAGTACGGAAAACGCCTTACCGCGCTTCACATCAAGGAAATGGACAAGCGCACGAATATCGCTAACCCCACCGAGTATCACGAAGCGATCGTGGGCGAGGGCATGAGCAATACCGCCGCGGTCATGGAATACGCAAAAGAGCTAGGCGTGGAGCTGTTCGTGCTGGAAGTGGAGAGCTATCCCTGCGATTACGAAGAGTACCTCGAAAAGAGCTGCGCGAACATGAAAAAGCTCGCAGGTAAATAAAAACACAAATCGTCAAACGGCGAGTCGGATGACCGACCGCAAAAATATTAAATCCATAAAGGAGATTTTATCATGGAAAAAGTAAGAATAGGCGTTATCGGCTGCGGCGGTATCGCAAACGGCAAGCACATGCCTGCGGAGAAGAACAACCCGAACGCCGAAATGGTTGCGTTCTGCGACATCATCGAAGAGCGCGCAATCAAGGCTAACAAAGAGTACGGCAACGAAACCAGCAAGGTTTACACCGACTACAAAGAGCTCCTTAAAGACAAGACGATCGACGCGGTGCTCGTGCTCACCCACAACAGCGAGCACTGCCGCATCACCGTCGACGCGCTCAACGCCGGCAAGCACGTTCTCTGCGAAAAGCCTATGGCTATGAACTACGAGGAAGCCAAGAAGATGATTGAAGCTCGCGACAAGTCGGGCAAAATCCTCACCATCGGCTATCAGAACCGTTTCCGCAAGGAAGCCATGTATCTTAAAGACCTCGCCGATCAGGACTACTTCGGCGAAATCTACTATGCCGAAGCTATCGCTATCCGTCGCAGAGCAGTTCCTACCTGGGGCGTGTTCATCGACGAAAAGAAGCAGGGCGGCGGTCCGCTGATCGATATCGGCACGCACGCGCTCGACCTCACGCTTTTTGCGATGAACAACTACGAACCTGCCTACTGCGTGGGCAAGACTTACCACAAACTCAACAAACAGACCGGCACCGGCAACGCCTGGGGCGACTGGGATACCGAGAAGTTCACCGCCGAGGACTCCGCGTTCGGTTTCGTCGTTATGAAGAACGGCGCTACCATCAACCTCCGCTCCTCCTGGGCGCTCAACTACGCTAACCCGCTCGAAGCGGCTACCACCGTTTGCGGCGACAAAGCGGGCGCGGAACTTACCTGGGATAGACTCCGCGTCAACGGCGTTATGAACGGCAGACAGTACATTCTCGAACCCGATTTCAAGACCGGCGGCGTGGCGTTCTTCGACGGCGCGGGCGCAACCGACGCTCCGGGACTCGAGGCGATCTGCTTTACCAACGCTATTCAGGGCAAAGGCAACCTTTACGTTACCGCCGAGCAAGCCGCTTGCGTCACGAGAATCCTCGAGGGTATCTACGAGTCGCAAAAGACCGGCAAGCCCTACTACTTCGACTAAGCCGCTCGCGGCGTAGACAAGCCTTCGGGCGAGAGGAGAACCGAGAATGAAAATCACGATATTTACCGAGCACAACGCCAGCATGGACAGCCCCGAGGCCAAGCTCGCTTACCCCGAGGGCATGAACGAGTGCTTGCGCCTTCTCATGACGGGCGACGGGCACGAGGTCAAGATGATTGTCCACGGCCCCGACGACGACGGCAGCGAGCTGACCGAAGAAATCCTTAAAAACACCGACGTTCTCGTGTGGTGGGGACATTGGTATCACGGCACCGTAAACCCGGCGGTCGTCGACATGGTTGTCGACTATGTAAACCGCGGCATGGGCATGCTCGCGCTGCACTCCGCGCACGAGTCGCGCCCCATGCAGAGGCTTATGGGAACTACCGGCGCGCTTTCCTGGCGCGAAATGGGCGAGAACGAGCGCGTGTGGGTTATAGACAGAACTCACCCCGTGGCTCAGGGCTTAGGCGAGTATATCGACATCGAGCACGAGGAAATGTACGGTGAGCCGTTTGCCATTCCGGCGCCCGACGAGCTGGTGTTTATCAGCTGGTTCCGCGGCGGCGAGGTGATGCGCTCGGGCTGCACGTTCAAGCGCGGCTTCGGCAAGCTGTTCTACTTCCGTCCCGGTCACGAAACGCTGCCCACCTACCACAACGAGCAGGTAAGGCGCGTAATTCTCAACGCGCTAGAATACCTTAAACCCGTGCGCCCCGTGGCGACCGCTCCCGTAAAGAGCTTCCACGCTCAGGTTCCGCCCGAGAAAATCTAGCCGACGTTTGTAGACGGCAACAATCAGCATACAAGCCCCACGATTCGCACCACGGGTCGAGGGGCTTTTTGCGTTGTTTCCCGGGCGCGCGGTCGCGGCGTGCGCGATATTTTTCGGGTCGGAGGAGATTTTTTGCCGCGCTTTCGGAGAATGCACACGGTACGCGGCGCGTTTTCGCTTGCCAAAAGCGGCGGAATCGGTGTATAATCGGGAGTAGCGGCGATTGCCGCAGAAAGAATAGAAGGAGAACGTAGAATGGATATAAAGTCGCTGATTGCGAAAATGACGCTCAAAGAAAAGCTGATGCAACTCACGCAGCTGAACGCCGAGTTCTTTTTGGGACAGGCAGGCGCGGAGGCAACGGGTCCCATGGCTGATTTGGGACTTACAAAAGACGACCTTAGCGGAATACACTCCACGCTGAATTTCCGCGGCACGGACAAGGTGCGGCAAGTGCAGGAAAAGCACCTTGCCGCCGACAAGCACAAGATACCGATGTCGTTTATGATGGACGTGGTGCACGGCTGCCGCACGATTTATCCGCTGCCTATCGGAATGGGCGCGACGTTCTCGCCCGAAACTATGGCGGACTGCTGCGAAATGGCGGCGAGAGAGTCGCTGGCGATGGGTATCAACGTCACGTTTTCGCCCATGGTTGACTTGGCTCGCGACGCGCGCTGGGGAAGAATCGCCGAAACTACCGGCGAGGACCCGCTTCTCAACTGCGACATGGCGAAAGCCGAAGTCGAGGGCTATCACCGCGGCGGCTTACAGGCGTGCGTAAAGCACTACGCGGCTTACGGCGCGGCGGAAGCCGGCAGGGATTACAATACCGTCGATATGAGCGAGAGAACGCTGCGAGAGTATTACCTGCCGTCGTACAAAGCGGCTGTGGACGCCGGCGTAGACATGGTTATGACGTCATTCAACTCTATGAACGGTATTCCGTCGGCAGGCAACGAATGGCTTGTCAAGGGCATACTCCGCGACGAGTGGGGCTTCGACAAGATGATAATTTCCGACTATAACGCGTTCCGCGAGCTCATCACGCACGGGGTAGCCGAGGACGAGGAGCAAGCCGCTTACATGGCGATGAAAGCCACCAACGACGTGGAAATGATGTCGGCGACTTACCTCCACTGCATGGAAAAGCTGATTGACGACGGCAAGATTTCCGTGGCGGACGTCGACAAGGCGGTGGAGCGCGCGCTCAGGAACAAGGAAGAGGCAGGGCTGTTCGACGCTCCGCACGGCAGGGCGCTGCGCGAGAGCGAGGAGCAAGCGGTGCTTACCGAAAAGAACCGCGAAATCGCGAGAATCGCCGCCGAAAAGTCCGCGGTGCTTCTCAAAAACGACGGCGTATTGCCTTTCTCCGACAAGGTAAAGCGCGTCGCGGTGATAGGACCGTTTGCCGCTACCGGCGAAATCATGGGTATCTGGCGTTGCTACGGCGACGGCAAGGACACCGTTACCGTTCTGGGCGGCGTGAAAAAACTGCTGCCCGACGCTTCGGTGCGCTACACGCAGGGCGTGGGCGGCGAAATCGGCGCGGTTGCCGACAAGGCGGCGATAAAGGAAGCCGTCACGCTGGCGGCGACTTCCGACGCGGTCATTCTCACGCTGGGCGAGCCGCAGGGCGACAGCGGCGAGGGCAACAGCAAGCTCGACCTCGAGCTCGGAGCCGCGCAGTACGAGCTTCTGGACGCGGTCGTCGCGGCGAACAAGAACACCGCGGTACTGCTTTTCAGCGGCAGACCGCTGGCAATCACGCGGCTTAGTAAAACCGCTCCGGCTATTCTCGAAATCTGGCAGCCGGGCACCGAGGGCGGCTCGGCGGCGGCAAACCTCATGTTCGGCAAGGTCGTGCCCGAGGGCAAGCTTCCGGCTTCTTTCCCGGCGTTTACCGGTCAGTGCCCGATTTACTACAACCGCTACAACACCGGCAGACCCGTCGCCTGCGATACTAAGCGCGTGGCGTACTCGTCCAGCTATATCGACGGTCCCGTCCGTCCGCTGTACCCGTTCGGCTACGGACTCAGCTACACGACGTTCGGCTATAGCGAGCTCAAAGTTTCGGACAAAACGATGAAACGCGGCGGCACGGTAACCGTTTCCGCGCGCGTCAAGAACGAGGGCAAGGTCACGGCTACCGAAACCGCGCAGCTGTACGTCCGCGATTTGGTGGGTTCGTGCGTTCGCCCGATAAAGGAGCTGAAGGGCTATAAAAAGCTCACGCTCACGCCCGGCGAGGAAAAGACGGTTGCGTTTGAAATCACCGAGGACATGCTCGCGTTCTACGGCGCGGACATGAAGCGCAAGGCGGAGAGCGGCGAATTCCGCGCGTTTATCGGCGGCGATTCCGATACCGCGGAATACGTTACGTTCGCTTTGGAATAGAATAATCTGGGGCGCGGCTTCACGGAAAATGCGGAGCCGCGTTCTTTTATTCGCGCGCGGCGGCTTGCCATTTCGGTTTCGTTGTGCTATAATGTACGCGTTATGGCTCTTAAGGTGTGCGTACTCGGCAGCGGCAGTACGGGAAATTGCATATTCGTTCAAAGCGAGCAGACGACGGTGCTCGTCGATTTGGGCTTGTCCGCCGCGAGAGTGGAAAAGTGCCTTGCGGCGCTGGGCGCGAACCCCGACGAAGCGCACGTTGTCTTTACCCACGCGCATTCCGACCACATCGGCGGCGCGGAGAGCTTTTGCCGCCGTCACCCGGGCGCGAAACTGTATTGCCACGACGACTGCTTCGGCTCGATTTACCGAAAAATAGGCGAATGCAGAAAGCGGCTCAATCACTACGGCGGCGACTTTTACATAGGCGACGTCACCGTTTCGCCCTTTCGACTGTCGCACGACGTGCCCTGCGTGGGGTACGGGCTATTGTCGGGCGGCAAAAAAGTGACCGTCGCTACCGACACGGGCGTCGTTCCCGAAGCAGCCATGACCGCGCTCCTCGACAGCGATTTGGTGATTATCGAGAGCAACCACGACCCGGGACTTTTGCGCGCCAACGCCTCTTACTCGCCCTTTTTGAAGCAGAGGATACTCTCGGGCGAGGGGCATTTGTCCAACGAGGCTTGCGACGAATGCGTGTACAGGCTGGTGTGCGGCGGCGTGCGGCAAATCATGCTCGCGCACCTAAGTCGCGAAAATAACTATCCCGAGCTCGCGTTCGAGAGTTGCAAGGACTATTTGCTCGCTCGCGGCAAAATCGAAGGCAGGGACTTTATGCTCGAGGTGGCTTACCCCGACAAAATGAGCAGTCTGTACGAGATTTCCTGAGCACACGGAACATAAATTTATTCAAGGAGAATAAATGATGAAGCGCACTCTTTCCGCTCACGGCGGCGCGGCAATCTATTTAATAGCGATACTCGTCAACCTCGGCATTCAGTTGCTGGGCTCGATTGTGCTTGCCGTCGTCATGCTACTGTCGGGCAATGGCGGCGTGCCCGGCTTCGTGAATTATATCCTCATGGCGGTGTTGCAGCTCGGCTTTCTGCTGTCGTTCCGCCTCTACACCAAAAAGACAAACCGCGGCATAGCCTTTCCCGTCCGCGTTCCGAAATGGTACGACATGCTGCTTTGCGTGCTCGCGGCGGCGCTGTCGGTGCTGTGCTTCATTTTCCCGGCGCAATGGTTCGCGCTGTGGCTGGAAAAGATAGGCTATGCGTTTTCCACCGACATTCCGCTGGGCAGCGCGCTCGACGTCACGCTGTGCGTGCTCGTCACCGTGATTATCGCGCCCGTGTGCGAGGAACTCGTGTTCCGCGGCGCGTTGCTTACGGGACTTACAAAAAAACTCGGCGTGCTCCCGTCGGTGCTGCTGTCAGGGCTGGCGTTCTCGCTGATGCACATGAACCCCGAGCAAAGCGTGTATCAATTCTTTATGGGCTGCGCCTGCGCATATCTCGCGATTTGCTCCGGCACCGTCGTTTGCCCCATGATAGTGCACGCCTGCAACAACCTGATTGCGTTGATTCTGGAGTTTACCGGCACGGCGTTTTTAGACGTGTTTTTCGCCGGGCAACTCGCGTTCGTGCTCTCCACCGTCGGCTTTCTCGCCCTCGGCATAACCGCGATTTACTTTATCGGCAGGCTTATGCTGAAAAAGGAACGCCACGGCTCGGGCAGCGGCTTGGTTTTCGATTTAAGACGAAACTCGACCGAAAACAACGCGCCGCTCGACGTTTTCGGACAAAACCCGACAAAAAGCAACGCCGAACCCAGCGGTTTCGGGATAAATTCGACAAAAAACAACGCTTTGCCGCAAAAGCCCGTCAAAAAGAGCGCGTTTTCGGCGGCAACGGAGCCGATACGAGCCCAAGCCGAGCTCGACAGAGAGGACTTCGAGCAGGGGCGCGGTAAGTCGCCGCTTCTCGGGCGCAAATCGTATGCGATTTATCTCGGCATCGGGCTGTTCGCCTGCCTTATCACCTGGATTATGGTTTTCGCGGTCAATATTTCGGGGCTTGTGTAAGTAACCGCCCGATAAGCCGCATAATAGATTAAGCCGCAAAAAGAGGTATCGATATGACCGAACTACTTGTTCAAAAGCAAAAACGCTTCCGCGCCGCCGGCATGGTGGTTTTTTCGGTTGCGCTGGGGCTGCTCGCGTCGCGCATAGTGGCGAACCTGACGTCCGACTATCTGTCCGACACGCTGCTCGACGTAGTGTTCACGCTGCTCACGCAGGTCGTGTTCCTTCTCATAGTGCCGTTCGTCATCTACAAGCTCGCGCTTGGAAAAAGCTTTTCGGGCGTTCTGGAACTGTCGAACTTCCGCAAAACAAGCCCGTGGATATTGCTTTTATGCGTGCCGCTCGGCGTGTGCTGCATTATCGTCACGATGGGCGTTTCCACAATCTGGTACACGATTTTGACGCTGTTCGGCTTTTCCTCGTCGAGCAGCACCGTCTATCCCGAAACCTTTTCGATTTGGCTGTTGCTTCTTAATATTTTCCTTACGGGAGTGCTCCCCGGTTTTTGCGAGGAGTTTACCAATCGCGGCGGCTTTCTGACGGTTATGCGCGGCTCGTTCGGCACGGCGCAGACAATCTTACTGTGCGGCTTGGAATTCGGGCTGTTCCACCAGAACGTAACGCAGGTGTTTTACACGTTCGTTTTCGGCATGCTGATGGCGACGCTGTGTTTGTACACGCGCTCGGTTTTCCCGGGAATGATAGTGCATTTCATGAATAACTCAATAAGCGTGTATCTCGATTTTGCCGAGGAATATTCGCTGCCGCTCGGCGGTTTCTTCGATAATGTAAACGTGCTGCTCACCTCGAACTTCGGGCTAGCGGCGCTGCTGTGGCTGCTGTTCGCCGCCGCCGGCGCCGGCATAGTTTTTGCGATACTCAAGCTCGCCTCACGCGACGTCAAGGCGCGTTACCGCGCGCCCGAGCCCGAGCCGCGCCGCTACGCAAGCCCCGAAACCGTCATCGTTTCCGCCGAGGGCGAGGAAGTGGGCGAGAAAGCTGAGGACGAGGCAAGCGAGCCGCGCACGCCGCTTTCCGACAAAATGCTCTACAAGCCCGTTCTTCGCGATTGGGCGTTCTATATCGGCGCTCTCGTGGTCACGATTATCACCACCGTGTGCACGTTCGCGTGGGGGCTGTGATGAGAAAAGCTACCGTGCTGTGCGTGGGCAAAATCAAGGAGAAATACCTCGCCGACGGTATCGCCGAGTACGCAAAAAGGCTGTCGCGCTTTTGCGAGTTCTCCGTCGTCGAGCTTGCGGACGAGCCGGGCGAAGCGGAGGTGAGGCTCGAGAGCGACGCGATACTTCGGCGGCTTCGCGGCTACGTCGTGCTGCTGGATATCTGCGGCAAAGAACTCGGAAGCCCCGAGTTTGCGGCGGCAATCGACCGCGCTTACCTGTCCGCGCCCGAAATCACTTTCGTTATCGGCGGCAGTTGCGGCGTGGACGAGCGCGTCCGCGCGGCTGCGAACCTTCGCGTGTCGTTTGGCAAAGTGACCTATCCGCATCAGCTGATGCGCCTTATTCTCGCCGAGCAAATCTACCGCGCGTTCAATATTCTCGCCGGCACCCCCTACCACAAGTAGCATGGTTTTGTCGCCGCTCGGGCAGAGAAACGCATAACGCTAAGCCCCCGTTTTGAGTAATCGTTATGTCATTTGAGCGGAACGGAATACGGAAAAGAAAGGTTTAAGAACAATAAAACCTTATGTCATTCTGAGCGGAGCGCAGCGCAGCCGAAGAATCTAGGCGTAGCCGCATAATTATTATATTTTACGCTTCGCTGGATTCCTCGGCTTCGCTCGGAATGACGTAAAAGGTTTGTTGTTCTCAATCAAATGGGTTCGTCTTTTGCCCCCCCCGGAATGACGTAAAAGGTTTGGTAATCGCTCCCACTGCCAACAACAAACAAAAAATTTAAAAAAAGGAGAAAGAGAAATGAAAAAGAAATTGTTAATCATAATGCTCGCTTTGATTATGACAATCGCGTCCGCGTTCGCGCTCACCGCTTGCGGCGAAACGAACGGCGACGGCGGAAGCAATACGGGTAACAACGGCAACGACGATAATACCGACAACACTACCGTAGTCACCCCGGGCGGCGGAAATAAGGATACCGACGATAACGACAACCCCGAAAAGCCGGCAACCGAAGGACTTAAATATACGCTACTCGCTGACGATACCTATGAAGTAACGGGATACGATGGTACTGTAACCGAAACCAACATTCCGTCGACTTATAACGGCAAACCCGTAACGAGCATTGGAGATAGTGCGTTCGAGGGCTGCAGTAGCTTAACGAGCATAACGATACCTTCTAGCGTAACGAGTATCGGAGGTGGTGCGTTTTTCGGTTGCAGTAATTTAACGAGCATAACGATACCGAATAGCGTAACGAGTATCGGAAATTATGCGTTCGGTTATTGCATTAGTTTAACGAGCATAACGATACCGAAAAGCGTAACGAGTATCGGAAGTTATGCGTTCGAGGTTTGCTATCGTTTAGTAGAGGTCTACAACTTATCTTCGTTAAACATAACGAAAGGGTCAGAGGATAACGGCGCTGTCGGACTTAATGCATTAGATATATATACGGACAAGAACGCGCCAAGTAAGTTAACGAAAGAAAATGATTTTGTAATACATACCGAAGGTAATGTGAAGACTCTTGTCGGATATTTCGGCGATAGAACGAGCATAACGATACCTGATAGCGTAACAAGTATCGGAGATAGCGCGTTTTATAATTGCAGTAATTTAACTAGCATAACGATACCGAATAGCGTAACGAGTATCGGAAGTTATGCGTTCTTTGGTTGCAGTAGTTTAACGAGCATAACGAT
>ENA-USUG01005170-USUG01005170.1-human-gut-metagenome-genome-assembly--contig:-NODE-5170-length-15245-cov-3.915282_pt1 | contig 15245 bp, 13 predicted proteins | sample MGYA00250059_ERZ773394 | MGnify/ENA primary metagenome ERZ773394 (study PRJEB29103, sample SAMN06111957) | human gut metagenome | biome: human gut; feature: ankylosing spondylitis patient; material... | reverse complement strand
TCCCATCGGGACTTCGATCAGACCGGTATTTTCGATGGCACCGGTCAGTGAGAAGGTCTTGGTTCCCGGGCTTCCCTCCGTACCAATGGTCCGATACCAGTCTGCACCCTGCAGAATGATCTTCGGAACATTAGCATAGGTTTCTACATTATTCAGAACCGTCGGTTTCTCCCACAATCCCTTTTCTACCGTTCTTGGCGGCTTGACACGCGGCATTCCTCTCTTACCTTCGATGGAAGCCGTCAGTGCGGAACCTTCACCACATACGAATGCACCGGCACCTCGGTTAATATGTAAGCGGAAAGAGAAATCCGTTCCGAGGATATTGTCTCCTAACAATCCTCTTTCTTCCAGCTGTGCAATGGCATGGCGCAGTCTGGCTACAGACATGGGATACTCGGCACGTACATAGATATAACCATCAGCTGCCTTTACTGCATAAGCGGCGATCATCATACCTTCAATCAATTTGAAGGGGTCACCTTCCATAACGGAACCGTCCATGAATGCACCAGGATCACCCTCGTCACCGTTACATACCACATAACGAACCGTTTCTTTCTGACGTGCTACCTGTTTCCACTTGCGTCCGCACGGGAAACCTCCGCCTCCACGTCCTCTTAATCCTGAGCGGCCTACTTCATCAATAACCTCGTCTCTGGACATCTCGAACATGGCTTTGTTCAGTGCCTCAAAGCCGCCGGATGCAATATACTCATCCAAAGATTCTGCATCCACACGACCACAGTTTTCCAGAACAATTCTTGTCTGTTTTGCCATGAACGGAATATCTTCCGGATGCTTATAATGAACATCTTTCTTCGTATAAAGCAGATGATCGACGATCTCTCCCCTTACGACCGTCTCTTCAAAAATCTCTCTGCAGTCTTCCGGCTGTACCTTTACATACTGAATCACTTCATCCCCGCGCTGGATTCTTACAAGGGGTCCAAGTTCACAGAAGCCCTGACATCCGGTTTTCTTAACGCCTACATGTTCCCCGTCTTCATCGTGAGGTGCAAAATCAAGCACGATTCCCGGTGTGTTTTTTACCAGTTCCAGAAATTCTTCGTAGATCTTCGTGGAACCTGTAGCAATACATCCGGTACCGGAACAGACCAGAATCCGGCAATCATAAGCTTCAATCTGCCGTCTGGCATCTTCTCTTACCTGCTGAAGCTCTTCCCTTGTCATCATGGTTTATCCCCTCCCTCTCAATTCTTCGATCACCGCCAGTGCTTTCTCCGGTGTCATGGAAGGATGCACGTCTTCATTAACCATCATGGTAGGTGCCAGACCACATGCTCCAAGACAGGACACCGTCTCTACGGTAAACATCATGTCATCCGTTGTATGCTTTTTCTTACTAAGTCCAAGTTCCTTCCAGAGCGCTTCCAGAACCGGCATGGACTTCCGCACATGACAGGCGGTACCATCACAGACTTTAATCACGTATTTTCCCTTTGCTTCAAAGGAAAAATTCTCGTAAAATGTTGCTACACTGTACGCTTTCGCCTCTGTAATTCCAATCTGCTCTGCTACATAGGTGAGCAGCTCCCCCGGCAGATAGCGGTACTCCGCCTGGATGTCCTGCATGATGGGGATCAATGAACGGGCATCCTTGCCATAATGTTCAATGATCTCATCTGTCTTACTGTAATAAGACTGGTCAAGCATTTTCGTTATCCTCCTTATCCCATATACTTTTATGCATTTTGTGCATAATACGATGTGTTAATTCTATCATTTTTCAACGTTTTGCACAATTTGCATTTTTCACAGAATTTGGGTTCGGAATTTGACAAATCCAATAGTTAGTACATGTTAACAAAATTAGTGCTGATATCAAAACAAAAAAATCCTCTGGATTTCTCCAGAGGATTTCGTCAGAAAAGCCTTGTATTTAAGCCAGTGCAGGAAATGGGACTTGAACCCACACGAAGTCACCCTCGTCAGATTTTGAGTCTGATGCGTCTGCCATTCCGCCATTCCTGCGTATCTAACTCAATTATCTTACCACAAGTTTCTTCAAAGTGCAAGAAATTATTTTACAAGTTCTTTTAAAAATTATTTCTTACTTCCGTCAGATTCTTCTTCATCCTCCGGCGGGGTCTCCAGCATAGAGTATGCAATATTGGTTGCATGGTCAGCCACGCGCTCGAAACCGGAAATGGTATCGGAAAATACCATGCCTGCTGCTGCGGAACATTCATTTTGAGTCAGACGCTCAATATGATGTTTCTGAAGTTCACGCTCCATCTCATCAATGCTGTCCTCCAAAGTCATGATATCATAAAGATGTTCCCTTGTATTATTGGCAAACATGTCCATAGCATATTTGAGAATGGTGTTCACTCTGGATCCCATCTCTCTTAATTCCTCTAACGCAGTATCACTAAAAGCAATCTGCTCTTTGATACGGGTCTGGGCGGAATCTGCCAGATTTTCCGCATGATCACCGATACGTTCGATATCATTTACCACATGGAACAGAGCACCGATACTCTTACTATCGTCAATAGGAAGGGTCATCTGGCTGATCTTCACCAGATAATTGGTGATTGCATGGTTCATAAAGTTAATCTGCTTTTCCACTTCATAGATCTTACTGATCTCATCCTCATTTAGGGTAATTAATGCATCCAGACCACGATTCAGGTTCTCATAGGCAAGTTTACCCATATGCTCCAGCTCTCTGACAGCCTCGATGACTGCAGTTGTCGGAGAAAATACCGCTTTCTTTCCAATATAAAGAAGTTCGCATTCGCCCTCTGCGGTCTCATCCTCACCCGGCACTGCTAAATAGGTCAGTTTTACAATACCTTTCGTAAACGGAAGTAACATGATAACCTGGCTGATCTTAAACAAAGTATGGGCATTTGCCACACATCTTCCCGGTTCCGGTCCGGAGATGGTCTGCAGCAGATACAGCACCAGATCCCCTGCAAATGTCAGGATCAGGAAAATAATAATGGTTCCGATAATATTGAAGAACAGGTGAATCAGAGCTGCTCTCTTCGCATTTTTATTTCCATTCAGAGATGCCAGCAGTGCGGACATACAGGCACCAATATTACATCCCAGAATGATATAGAAGCAGATCGGAAGCTCCATCAGACCCTGCTGTGCCATCAGAAGAAGGATACTGACGGTTACAGAAGAACTCTGAATAATTGCCGTGATGACCGTACCAAGGAGTACACCCAGGAACGGATTGGTCAGGCTGCTTAAGAACTCTGCTACCAGCGGAGAATCTTTCATATTGGACATGCTGCCGGACATAATGTCCAGTCCCATGAACAGAACTCCGAATCCAAGAATGACTTCACCGATCTTCTTAATCCGGTCATTCTTCACAAACTGCGTCATCAGCACACCCACAAAGAGGATGACCGGCGCATAAGCTGACAAATTAAAGGACACCAGCTGTGACGTAACCGTCGTACCAATATTTGCCCCAAAAATAACACCGGCTGCCTGATACAGGTTCATCATGCCGGCATTTACGAAACTGACGACCATAACTGTCGTCGCACTGGATGACTGGATCACCGCGCAGAACAGAATCCCGACCAGTGTTCCCATAACCCGGTTGGAAGTTACCGCTTCCAGAATATTACGCATTCTGGCTCCGGCTGCCTTCTCCATACCATCTCCCATCTGATGCATACCCAGAAGGAAGAGGCCGAGTCCGCCCATCAGTGTCACAATTACACTCAAATCCATTTTTTCTCTACCTCATTCGTCCATTTTATGACAAAACAAAAGCGTATGTTGTTTAACATACGCTTTACTAATACTTTACATGAATTTCATAAAACTTACAAGGGTTTCTTTTGTTTTATTTTGCTTTTTCCCCAGTTTACATCAGATAAAATCCTTCTTTTCAGCACTTCCAGAGATTCAAACTTCTGTTCCGGGCGCTCAAACTCCAGAAATTCCACCCGAAGCTTTCTTCCATAGAGGTCTCCGTTGTAATCAAAAAGGTACGTCTCTACCCCTTTCTGCTCCGTGGCCCCTACCGTTGGCTTGTATCCGATATTGGTGATTCCGTAATACTCCCACTCTTCTCCGTCCATGGGAATGGTTCTGGTAAGATAGACCCCATTGGGCGGAAGCAGTTTCACCTGCGGAGGAAGAAGATTCGTCGTCGGAAGCCCCAGAGTCCGGCCGATCTGACGGCCATGAAGCACTTCTCCTGTCACATAATAAGTCTATCCAAGCAGCTCATTGGCCAGTGGAATATTTCCCTCATGCAGTGCTTCCCTTATATAGGTGCTGCTGATATCCCGACCATGGCTCTGTGCTTTTTCCACCACTTCCACTTGAAACCCATACCTGTCTCCCAGTTTCAGCAGAAGTTCATAATCCCCTCTTCGTTGATAACCAAAGTGAAAATCCGTCCCTACCGCAATAAAAGCTGCTTTTAACTGCTCTACCAGAATCTTTTCCACAAAACGTTCCGGTTCCATATGGGCAAGTTCCGGTACAAAGGGACATTCCACCAGGCAATCAATGCCTTCCTCTTCCAACATAGCACGGCGTTCTTCATTTGTAATAATATTCTGGGCGGATAATCCTGACAGCACCCTAGTCGGATTCTGCGTAAAGGTAAAAATCACCGATGCAAGTCCGTTTTTCTTCTGCTTCAGCACCTCATCCAGAAGTTTCCGGTGTCCGCGATGGAGCCCGTCAAATTTTCCCAGACTGACTGCTGAAGGTCTGTCCATGGTATATCCGATTTCACCTGTCACATACTTCATACTGTCCCTTTTCACTTCTCGTAAAACATTTTCTCCGGACGGAACTGATCTCTTTTGCTGTCATAAGCATAGACGCCGATAAATACTCCTTCCGGGTCATATACACGGAACCATTTTCCACCGTCCAGGGAAATATCTGATGATTTTTCCACCATCTGATCATTTTCTGTCAACGCCTGTGTGGATGTAAATGGATTTCCGTTATATCCAAGCTTTGCCGCTTCTTTCGTAAGCTTCAGTGCCGGACAGTCAGAAAATACCTGATCGACAGGCATCACAATTTCAGTAATCCTGTTCTCATCCCGGTACGTTTCCACCTGTGCAAGAGTCAGGCTGTCCTTCAGAAGAAACTGGCCTACTCTGGTTCTCAGAAGACTTTCCATACATCCGTGGCACTTAAGTTTCTCTCCGATATCATGACACAAGGTCCTGATATATGTTCCCTTAGAGCAGGACACGGTCATCCTTACTCTCGGAAGATGAATCTCCTCGATCTGAATCTCATAGATCTCCACCGGGCGGGCTTTCCGCTCCACCTCTTTTCCTGCTCTCGCCAGATCGCAGAGTTTCTGTCCGTTCACCTTCAGTGCGGAATACATAGGTGGAATCTGGTCATAAGGCCCCACAAAGCTCATAATTGCTTCTCGAACTTCCTCTTCTGAAACATCCACCGGTGCCTCCTGCAATACGTTTCCTGATACATCCTGGGTGTCCGTGGACTGTCCCAGCAGCAGCACCGCCTCATAGACCTTACTGTGGTCTGTCAGCATGTCGCAGAGTCTGGTTCCTTTTCCCAGACACACAGGAAGGACGCCTTCCGCATCCGGATCCAGCGTCCCTGTATGTCCGATTTTTTTCTGTTTTAAAATACCACGCAGCTTTGCCACTACGTCGTGTGAGGTAAAGCCGCGCTCTTTGTAAATATTAATAACTCCGTTAATCACTAATCTTCCTGCCCTTCAAGCTGCCGCTCGATGTGTAAGGTTAAATTATTTACAATATCATGAAAAGTTCCCTTCATGGTCACTCCGGCTGCCCGGACGTGTCCGCCGCCTCCAAAATAAGAGGCCACTTTGCTGACATCCACAATATTTTCAGAACGGAGGGATACTTTATATTCCATATAATCAGTTTCATAGAGGAAAATTGCTACCTCTACCCCCTTCGTCTGCTTCATTTGACTGACAATGCCATCCAGATCCGTGGTGGTTACTCCAAAGAAATCCATATCTTTCTGCCGCATGACACTGACAATGCATTTGCCATTTAAGAGACGCATGCTTTCCAGCAATGCTTTTCCCATTACCTGGTTCTGAAGATAGGTCTTCTTGTAGAAAGTCTCCTCCAGGATCTCCGTATACGGGATCTGCTTCTCCATCAAAGCCGCAGCCAGCCGCATGGTCTCCGGTGAAGTGCAGCTATACTGGAACACCCCTGTGTCATGGGCAATTCCCATGTACAGAGCAGACGCTGCGTCCCTGGAAACTTTTTCCATATCCAGCAATCTGCAGATTACTTCGCAGGCGGAGCTTGCGTCTCCGTCAATGATATTCGTCAGAGCATAGCCTTTATTGCTCACATGGTGGTCAATACAAAGGGTTTTTCCGGCTTTTTCGAAAGCCGGCTGTGCTTTTCCCAGACGATCCAATGCCGCACAATCCACGGCAATGAACAGGTCATATTCCCGTTCCTCTCCGTCAGGCACACGGAGTTCCGAAAAACCTTTGAGCATGGAAAACTTGTCATCCGGCTTTTCCAGCCACATATCAGCTTCCACCTGTGGAAAATTATCATTGATGTAAGTCCATAATCCGATGCAGGCGCCAACGCTGTCACCATCCGGTCGGATATGACCGGCAATGGCCACTGTAGTAACGCCTTCCAGTTCTTTCTGCAGCTGCATACTTATTCCCCGTCTTTCTCTTCACTCGCTCCGTCTTTGCTTACCACATCATCAATCATTTTAGACATATTCACTCCATACTCGATGGACTGATCAAGCACGAACGTGATCTCCGGCGTATTCCGGAGGTTCAGTTCTTTTGCCAGCTGACGGCGCACATAACCTACTGCACTCTTTAATCCTGCCATAGTATTTGCCTGCGCCTCTTCATTTCCAAGAACGCTGATAAATGCCTTGCAGGTCTTCAGATCCGGAGCCACTGATACAGATACAACCGATGTCAGCGGACTGATACGCGGATCCTTGATCTCACCCCGGATAATCTCGGAGAGGACTTTCTGTACCTCTCCATTGATCCGGGTATTTTTAATACTGTTTTTTCTCATTCTATCTCGGCACCTCTACCATTGTATAGGCTTCAACCACATCCAGCTCCTGGATATCGTTGAATTTATCAAATACAAGACCGCACTCGAAACCGGCCTTTACTTCTTTTACATCATCCTTGAAACGCTTCAGGGAAGCCAGCTCGCCTTCATAGATCTGTTTGCCCTCACGGGTAATACGAACTTTGCAGCCGCGCTGGAACATACCGTCAAGCACATAGGAACCTGCGATGTTGCCGACACCGGATGCCTTGAAGATCTGACGGATCTCCGCGTGTCCAATGACTTTCTCCTCGAAGATCGGATCCAGCATACCCTTCATGGCACGCTCTACATCTGCGATAGCATCATAAATGACTCTATAGAGACGAACGTCTACTTTCTCACGCTCTGCGGTCTCTTTTGCAGCCGGATCAATTCTGGTATTGAAACCAATGATAATCGCATTGGATGCACTTGCCAGAATAACGTCGGACTCGTTGATGGCACCAACAGCTCCATGGATGCATTTTACTACGACTTCCTCGTTGGAAAGTTTCAGGAGGGACTGTTTCACAGCCTCTACGCTTCCGGCAACATCCGCTTTGATGATCAGATTCAACTCTTTTAAGTTACCTGTCTGGATCTGGGAATACAGATCATCCAGAGACATCTTAAGCTTGGTGTCCTCCAGCATCTTCTCACGGCTCTCTTTGATGAAGGTCTCTGCGAAAGTTCTTGCCTCTTTATCACTCTCCGGAGATACGAAGATCTCACCTGCCATCGGTACGTCATTAAGACCAAGAATCTCTACCGGCGTGGACGGGCCTGCTTCCTTGACTCTGCGTCCTTTATCATCCATCATGGCACGTACTTTACCATAGGAAGCGCCTGCCGCGATGAAATCACCTACATGCAGGGTACCTTTCTGTACCAGAACGGTAGCAACCGGTCCCTTTCCTTTGTCAAGCTCTGCCTCAATAACAAGACCTCTCGCCTGACGTTTCGGGTTTGCTTTCAATTCCAGAACATCTGCAGTCAGAAGTACCATTTCCAGAAGATCCTCAATACCTTCTCTGGATTTTGCAGATACCGGAACACAGATGGTGCTTCCGCCCCAGTCCTCAGAGATGAGGCCGTACTCGGTCAGTTCCTGTTTTACACGGTCTATGCTTGCGCCCGGTTTATCAATCTTATTGATGGCAACGATGACTTCTACACCTGCTGCCTTGGCATGGTTAATTGCCTCTACAGTCTGCGGTTTTACACCATCATCTGCAGCCACTACCAGGATGGCAATATCCGTGGAATTTGCTCCACGCATACGCATGGCGGTAAATGCCTCATGTCCCGGAGTGTCCAAAAATGTGATCTTACGATCTTTGATGGTTACGGTGTAAGCACCGATATGCTGGGTAATACCACCTGCCTCGCGATCTGTTACGTTGGTATGGCGGATCGCATCCAGAAGGGAAGTTTTACCATGGTCTACGTGACCCATAACACATACAACCGGCGGTCTCTGTACAAGGGTATCCTCCGGATCTTCCACATCCTCCAGAAGTTTTCCGATGACATCCTCTTTTACTTCCGGTTCCGGATCAAAGTTATATTCCAGTGCAATCTCACCTGCTGCCTCAAAATCCAGCTCAGAGTTTACAGTCAGCATCTTGCCTTCCAGGAACAGTTTTTTAATGATTGCGGACGGCTGAATCTTCATGCGCTCTGCCAGATCAGAAATACTGATCATCTCCGGAAGCGGAAGCTTCTTCGGTTCCGTACTTTCTTTCTTCTGCTCAACAGGCTGCGGAGCCGGTTTGATGAAACGTCCTGGACGATTCTTCAGTTTGCTGATATCCTCATCCTTATACTGTTTCTCCTGTTTCTGATGGTTACGATTATCGTAACGTCTGTTTTCCGGCTTGGTCTCTACCGGCGTATCAAATGCTTTATTCATCTGACGTCCGATTCCGCCACGTCCGTTCTGGCCGCCGCGTCCGTCACGTCCGCCTCCCTGGCCTCCACGGTTAAATCCATTGCCCTGCGGTCTGTCTCCTCCGCGGTTGTATCCACCGCCCTGCGGTCTGTCTCCTCCGCGGTTATATCCACCGCCCTGCGGTCTGTCTCCTCCGCGATTGTATCCGCCGCCCTGCGGTCTGTCTCCTCCGCGGTTATATCCCTGACGGTCTCCCTGAGGTCTATCTCCGCGGTTATATCCCTGACGGTCTCCCTGAGGTCTGTCTCCGCGATTATATCCCTGACGGTCTCCCTGAGGTCTGTCCCCGCGATTATATCCCTGACGGTCTCCCTGCGGTCTGTCCCCGCGATTATATCCCTGACGGTCTCCCTGCGGTCTGTCCCCGCGGTTATATCCCTGACGGTCTCCCTGCGGTCTGTCTCCGCGGTTATATTCCTGACGGTCTCCCTGCGGTCTTCCTGCAGGACGTCCCTCAGTTTTGTTTTCTGTTCTTGTCTCAGCTGCCTTCGGAGCTGCTGCCGGTTTTACTTCCGGTTTTACCGCCGGTTTTGCTTCTGCCTTCGGAGCTGCTGCCGGTTTCTGTGCCGGTTTGGCTGCCTGAGTCTTCGGCTGTGCCGGTCTTCTCTCCGGGCTCTTTCTGTCACGACTGTTCTCTGGATTGTGTACTACAATAAATTTCTTTTTCTTCGGTTTTGCATCCTGTGCCGCACCTTCTGCTGCCTTGGCAGATTCCTGATTCACCTGGGCGCGTACCTGATCTGCCTGATTATCTTCCAATGTTGCCATATGTGTTGTCACCTCTATATTTTTCTCTGCCAGCAGAGAAATGATTTCCCTGCTTGTTTTGTTCAGTTCCTTAGCAAGTTCGTAAACTCGAATATTTCTATTTGCCATGCATCTGCCTCCAGTGACTATTGCTGGGAAAGTTCCCGGGCTGCCGCTCCGGCTAATCCTTCGTCTTCAACAGCCATTGAAATACGGAAATCTTTTCCGCATGCGCGCCCCAGTTCTTCTCCCGTACCGAAAAAGTACAGGGGAATCTTTCTGAATTCACACATGTCCGTGAATTTCTTTCTCGTATTCTGTGAGGCTTCCTCTGACACTATCACAAGCTTTGCCTTACGCTGCTTTATAGATTTTTCCACGGAGAACTCTCCGCTCACCGCTTTGCGCGCTCTTGTGGCAAATCCGAGATAGGACAGAATTTTATCCTTCTGCAAGTCCTTCCATCTCCTTTTCAAGACGATCATAGACTTCCTGCGGGATGGCCATCTTAAAAGACCTCTCCAGGCCTCTGGATTTTATCGCTTTCCGGAGGCATTCCGGATTTTTGCACAGATAGGCTCCCCGACCGTTTTTTCTGCCGGTCGTATCCAGAACTATCTCATTCTCCGTCGTCCGCAGAATCCGCATCATCTCTTTTTTACTTTTCATTTCCTGACATCCGATGCACTGGCGCATCGGGACTTTCCTGACTGTACTCAAAGCAATTACTCCTCTTCTGAACCGGTCTCTGCCTCGAGCTCCGGCTCTTCGTAGTTTTCTGCATCCTCATCGTCGTCATCTTCATCGTAGAATCCCTCATAGAATCCCTCGATAGCATTTGCCTGACTCTCGCTCTTGATATCAATCTTGAAACCAGTCAGTCTTGCTGCCAGACGCGCGTTCTGCCCTTCTTTACCAATAGCCAGGGACAGCTGATAATCCGGTACAACTACCTTTGCAGTCTTCTCTTCCGGATCTGCCAGTACGACAACAACTTTTGCCGGACTCAGCGCGTTCTCAATCAGGAGTGCCGGATTCTCATTCCAGTTAATGATATCAATCTTCTCACCTTTCAACTCGTTAACGATGGAATTGACTCTGGCACCGTTCATACCTACACACGCACCTACCGGATCTACATTCGGATCATTGGACCATACGGCAATCTTGGTTCTGGAACCTGCCTCGCGGGCAATGCTCTTGATTTCAACAATACCGTCTCTTACCTCGGTTACCTCAGACTCAAACAGACGTTTTACCAGTTCCGGATGAGTTCTGGACAGAAGGATTCTCGGTCCTTTGGTGGTATCCTTTACTTCCAGAATGTATACTTTGATACGCTCCGTCGGTTTGAACACTTCTCCTTTGACCATCTCGTTCTCATTCAGGATCGCATCTACCTTACCAAGGTTCACACTTACATTCTTTCCGATATAACGCTGAACCACACCGGTAACCACGTCTTTTTCTTTTGCATAGTACTGATCAAACAGCACTTTGCGCTCTTCCTCACGGATTTTCTGAAGGATGACGTTTCTTGCATTCTGAGTTGTAATACGTCCGAACTCCTTGGATTTGATCTCTTCACTGACTACATCACCGAGTTCATATTTGCTGTCAATCATTTTAGCTTCCGCCAGACTGATTTCAGTTACATCATTATCCGGTTCTTCCACAACAGTCTTATCCACATATACATGGAAATCATAGGTGTTGCGGTCAATCTCCACACGGAAGTTGTCGGTATCTCTTCCGAAATGTCCCTTACATGCGGTAATTAAAGAATTCTCAATGGCTTCCAGCATGATTTCCCTGCTGATATCTTTCTCCTTTTCCAGGGTTTCCAATGCCATTTTTAATTCATTGTTCATTTTTTGTATTTTCCTCCTTAAAAATCAAACGCCAGCCGGATCAGCGCAATATTGGATCGTTCGATCACAAGCTCAGCTTCCTCTTCAAACTCCAGCGTGACGGTATCTTTATCCCACGCCTTTAAAATGCCTGTAAACTCTTTCTGTCTGTCCATGGCCCGGAACAGTTTCACATCCACAGATTCTCCCAGACTTCTCTCCAGATCCTTGTCTTTTTTCAGCGGTCTTCCGAGTCCCGGAGAGCTCACTTCCAAAATATAGGCTTCCTCAATAAAGTCTTCCTCATCCATGCGATCTGACAAAGCACGGCTGATCACCTCACAGTCATCAATGGTGATTCCACCAGGCTTATCGATGTATGCACGCAGAAACCAGGTTCCTGCCTCTTTCACAAACTCCACATCTACCAGTTCAAACTGATGTTCTTCCATCATCGGCAGCAGTAAGGCTTCCGTCTTCTGCTCATACAACTCTTTCTTGGCCAAATATGCTCCTCCTCTTCCGGATAAAAAGTATTCAGACATATAAGAAGGAGTGGACTTAATGCCCACCCCTTTCTTCAGTCTACGTATCATGTTATCTTCAAGTATATCACAAAATACTGTAATTGCAAGACTTTTTTTCTGATAATTACAGTCTTGCCACGCCGGTTTCCCGTGCTGCGTCTGCAACAGCCTTCGCAACTGCCTTACCGACTCTCTTATCAAATGCCTTCGGAATGATGTAATCCTCGCTCAGCTCCTCATCTGTAATGAGATCTGCCAGCGCTTTGGCTGCTGCCAGTTTCATCTCGTCGTTAATATCCTTCGCACGCACATCGAAAGCTCCGCGGAAGATACCTGGAAATGCCAGTACGTTATTAATCTGGTTCGGGAAATCACTTCTTCCTGTTGCCACAACTCTTGCGCCGCCTGCCTTTGCATCATCCGGGAAGATCTCCGGTGTCGGATTTGCACATGCAAAAATGACAGCATCTTTATTCATGGTCTTTACCATATCCGGTGTTACCATGCCCGGTGCGCTGACACCGATGAAGACATCTGCTCCCACCAGCATATCTGCCAGGCTTCCGCTCTTCTTCTCCAGGTTGGTGACTTTCGCCATCTCCTCTTTCACCGGATTCATGCCCTCGGTACGTCCTTCGTAAATTGCACCCTTACGGTCACAAAGCGTAATATTTTTTACACCTGCAGTCAGAAGAAGACGAGTGATGGAAATAGCCGCTGCACCTGCACCGTTGACTACAACTCTGACATCCTCTTTCTTCTTTCCGACCAGTCTCAGCGCATTGGTCAGACCTGCCAGTGTAATGATGGCAGTACCGTGCTGGTCGTCATGGAAAATCGGAATATCACATTTTTCTTTCAGTTTTCTCTCAATTTCAAAACAGCGGGGAGCGGAAATATCCTCCAGGTTAACACCTGCAAAGCTGCCGGAAATCAGGTAAATCGTATTGACAATCTCGTCCACATCATGGCTCTTGATGCAGAGCGGGAATGCATCCACATCACCAAATGCCTTGAACAGCACACATTTTCCCTCCATAACCGGCATACCTGCTTCCGGTCCGATATCACCAAGTCCAAGTACAGCACTTCCGTCGGTCACTACCAGACACAGGTTATGACGGCGAGTCAGCTCATAACTCTTCTCCACATCCTTCTGGATCTCCAGACACGGCTGTGCAACCCCCGGGGTGTAGGCAAGGGAAAGATCATCTTTATTCTCTACCGGAACAGTAGCCACCACCTCGATCTTACCTTTCCACTCTTTGTGAAGTCTTAATGATTCTTTTGCGTAATCCATCTTCGCTCTCCTCCTGCTCTTTACGTTTAAGCTGTTTTTATCATATCCTTATCCGACGCTTCTGTCAATTGGTAATTCCAATTTTTTATTTGTTTTTACCAATCAATAGTTGCCAAGGATTTTAAAATTCACAGCTTCTTCCATCATACCGCGGATGGCATTTTTCACTGCACTGTCATTTAAGTTTCCTTCAAAGTCCACAAAGAAATGATATTCCCAATTGCGTTCCGGAATCGGTCGGGACTCAATCTTGCACATATTGAGATCATTATAGATCATATGGGACAAAATATTGTAAAGGCTTCCGCTCTTATGCGGCAATTCAAAGCAGATGCTGACCTTCTTTGCATCCGCTGCATACATTTTCCGGTTGGTGACAATAATGAAACGAGTGGAGTTAAATCGGTTGTGGTTGATGGGCATCTCCAATACTTCCAGACCATGGAATTCCGCAGCCGCCGGACTTGCAATGGCAGCCTGGGTCTTATCCTGTTCTTTGTGTACTTTTTCTGCTGCTACCGCTGTATTAGAAAGACTGATCTGTTTCCACTCCGGATGACTGTCCAGATAGACAGAACACTGCATAAGTGCCTGCGGATGAGAGTAAACAGTCTTAATATCGGAAAGCTTAGTACCCGGAAGTCCCAAAAGCGCATGATTGATCTTCAGGATCTGTTCGCCCACAATGTAGTTATCATATTCTTCCAGCAGATCATAGATAGCATCCACCTCGCCTGCGGAAGAATTTTCAATAGGAAGGACTGCATAATCCGCCATACCTTCTTTGATAGCCTCCATGCACTCTTTCCAGGTACTCATATGAAAAATATTCACATCTTTTCCAAAATACTGCATGGCTGCCTCATGCTGATAAGCGCCCTCCAGTCCCTGATACACCACGCGGCAGTGTTTTCGGTCAATCTGATCAATTCTGGTAAACGGAAGGCTTCCAGATACTCCTTCCTTCTCCAGCAGCTGATACTGCAGCTTCCGACTCATAGCCATAATCTGCTGGAACAATTCCTGAACGCCATGACAGTTAAAAGAATTATGTGCCAGTGCACCAAGACTCTCCAGTTTCTGCTGCTCCCGCTCCCGGTCCAGAACTTTTTTCCCATTGGCAATCTTGTACTCTGCCACCCTGCGGCTGACATCCATCCGCTTTTCAAAGAGATCTACCATGGCCTTGTCAATGGTATCAATTTCTTTCCGAAGTTCGTTTAAATCTTCCATGTATCTTTTTGTATCCTTCCTGCTGTATTTATATCTTATTTGTTCGCTTCCCGGTACAGTTCTCCCAGATAAGAAAGGGAGCCGAATGCCAGAATCACATCCTCTGATCCCGCCAGACGTCTTGCTTCCCGGACTGCATCTCTGATACTTCCCATGGCCCGGACATGGGGATTATATTTTCTCACTGTCTCTGCCAGTGCCTCAGCTGACAGGGCCCGCGGATTATCCGGTGTCATAATCGTCAGTATCTCTTCAGCCAGCGGTGCTGTCTGCTCCGCTACCACTTCGTATTCTTTATCCGCCAGCACACCCATAATAAAAATAAGACGGCGTCCCTTCAGATCCTGAAGAATGGAGTCTCTCAGCACTCGGGCTGCATCTCTGTTATGCGCGCCGTCCATCAGGAAAAGAGGTTCTTTTGCAACAACCGAGAAACGCCCCTGCCAGATCGTATGACGCATTCCCTTCCGAATGGCTTCCTCCGAAATCACATATCCCATTTTATTCAGCTCATCCAACACATCAAGCGCCAGCGCTGCATTTTCAAACTGATACTCTCCT
>ENA-USUG01005169-USUG01005169.1-human-gut-metagenome-genome-assembly--contig:-NODE-5169-length-15246-cov-8.201727_pt1 | contig 15246 bp, 9 predicted proteins | sample MGYA00250059_ERZ773394 | MGnify/ENA primary metagenome ERZ773394 (study PRJEB29103, sample SAMN06111957) | human gut metagenome | biome: human gut; feature: ankylosing spondylitis patient; material... | reverse complement strand
ATGGTTTTGCCGGCGTTTTCCTGCCGTCCGGCAAGCTCCACTGCCGCATGTACCGCCGCGCCGGACGAGATGCCGACCAAAACGCCTTCGCTCTTGCCGATCAGCTTTCCGGTGGCAAAGGCGTCCTCATTGGACACCGTGATGATTTCATCATATACCTTCGTGTCCAGTACCTTCGGAACAAAGCCGGCACCGATTCCCTGAATCTTGTGAGGACCCGCTACGCCGGTAGACAGCACCGCCGAGCTTGCAGGCTCCACGGCAACGACCCGAACCTCCGGCTTGCGGGATTTGAGGTACTGCCCGACGCCGGTGACGGTGCCGCCTGTGCCGACCCCTGCCACGAAAATATCGACCTCGCCGTCGGTATCCTCAAAAATCTCGGGGCCCGTATGCTCAAAGTGGGCTTTGGGATTGGCAGGATTGACAAACTGCCCCGGAATAAAGCTGTTCGGGATCTCCTTTGCCAGTTCGTCAGCCTTTTCGATGGCGCCTTTCATGCCCTTGCTGCCGTCGGTGAGCACCAGTTCGGCACCGTATGCCTTCATAATCTGGCGGCGTTCTACGGACATGGTTTCCGGCATGACGATGACAAGCCGGTAGCCGCGTGCTGCCGCCACCGATGCAAGTCCGATTCCCGTATTGCCCGAGGTCGGCTCAATGATGACGGATCCGGGCTTCAGCAATCCCTTTTCCTCGGCATCATCGATCATGGCTTTGGCGATGCGGTCCTTTACGGATCCCGCCGGATTGAAGTACTCCAGCTTGGCAAGAATCCGGGCGTTCAGACCCAACTTTTTCTCGATATGGGTAAGCTCCAGCAGTGGCGTTTTGCCGATCAGCTGATCGGCGGAAGTGTAAACGGCAGACATAGTGTATTTCCTCCTTTGCAGTTTGCAAAACCATATATACCTACCAACACGGTATGCAGGTATTATAGACCATTCCGCGCGGTTTGTCAATAGGAAAACGGAAAATAATTTCCCGATTTGCCGTTGCCGTCCGGACTTTGAAAATCTTCCGCTAAAGAAATTGCTTTCTGTTACTGCGTATAACCGCACGCGCGGTCTTGACAATCCACCGATTTTCTGCTATACTGTACGTTGCTGTAATGTATCTGTGAGAGGGAGGGCGATGGTATGGAAGACGTGGGCGGTCAGGGTTTTTCTGTCGTCGGGAACGCCCCCCTGCTGGACAGGCTCCGGCGCGACGTGCGCGAGGGAAGACTGAATCACGCTTACATTCTGGATGGCGCGCCGGGTAGCGGTCGGCATACGCTCGCGCGTTGGCTGTGCGGTGCCATTGCGTGCCGCAACCGCCCCGGTCAACGGACGGCGGCGGATGAAAACCAACTGGGCATGTTTGACTCCCTGCCGCCGGTACAGCCCCCGGCGGACGCACCGTTGCCCTGCGGCAGGTGCGAGGACTGCAGGCGCATACTGGAGGGAATCAGCCCCGATGTCCGCGTCATCGGGCGGGAAGGCAAGGCTACACTGGGCGTGGACAGCGTTCGGTTTCTCAGGCAGGACGTGCTGAATCCGCCCAACCGGCTGGATACCAAAATCTACATCATAGAGGACGCCGAAACCATGACCGTGCAGGCGCAGAATGCCCTGTTGCTGACGTTGGAGGAGCCGCCCGCCTACGTGCTGTTTCTCCTGCTGTGCAACGGCACGGATGCACTGCTGGAGACCGTCCGCAGTCGCGCTCCGGTGCTGCGGCTTGCACCGTTGCCGGACGATGATGTCCGGGATGCGCTGGCGGCGCACGGACGCTGTCTTTCCGAGGAGGAGACCGCCGCCCTGCTCCTTCAGGCAAACGGAAGTATCGGGCGGGCGCTGGCGCTGTCCGATCCGCGCACGCTGGCGCCGATTCTGCGCAACCGGGAACGGTGCGAGGCTCTGCTTGCGTGTCTGGCTGACCGCCGGGCGGACGAGATCATGACGGCGATTTACGGATGGGACACAAAGCGGGATGCCGTGTGCGACATTCTGGCGGATCTGCATCTGGCAGTACGCGATCTTGTACTGCTCAAACGCACGGAGGACATCCGCACGGTCTTTTTCACGGATCGGGATGCGGCGGCTGATCTGGCGGATCGCTTCACATCGCGTGCCCTGATCCGGCTGTATGACGCAGTCTGGAAAGCGCGCGGAGCGTTGGAAAGCAACGGAAATGTGCGCCTGACGCTGACGCGTATGGCGCAGGAGATATCCCACGCCTGAGGGCGAACCGCCGGCACCGTCCGGTATCGGAAAGGAAAACGAGTATGGATGACGAAAAGCTGAGAAATACAGACGCCGGGGCGGCTCCGGCAGGCGCAACGGAAGCCCGCACGGGAAAAGCGGAAGGCAGCCGACAGCCTGCCGGCAACAGGCGCCGTCCTCCCGCCGGCAACAGACCTGCGGACGGCAGGGGAAAGAGCCAGCCGCAGGTGGGTCCGTCGCGCGATGCCGCCGGGACAGCCGAGGCAGGCGCATCCGGAGCCGGGCAGGGGCGGAGTGCCAAGACCGTATGGAGCAGTGAGCGCCGTCGGGGCGGCAGAATGCCGGTTCCCGCCGGCTCCGTTGCCGACGCGACTGCCAATCGGCAACCCGCCGATGCAGGCAAAGTCAAAGCCGCTGACAGACCGACAGACGGAAAACCGACAGGCAAGCCGTCTGCCGATAAGCGCGGCAAACCGGCTCCGGCACAGCAACCGCGTTCTACGGGGCGCCCGACGCGCGTGCCGCGCCATGCGTCCCGTGCGACCGAACTGCCCCGGATGGACAGTCTGCTCATCGACGACGTGCCGGTCGAGCCGGATGTCAGCCCGGATGCCTATGTGCCGAGCAACGCCGATATAGACCGCATCCTGCAGTATGAGCTGTACACGCCGCAGAGCCGGCAGATTCCGGACGTAATCCCGGCGGGGAAGACCGTCATTGTCGGCGTTCGCTTCCGCCCCGGCGGAAAGACTTACTTCTTTGACCCCGGAAAAGTCCGCTGTCAGGTCGGGCAGGCGGCGATTGTGGAGACGGCACGCGGACAGGAGTTCGGTGAAGTCTGCATGGGAAACCGCATGGTGGACGAATCGCTGGTCGTCCAGCCGCTTCGCCCGCTCATCCGGCTGGCTACCGAGGAGGATCTCCGGCACCACAGCCAGAACTGCCAGCGCGAGGCGGATGCCTACCGCATCGGCGCCGAGAAAATCCTTGCCCACAAACTGGATATGAAGCTGGTTGCGGCGCAGTATACGTTTGATAACTCCAAATTGCTGTTCTATTTCACGTCCGACGGACGCGTGGATTTCCGGGAACTGGTCAAGGATCTTGCCGGCGTGTTTCATATCCGGATCGAACTGCGGCAGATCGGAATCCGGGACGAGGCGCGCATGATCGGCGGGTTGGGACCTTGCGGACGCCCCCTGTGTTGCAGTACATTTCTGACCGATTTCGGGCAGGTTTCCATGAAGATGGCAAAGGAGCAGAACCTGTCGCTCAATGCCTCCAAGATTTCCGGTTGCTGCGGGCGGCTGATGTGCTGCCTGCGGTATGAGCACGAGACGTACCAGGAAGAGCTGCGCCGCTCGCCGGCTCCCGGCAGCTTTGTCGTGACTCCGGACGGTCCCGGCGTGGTCACGGAGGTCCTGCCCATTCTCGGCGAGGTCAAGGTCAGTCTGCGCAATCAGACCGATTCCGCGCCCCGCCGCTATAAGCGGGATGCGGTATCCCTGCAGGCACCCGGACAGCGTCCCGGAGAGGATACAAGGGACGGCGGAAGCGCGCGGGATGCCGGACGCAACCGTCCGCCTGTTTCGGCGCCGGAGGACGATCTGACCGGCAATGGCGGCGACGCGGAGCCGGACGCCCTCGCGCAGGACGCATCCGAAAACGATCGGGCGGAGTGACCGCCCGATACCCGATCGCATTGCCTGAGGCTGTGAATCCCCGGGAATCTTTTGATTCCCGGGGATTCTGTCATCAGATTATGGTTCCTGCACAGCGCGAGGATGGAACAGAGACGAAGGAAACGTCAGCGTGGCAATCCGGCTTCTGACTCAATTCTGCATATATATCTGTTCGCCTGTCACGGGCGTATAGCATATCAGATTTTTGCCGTCCAGATTTTCCTTGTGCATATCCACACAGGTGATCCGATGGTTGTCGTAAGTGTTGTAGTAGTAGATTCCTCTGTCGGTGTTACAGCAGGAAGTGTACAGGGTGATCTCATACTTGTCTGTGCCAAGTCTGCAACAGCCGCGTTGCTGGTCTACGCTGCCGAGGATGTGGAAAAACTGGCTGACGCTTTCCGCCTCCGAATCGCCGGAGAGCGAATTCATTTTTACAAAAGCCACGCGGACAAACCGGGACTGAGAGGACAGGTCGCCGGGAAGCCCCATGGCGCCCATCCCGCGGCTGTATTGATCCAGTTCCAACTGCTTCGAGAAAGTATTCCCGTGGTTTTCCGGCGCAAGGTGCATATAGTTGTTCAGGTTGAACATCTGGTAATTGAACGGGGGATTGTTGGTCAGCACTCCTACCGGATTGTCATAGATTTTCAGCCCGTCCTGCACCGATTCTACGGTAATGCATGCATCTCGGTCCGCGATGATCCAGTGCAGCTGTGCAAGCGGCAGATTATCGGAAAACGGTGTGTCTGTCAGATTCAGATTTTCCAACGCCTGCCGCACCTCCTTTACGGAGGCACATTTCCCGAGCAACCACGGGATCAGTTCAAACTGCGTGATGTTGTCCTTTCCCCCGGCGGGCTTTCTGTAACTGGCATTCCCCACGAAATTCAGCCCTGCGATACCCAGTCCCTTTTCGTTCACCGCGTCATAGTACAGGGGGTACGCCTGCATCACGCACGCCATTCCGATCATGGCGTAATGGCTTTTCAACTGACTGCCGTTCCGCAGGTCAAATACATAGTTGCGCGGCGTGATAACGATCTGATCTCCGTATGAAAACTCGTAGTCCAGGGTTCTCCCAAAGTAGAAGTCCTTTGTTTTGTAGGTTGCGGCTGTACACATTTTCGATCGTTCCTCTCTCATCAACGTGGAAATTTTAGGCTGCATCTGCCTTGACGGCACCAAAGGTTTGATACATACTGCCTTCGTATCTATTATGGCATATTTACGTGAATAATGCAAGAGGTATTTGAGATAATGCCGCTTTCCGTGTGCAGCACAATAACTGATTTCCGGAAAATTGTCGGTTCCGTCTTGATTTGTTTCCCGCAATGTGCTATAATAAAGTGAAGCGGATTATTGAGAATTACGGAAAGGAACCGTGTATATGTATCGAATTGTACACAAACGGGTGCTGAACCCAACGGTTATTGCAATGGACATTGACGCGCCGTTGGTCGCTGCCAAGGCGCAGGCGGGGCAGTTTATCATTCTGCGTGTGGATGCCGAGGGGGAGCGCATTCCGTTGACTGTCGCCGGCTATGACCGCGCGGCGGGCACCGTCCGCATCATTTTCCAGACGGTCGGTGCGACCACCGATGCGCTGGGGCGGCTGAACGTCGGGGACAGCATTCAGGATTTCGTGGGACCGCTGGGAAAGCCTACCGAACTGGAAGGCTTGCATAGGGTGTGCGTGGTCGGCGGCGGTGTCGGCTGTGCCATTGCTCTGCCCATTGCCGAGGAACTGCATCGGCGAGGCTGTGAAGTCCACGCAATCATCGGCTTCCGCTCCCGCGACCTGCTTATTCTGGAGGACGAATTCCGAGCCTGCTCGGATCGTTTGGCTGTCATGACGGATGACGGTTCTGCCGGACGGCAGGGCGTGGTCACGTTGCCGCTCAAGGAGCAGATCGAGGCTGGCGAACAGTATGACGAGGTCATCGCCATCGGACCGCTGGTCATGATGAAGTTCGTGGTTGCGACCACGCGTCCGTTCGGCGTCCCGACTGTGGTATCCATGAACCCGATCATGATCGATGGGACCGGTATGTGCGGCGGTTGCCGCCTGACCGTTGGCGGAGAAACCAAATTTGCCTGCGTGGACGGACCGGATTTTGACGGCTTCCTTGTGGATTTTGATGAAGCCATGTCCCGGAGCACCATGTACCGGGATTTTGAGCAGCACGCCCGCGAGGCGGCGTGCTCACTCTACCGGAAGGAGGTGCACTGAGATGGCGGTTACGCGGAATATGTCCCCGGAGAAGCACCCCATGCCGACGCAGGATCCCGCCGTGCGCGCACACAATTTTGATGAGGTCGCTCTTGGCTACGATGAGCAGACTGCGCTCGCTGAGGCAGCACGCTGTCTGAACTGTAAAAATCCGGCGTGCGTGACGGGATGCCCCGTCAGCATCCGCATTCCGGAATTCATCGCGCACGTTGCAGCGGGCGAGTTTGAGGAGGCGTACCGTGTTATCCATACTTCCTCCTCTCTGCCTGCCGTATGCGGACGCGTCTGCCCGCAGGAAACGCAGTGCGAGATGCACTGCGTCCGGGGTATCAAGGGACAGCCGGTCGGCATCGGGCGGCTGGAGCGCTTTGTGGCGGATTGGCACAACACGTACGCGACCGAAACGCCCGCCGTTCCGGCACCGAACGGGCACCGCGTTGCCGTGGTCGGATCCGGTCCTTCCGGGTTGACCTGCGCCGGCGACCTTGCCAAAGCGGGGTATGCCGTCACGGTGTTTGAGGCTCTGCACGTCGCGGGAGGCGTGCTGATGTACGGCATACCGGAATTCCGTCTTCCCAAGGCGATCGTGCAGAAGGAAGTGGACACTCTGCGCCGGATGGGAGTGGATATCCAGACCAATGTTGTCATCGGCAAGACCATTACGGTGGATGAACTGTTTGAAGCGGGCTATGAGGCGGTATTCATCGGCTCCGGCGCGGGACTGCCGCGCTTCATGAACATCCCCGGCGAGTCACTCAAGGGTGTGTACTCTGCCAATGAGTTCCTGACGCGGAGCAATCTCATGAAGGCGTACCGTTCGGATTCCGCCACGCCGATCCTGCACGCCCGGCGTGTTGCCGTTGTGGGCGGCGGCAACGTGGCGATGGACGCCGCGCGCACGGCTTTGCGGCTGGGCGCGGAGGAGGTATCCGTTGTATACAGACGCTCCATGGAAGAGTTGCCCGCCCGCCGGGAGGAGGTTGAGCACGCGGAGGAGGAGGGCGTCGTATTCCGCCTGCTGTGCAACCCGACGGAAATTCTGGGCTATCACAATCCGGATGACCGCCGCGACCCGAAAAACGGCTTTGTGACAGGTATCCGGTGCATCCGGATGGAGCTTGGCGAGCCGGACGAGAAGGGACGTCGACGCCCGGTCGAGGTTCCCGATTCAGAGTTCACACTGGATGTGGACTGCGTTATCATGGCGATCGGCACTTCTCCCAATCCGTTGATTAAGTCCACTACGACCGGGCTGGAAGTCAATCGGCACGGCGGAATCGTTGTGCAGGAGGAAACCGGCGCGACTTCACGCGCGGGCGTGTTTGCCGGCGGCGATGCCGTGACCGGTGCCGCGACCGTTATCCTGGCGATGGGAGCAGGGAAGACAGCAGCCCGCGCTATTGATGCGTATCTGAACCCGGCAGCATCTCCTACCGGGCAAACCATCTGAAAGGAGTATGCATATGGCGGAGGCAGTATATCGAGGGCGCGGTGCAGGCGTTCCGTATGACGAATATATAGCGCTCATCAACGAGGTGTTCGGCTTTGACGGCGTGGAGCAGGATTTCCGCACGCTGCTGCCCAAGCTGTATCGCCCGGGGCGCACGCCGCAGAACGAGAACTATGTGGCGGTCGAGGACGGCGTCTGCGTGGCGGCAGTCGGCGCGTACAGCCATGAGATACGGGTGTGCGGCACGATCATCCCCTGCCGCGGCATCGGAAACGTGGCGGTTGCACGCGCGGCACGCGGACGCGGCTACATGAAGGACTGTATGCGTATGGCTCTGACGGACATGGTGCGCGATGGCATCGCCCTGTCCACACTGGGCGGACGGCGCCAGCGTTACCGCTATTTCGGTTATGAGAAGGCAGGTATCTGCTATACCTTTGCAGTGAACGCGGATAACCTGCGGCACACACTGGGTGCGGACTACGTATCGGGATTGGATATCCGACAGGTGAATGCGGATGACGAGACATTGCTGACGGCTATCCGAACGCTGTCTTCCTCCGGGGTCTACGCCCCAATCCGGGCGGCGGCGGATTTCTTCGATATTCTGTCCACGTGGCGTGCGACGGTCTGGGCGGCATTGCGGGACGGGAAGCTGGTCGGCTATGCACTGCGCGGCACGGACGGGCAGATTTCCGAGATCCGCGTGACTGACGCAGGGGAATTGCTGCCCTTCCTGCACGCTCTGCGGCGGCACCTGGACACCGACACACTGACTCTGCGCCTGCCGGAGCATGAGGACGCCTGCCTGCGCGTGCTTGCCTCTGTGGCGGAGGGGTACCAGATCGGTTGCTCCATGAGCTATAATGTGCTGAATTACAGACTGGTATGTGACGCTTTTTTCAATCTGAGGGCGACCTACGCACCTCTGCCGGACGGGAATCTGACAGTGTGCATCCACGGGCTTGCCGGCGACGAGCGGCTGAGCCTGTCGGTTCGTGACGGCGTTCCGTCCGTCCTGCCGTCCGAGGCGGGCAGGGAGCCGGAACTGGAGCTCTCGCACGTTGAAGCGATGGAGTTGCTTTTTGCACCGTTTTCACCCGATCGGCGCAAGCTTTCCCCGGCAGTGCAGGCATGGTTGCCTCTGCCCATCTGGATGTATAAAGCGGACGAGGTCTGAGCGATGCGCGGTAATAGAATATGCAAAAGATAACATTGAAAATTGACGGCATGATGTGCGGGATGTGCGAATCCCACATCAACGACACGGTGCGGCAACACTTCGCCGTTCAAAAGGTGACCTCCTCGCACACTAAGGGCGAGACGGTCATTCTGGCGGAGCAGGCACCGGACGAAGCGGAACTCCGGAAGGTTATAGCCGCCACGGGCTACGAGCTGAAGAGCATCACAGTAGAACCGTATGAGAAAAAGTCCGGTTTCTTCTGGTTGTTTGGCAGAAAGTGATGTAAGTCGCCCCCCGGTGCTCCGACTTGCGGGGCGGTGCCTCGTATGAGTGAAAGAGGCGGGCGTGTCCGGACGTTTTTTTCAAAAAACTCTTGACAACCGAGCCGTTTCGTGTTACAATGGCGCTGTTTGAAACGCAAAGACCGGGAACGAACAGACAGGCTGCCTTGACAGAGAACCGTGGGTGGGTGAAACACGGCAGGCGGCGGGCTGTTCTCTCACCCGCGAGCGGCTGACTGAACCCGGCGAGGAGCCGGTACAGGAAGGACGGACCCCACCGTTATACGGGATGCGACCTGCGGTGCCTTGCCGGATGGTCGCGGATGAGCGGACGTCTGCCGGAAAACGGCGCGTCAAGCAGAGTGGTACCACGGGATTGCCCCCGTCTCTGACCGGAGACGGGGTTTTTGTATGTCCTGCCGTACCCGCATACCGATAAAGAAAATCCACACCAGAAAGGACGCACACCATGAAGTACGATTTTTCCGCCATTGAGAGCAAGTGGCAAAAGCGTTGGGAGGAAGCGCATATTTTCGAGGCGCAGGATGCTTCCGACAAGCCGAAATTCTATGGGCTGGTCGAGTTCCCCTATCCTTCCGGCGTGGGGATGCACGTAGGGCATATCAAGGCATACTCCGGACTGGAGGTTGTCAGCCGCAAGCGGCGTATGCAGGGCTACAATGTTCTGTTTCCCATCGGATTTGACGCTTTCGGACTGCCGACCGAGAACTCCGCTATCAAGACCGGCATCCATCCCCGCGAGCTGACCGACCGCAACATCCGCAAGTTTACCCAGCAGCTCAAGCGCGTCGGATTTTCCTTTGACTGGACGCGCGTCATTGATACGACGGAGGAGGATTACTACCGGTGGACGCAGTATATTTTCCTCAAGATGTTTGAAAAGGGGCTGGCGTTCCGCAGTACAGCCCTGGTCAACTACTGCCCGCACTGCAAGGTCGTGCTGTCCAACGAGGACTCGCAGGGCGGCAAATGCGACATCTGCCACAGCGACATCATCCAGAAGTCCAAGGACGTCTGGTATCTGCGCATCACCGCCTACGCAGACAAACTGCTGGAGGGACTCCGGGATGTGGACTACCTGCCCAACATCCGCCAGCAGCAGATCAACTGGATCGGAAAATCCCGCGGTGCATTCGTCAATTTCGGCGTGACCGGCACCGATGAGAAGCTCCGCATTTACACCACCCGCCCGGACACGCTGTTCGGTGTGACTTTTATGGTTATGGCGCCGGAGCATCCGATGCTGACGGACATGGCGGATCGTATTACCAACATGGACGAGGTGCGAGCCTATCAGGCTGCGTGTCAGAAAAAGACCGAGTTTGAGCGGACGCAGCTGGTCAAGGAAAAAACCGGCGTCCGGCTGGAGGGCGTCCGGGGCATCAATCCCGTAAACGGCAGGGAAATACCGATCTATATCGCGGATTATGTGATGATGGGGTACGGCACGGGCGCCATCATGGCAGTCCCGGCGCACGATGAGCGGGACTACGCCTTTGCCAAAAAGTTCGGCATTGACATCATTCCGGTCATTCGGGGCGGCGATGTGGAGAAGGAAGCCTATGCAGGCGAAGGGGAGATGATAAACTCCGATTTCCTCAACGGACTGGATAACAAGGCGGATTCCATCGCGCGCATGATCGATTGGCTGACCGCCCACGGCATCGGCGAAGGCGGTGTTCAGTATAAAATGAAGGACTGGGCGTTCAACCGTCAGCGGTACTGGGGGGAGCCGATTCCCATCGTGTACTGCCCGCAGTGCGGCATGGTGCCGGTACCCTACGATCAGCTTCCGCTCCGGTTGCCGCCCATGACGGAGTTTGAGCCGGGGCAGGGCGGGGAATCGCCGCTCGCCAAGGTGGATTCCTTCGTGCATTGCACCTGCCCGAAGTGCGGCGCTGCCGCCCGCCGGGAAACGGATACCATGCCCCAGTGGGCTGGCTCGTCCTGGTATTACCTCCGGTATATCGATCCGCACAATGATCACGCCCTTGCCGACCCGGACAAGATGAAGTACTGGATGCCTGTGGACTGGTACAACGGCGGCATGGAGCACGTCACACGGCATATGATTTACTCCCGCTTCTGGTACCACTTCCTGTACGACATCGGCGAGGTGCCGACGGCGGAGCCGTATGCCAAGCGCACGGCGCAGGGGCTGATCCTGGGTTCGGATGGTGAAAAGATGTCCAAGTCGCGCGGCAATGTGGTGGATCCCAACGACGTGGTGGACGAGATGGGGGCAGACGTTCTGCGCGTGTATATCCTGTTCATGGGCGACTATGGCGCGGCGGCACCGTGGTCGGAGAACAGTATGCGCGGGTGCAAGCGCTTCCTGGAGCGGGTCGCGGACCTGCCCGGTAAGCTGGTGAAGGAGGAGAATGCCAGACTGGAGTCCTGCTTCCACAAGGTCATCCGCAAGGTTTCCTCTGACATTGAGGATATGAAGTTCAACACCGCAATCGCCGCCATGATGGGGCTGCTCAATGACATTGACGCCGCAGGCGGACTGACGCGTGACCAGCTGTCCGTATTGCTGCGCCTGCTCTGCCCCTTCGCCCCGCACCTGTGTGAGGAGCTGTGGGAAGCACAGGGCGGCAAGGGCTTCTGCTCGCTGGCACCATGGCCTGAATTTGATGAGGCAAAGACCCGCGATGAGGTCGTCGAACTTGCGGTTCAGATCAACGGCAAGGTGCGCGGCAAGGTGACTTTGCCTGCCGATGCCGACCGCGACACGGCGCTTGCCGCCGTGCGTGCCGACGAACGGCTCGGTACTTTGCTGGAGGGCAAAACAGTGGTCAAGGAGATTGTTGTGCCCGGCAAGATTATTAACATTGTGGTCAGATAATCTGCCGTACCCTTTGCGTGCCATCCGGCACACGGCAGTCCGAACCCGATACGAAAAGAGCGGGGGTAAAGAACTCAAACTGAGTTTTTTACCCCCACTTTTCTGTCTGTACCGGAAAGCCTTTTGCCACGGGGGCGGCTGCCGCCGCCCCCGTGGCACGATGCGGCACTCAGTCCGCCAGGATCTCGGAGATGGTGATGCTGCCCCCGCCGAACGTAATGACTGCGATTGCGGCGGCGGGGTTTTCCGTGCACCTGCCGCTTTGCAGTGCCTCCTCCGAGAGTTTCTGCCCATTCCCGTCATAAAAAGCTATGGTGTATCCCGTGGCGTCCTCCGCCGTAAAGAACGCCGTAACACGCCTGCTCTCTCCAAGCAAAATCGTCAGAGTCTTGCCCGCATTGCCGGAAGGGATACTGAGCGCGGTCAGTACATTGCGGTCGGTCAGCATGCCAAACTGCGTCGGTGCAAGATCCGTCAGGTCGCTCGACAGCGTGGGATGCCGGTAGTCATCGTGCACGACCGTAAACATGGACATGGTAAACCAATTGGTCTGTCCCGCTGTGGCGATCAGACGCACATAGCGCGCGGTCAGGTCAAGCCCGTTATAGGTTACCTTTCCCTGACCCGGGTTACCAAGTACGTGCCAGACATATCCGTCGGCGGAATACTGCACCTGTGCGCTGTGCATATAGTCCGCCGTGTGTCCGCCGACTCCGGTCTCAAGCCCGATTTCGGTCACATGGCAGGGCGCGCCGAGATCAATCATGACATAGTCCCCCGCCTCCACGGCGCGTCCTGCCCAGAAAAAGGTGTCCGCTTTGCCGTCTGTGATGCGGTCGGGTGCGTAATCCTCATACGTGTTGAACGAGGTGGACAAGCCCGGTTTGCCGGAAATTGGGGTAGCGCGGCGATTGGTGTTTGCCTCGAAAACGCGCACCTTTACCCATGCATTGCTTTGCGTATCGGTATTGCGCATACGCACATACCGTGCATCAAAATCCAATCCTTCCAGGAAGATCTCCTCGCCGAACTGCCCGGCGCATATTTCCGTCCAGCTCTGCCGGTCAGCGGAATACTCAATGGCGGCGTTGGTAAAGACGTCCGTGCCCTCCTCGCCCGTAGCAATATAGAGGTTGCGGACACGGACGATCTCTCCGAAGTCCAGACCGACGTAGCCGGTCGTCCCGCTTGCCGCCTGCCACATGGCACCGTGTGACCAGAAGTAGGTAGAATCATCCCCGTCACAGATGCGGTCAACCGTGTAATTTTCATAATGGCTGGCATTTGTAATGCCCGTTGCTTTCTGCGACGTAGCCGGTTCGGCAAAGCCTGCCAGCACGTTGAAGCGATGCGTCACACCGGAAAGCAACGGTGCCAGCACGTTGGGAGATACTACCCGGCTGTTTCCGGCTACAGACTCCATCGCTAAGCGGAAAGCATCCGCTTTCGCATAGACGACCGCACTGTTGCCTGCCGCGTGCGCTTCCTCAGCCTCGAAATATGCGATTGCCATATTGCACATTGCCACAGATTTGTCGAACCAATCCCCGGCTTCGGCGGCAAGCGCGGGGTCTGCTTGGCGCAGAAGGCGCAGATCATCCGCCGTTTTGCGCAAAAGCGTTAGGATCGGCGCGATCTGTCCGGATCCGTCGCGCCATGCGGCGATCAGCTTTCCGAGCGGTACGGTCGAGACATTCCCGTTCTGCGGGCAGGCGCCGACAAGGTCGATAAAGGTCATCGCCGCATCGGCGGCATTCCCGGCGAGGTACGTGGCAGCCGCACGCGCGGAGCGGTCTGCGTCGTATGCCGTAGGGTTCCAGAGGTAGTCCGCCACCGTAAAGAGCGGGTACAGGGAGGCGTGCCCCTGATTCATGGGGTTGGCGACAAAGCCGGAAACAGCCTCCGCCAGCTTTTTGTCCAGTCCCTGGCACGGTGCCATATTGAGGTGATCCGCCAGCACATCGTTGACCGGGTAGTTCCACCAAAGGTATACCTTGCGCCCGTATTTCTTGTTGATGGTTGTAAGATCGGATGCATTGATTGACGCAGGCGCAACGCCGGGCCCCGTCCACATCAGGCGCAGGGCGGGATCAAGCAGCGGGGCGATGCGATCCGTGTAGGCGGTCAGCATGGGGTCCGTGTATTCGGTGGTGATGCAGATAAGATCCGAAGCACCCTCGTGCGTGCGGATAAACTGCGTCTGAAAATCGTTCAAAAGCTTTGCGTGCCCCTCGGCGTTCAGCGTCGGGATATCGTCCAGGAGAACAGCAAAATCCCGCACGCCGATCGACCAGAGCTGCTCGCACTTGGCGGTCAGCTTGGAAAAATCCTTTCCGTAGCCGCTGCCTAAATTGATATCAATACCCGGCGAAATGGCATAGACAAAGGAGACACGGTTTTCTCGTGCACAATCGACCAGCCCCTTGAGCGCCGCAAGCTCGGCTGAAGTGTACAGCTCGCGCCAGCGGCTCCGGTGCTTCTCGTCGTCCTTGGGCGCATAGATATACGTGTTCATTTTTTGCTGTCCCATGAAGGAAAGCAGCTCCTTGCGGAAGCTGTCGCTCCATGCGGTGCCGTAGAATCCTTCAATCACGCCGCGCTCTGCCACGGCAGGGGCGTCCGCAATTTCCAGGCACGGGAGGAAATCTCCGTCCCGCAGTGCAGACAGCGTTACCAGCGCGTAGTAAACGCCGCGATCACTGCCTGTCGTAATCTCCACACCCGTTTGCGATACCTTCAGCAAATACCCCTCGTCTGCTCCGCCCGGAAAGCGATCCGAAAGATCACCCTGCACAATAGTCAGCGGAAGTGCGTCCGTCTGCGCGGACAACAGCCCCCGTTCGCGCAAAAGCTCCTCGTATGCGTCGGCACCGGCACCTACGGAAAGTGTGGCTGGAATGGCGGGAACCCGTCCTGCAGCATCCGCTTGCGGCAGGGTAAGACTGAGCGGTACGGGGTAGACCGACTGCACGTGCGCGTACAGCGTCTCGGTGCCGCCTGCGCTGTCGGTGGTTTCCTCCGCTGTCTCCCCGGCGGTTTCCCGGGTAGTCGCCGCAGTGGTTGTTGCAGTTTCTCCGCCTTGCTCGCTGCGCCCTGAGCAGGACGGGAATCCCGCACACAGTGTCGCGCACAGCAATACGCCAAGCAAGGCATTCCTTCTTATTTTTCCGAAACCTGTCATAATCGTGCCTCCTCCCGGTTGCAACCGTTCTTCCTTCCCATTCTACCATACCGGCAAGGAAAATGCAAGGGATTCGAAAAAACTTCTAGGAAAAATCAACTATAATGAGTTCCTCCGCCGTTTCTTGGGTGAAAAAGAAGGGGATATCATTGAAATGGAA